>Ga0247834_1001325_pt1 | contig 43050 bp, 32 predicted proteins | sample LaCruzMarch2015__8_FD_187118 | JGI IMG/M metagenome (GOLD analysis project Ga0247834, IMG submission 187118) | Freshwater microbial communities from meromictic Lake La Cruz, Castile-La Mancha, Spain - LaCruzMarch2015_12m | ecosystem: Environmental > Aquatic > Freshwater > Lake | place: Spain... | reverse complement strand
CGAGGGCGAGGGCGAGGGCGAGGGCGAAGGCGAAGGCGAGGGCGAGGGCGAGGGCGAGGGCGAGGTGACCTGTGGCGACGGAACTGTCGACATCGGCGAGCAATGTGACGACAGCAACAACGACAATGGCGACGACTGCCTCAACACCTGCCGGAACGCGAGCTGTGGGGATCACTTCGTGCGGGCGAATGTCGAGCAGTGCGACGACGGCAACACCGACAACACCGACGCCTGCCTCAACACCTGTGTGGCGGCTTCATGTGGCGATGACTTCGTCCAGACCGGCGAGGAATGCGACGACGGCAACACCAACAACGGCGACGGTTGCTCCGACGCGTGCCAGTTCTCGTCCACGTGCGGGAACGGCGCCCTTGACCCCGGTGAGGCGTGCGACGACGGCAACAGCAGCAACATCGACGCGTGTCTCACGACCTGTGTGGCATCAACGTGTGGCGACGGCTTCATCCAGCCAGGCGAGGAGTGCGACGACAGCAACACCGACAACGGCGACAACTGCCTGAACCGCTGCGTGCTGGCCAGGTGTGGTGACGGCGTGATTCACGTCAACGTGGAGCAATGTGATGGGCCGGCGGTCAACCCGAACGGTGGCGCCCGATGTCTGGAGAATTGCACACTGCAGTAGCCAGGACGACATGGCAGACTGCAGGCGTGACGGTCCCTGTTTCACCCAACGTTCCACACAGCGTTCCACACAGCGTTCCACACAGCGTTCCACCCAACGTTCCACAGCGATGGGCTTTTCCACGCTGGGTTTCACGCCGGGTTCCACGCCCTGCTTCGGCGCTGGCTGCGACGGTGATCCTCAACGCCTGCGTTCATGCACCGCCGACGCCCGTGGGTCCGCCGCCGAAGGTGGTGACGGTGCAAGACGTCACCCGCGCCATCCCTGCCACCGTGAAGAGTGCAGACAGGGCGGGCTGGGCGACAGACATCGTCGACGCCATTCGCCGCACGGGCAAGGAGCCCACCGCCGAGCGGGCCTGCGCCGTCGTCGCCATCATCGGCCAGGAGTCGGGCTTTCAAGCAGACCCGCCGGTTGGGAACCTGCCCCGCATCGTGCGCGACGGCCTCGAAGAAAAGCTGGCCCCCCTGGGGCCGCTGGCGGCGCCGGCCCTGGCGGCGATGCTCGAAGGTTCAGCGCCGGGGTCACAGACGACGTTTCGCGAGCGCCTCGACACGCTGAAGACCGAGCGGGACCTCGACCGCTTGTTTCGCGACCTCGCCGCCGCCTACCGGGCCGAAGCGCCGGGGACGTTTGCGGTGGCGTCGGCGCTGTCGCTGCTGCTCGGCAAGGGCTCGTTCGCCGACCTGAACCCGGTGACCACCGCGGGCTCCATGCAGGTGAAGGTGCCGTTTGCCCGCGACGTCGCCGACCGCGACGCCGTCGCCACCGACAGCGCCACCCTCGACGACGACGAACTGCGGGAGCTGCTCTACACCCGCGCAGGCGGAGTCCGCTTCGGCACGGCCCGGCTCATCGGCTACGTCGCCCACTACGACGACATCCGCTTCCGCTTCGCCGACTACAACGCGGGGGTCTACGCGTCGCGCAACGCCGCGGTGCAGACGATGTTGTCGGACCTCACGGGCATCGCCCTGGTGCCCGATGGCGACGTGCTGGCCTGGGACACAGACGGCGACATCAAGGACGTGGAGACCAACACCCTGCGGGCCTTGTTGGCCTTCGGCGCAGCCCACGGTCTGTCGTCGTGGACCGTGCGCAGCGACGCCAAGAAGGAAAAGACCGCGGCCTTCGAGGAGACAAAGACCTTCGCCGCCATCCGCAGCGCCTGGACCAGCCAGACCGGCAAGCCGGCGCCGTGGGCCCGCATCCCCGAGGTGTCGTTGTCGTCGCCAAAGCTGTCGAAGCCGCGGACGACGGCGTGGTTCGCCCACAGCGTGGGGGCCCGCTACGACGCCTGCCGCCAACGGCTGCCGTAGCTGCGCCAACGACGGGCACCTGGGTTCAGCGACAACGACGACAACGACGACAACGAGGACAACGACGACAACGACGACGACAACAGCCGCGACGACGACGTCCCCGCGCTCACTCCTCGAGGTCGTGGCGCCGCAACATGGCCCGGACCGTGTCGGCGGGATCCCGGGCGTGGCCACGGCCCACGGTGCCCAGCAAGCGCGCCGCCGCCACCGGCGTGCCCCCGAGGCGCATGGCCTCGCGCAAGGCCCGACCCTCGAGGTCGTTCATGGCCTGGCGCAGATCGAACGTGCCGCTGGCGATGCGGCGGGCGAGGGCGCCATCCCGGCTGGTGGTGCCGTCATCGTCGCCATCATCTTCGGCACCGGGGTCATCGTCGCCGTCGGCTGGACCCCGCTCCGCCGCGCGCAGGATTCGCCGGGGGAGGTCAGACAGCAACAGCTCGTCGCCGCTGTTCTTGTAGACGAGGCTCTCAAAGACCACGTTGCGCAGCTCGCGGATGTTGCCCGGCCATCGATAGGACCCAAGGGCTGCCAGGGCTGACGGGGCGATGGAGGTCACGCGGTCCCGGTCCCGGGCCTCCTCGTCGTCAAAGCGCCGCAACAACATGGCCACCAGGGCCGGCAGGTCTTCGAGGCGCTCGCGCAATGGCGGCATGGCTATTCGTACAATGGCCAAACGCTCGAAGAGGTCGGCGCCAAAGGTGCCGGCACGGACCAGGCGCTTCAAGTCACGGTTGGTCGCCGCCACAATGCGGAAGTCGACCCGACGCTGCCGACTCTCGCCAAGCCTGGTGACGATCCGGTCCTCCAGCACGCGCAGCAGCTTCATCTGCAGCGACAGGGGCGTGTCGTCGATCTCGTCGAGAAAGACCGTGCCCCCGGCCGCCGCACCGAGCTGCCCATCAAAGTCTTTGACCGCTCCCGAGAAGGCACCCCGGGCGTAGCCGAACAGCTCGGCCTCCATGAGTTCATTGGGAATGGCCGAGCAATTGATGGGCACAAACGGGCTGGCCCGACGCCGCGACCACTCATGAATCAGGTGGGCGGCGACGTCTTTGCCGGTGCCGGTCTCACCCGTCAGCAACACGGGCTGCCCCGTCGACGCCGCCTGGGCCAGCTGCTGCAGCATGCGCTGGCCAACCACGCTGTTGGCCACCATGCGGTCGTGCTCGGGGATGGGCACCGGCGGCATGGCCAGCGCCTGCATCCGCCTGGCGATGGTGACGGCGGCGTCGGCGCTTGAGGCCACGATGACGTCGACGCAGCCCTGGGCAGCCACGGCGGACTGCAGCGACAACGACGGTTCAGCATCGGCCAGCCACAGCCACGGCCCCGGCCACGGGGCACGGGGGGCGCGACGACCGGGGGCGATGACCACCCGACACTGCACCCGCGGGTCTGGCGTGCCGTCGGCCCGGTCGGCACGGTCGGCGACGTCAATGCCGCCCTCATGGAGGGCCCGGATCAAGGCCGGCGGCGGCGCGGCTCCAGCGAAGGCACACATTGGCCGCCTGCTGGTTCCGGTCGGATGGCTCTGGCTCATGATTTCAATCATACGCGACGCGATTTGAATCGTGTCGAAGATCCGGAACGGGGACGATCGCAACGTCGGCAAGGCCCATGCGGCGCGGTGCAGTGCGGCGCAGCGCGGTCCAGCGCGATCCCGGGGCCTGCACCCGCAGCGGGCATGCCCCCTGCTGAAGGGGATGTGGCGGCCAGCTGGCCCCATGGAGGATGTATGTGGATGTCTGAGTTGGCGGTTGTGGTGCCCGGCCTCGCCCTCGCGGTGATGGCCCTGGTGACCGCGGTGGTGGCCCTGGGCCTGGTGGTCATCGGCGAGAACGAGAGCGGGCTGGTGGTGAAGCGCTTCGGGCGGGACCTGCCGCCGGGCCGATTGATTGCCGTTGACGGCGAGGCCGGCTTTCAGGCCGAGCTGCTGCCCCCCGGCTGGCATTTTCCCATCTGGCGCTTCGCGGCCAAGGTGGAGCGGATCCCGCTGGTCACCGTCCCTGCTGGTGAGATTGGCCTCGTCATCGCCAACGACGGCGCCGCCATTCCCCCGTCGCGCATGCTGGCGATGGACATTGCCTGTGACCGTTTTCAAGACGGCGCTGCCTTCTTGCGCGGCGGTGGTCAGCGTGGTCGCCAGATCGGGTTCCTGACGGCGGGCAGCTACCGCATCAACCCGGCGTTGTTCTCGGTGGTGACGGCGTCGTCGGCCTCGGCCCACGGCATGTCGGAGCGGCAGTTGACGGTGGTGGAGGTGCCCCCCGACGCGGTCGGCATCGTCACCGCCCTCGACGGCGCCCCCATCCCCGCCGGCGACCTCGCTGGTCCGCCGGTGGTCGGTCACGATTCGTTTCAGCGCGGTGAAGAATTCATTCGTGCCGGTGGTCGCCGTGGTCTGCAGGAGGACGTGTTGTTGTCGGGGTCGTGGAACCTCAACCCCTGGTTCTGCGCGGTGGACCTGCGGCCGATGACCGAGGTGCCCATCGGCTCCGTCGGTGTGGTGGTGTCGTACGTCGGCAAGGAGCACCTCGACGTCTCCGGCGACGACTTCACCCACGGTGACCTCGTGGAGCGGGGCCGCAAGGGTGTGTGGCAGGAGGCCTTGTTGCCCGGCAAGCACCCCATCAACACCGCCGTCATGAAGGTCGAGCGGGTGCCGACGACGAACATTGTCTTGAACTGGGCGGCGCGCACGGAGAGCCACAAGTATGACGAGAAGCTTCAGCAGGTGAACGTGCGCAGCATGGACGGCTTCGCCTTCCAGCTCGACGTCAGCCAGATCATCCATGTGGGCATGAAGAACGCGCCGCGGGTCATTTCGCGGGTGGGCTCCATGCAGAACCTGGTGGACCACGTGTTGCAGCCGACGGTGGCCAACTATTTCCGCAACTCGGCCCAGGAGGTGACGGTGCTCGAGTTCCTGTCGGCCCGCAGCGACCGCCAGGTGCAGGCCTACAACGCCATCCGCAAGGCCCTGGAGGCCTACGACGTCGAGTGCATCGACACCTTGATCGGCGACATCCAGCCGCCGGCGGAGCTCATGAAGACCCAGACCGACAAGAAGATCGCCGAGGAGCTGCGCCGCACTTACGAGGCCCAGCGGGAGGCCCAGATGAAGCGGCAGGACTACGAACGCGAGGTGGCCATCGCCAACATGCAGGCGGAGGTGGTGCGCAGCGAGCAGATGGTGAACATCGCCCAGAAGAACGCCTTGGCCGTGGCGGCCACCGCGCGCGGTGAGGCCGACAAGACCATCATCGCCGCCGAAGCGTTGGCCACGTCGACGAAGCTGCAGGCCGAGGCCGAGGCCCTGTCCACCCGCCTCGCTGGTGAGGCCCGGGCCGACGCCTACCAGCGTGGTGTGACCAGCGTTGGCGTCGACGCCTTCACCGCCATGCAGATGGCGTTGACCTTCGCCGAAAACGGCACCGACCTCGTGCCCGACATCGCCGTCGGCGCCGGCGGTGGCCTGGCCGACGCCCTGGTGGCCCGCATGATCCACCGGACCTGACGTCGACGAGAACACCTGCTCAACCGAGCAGGTGTTCTCATGTGCGCAGTGTGTCACCGTCCGTGCCGGATGCTGAAACGGATGCCCCGGGCGTGGTCGATGGTGGTGGCGGGCGCTGTGGCCGCAGCGGGCGCCTGTGTGCCACCGCCAGCCGTCGTGGCCGACGACGAAGCACCGTTTCCGACCCTTCCTGCCGATGCCCGGGTGGCCTTGATGGACGTGGCCCTGGCCTGGCCCCTGCCACCGGGGACCGGCCCAGACAGTGGCGCGGGCTTTCTCGGTCCCATCCTTCGCTGCGAAGACCTGCTGGTGTTTGAGCCCCTGACCCGCACGGACACCGCCGAGACCCTGTGTGCGGCCCTGACGGTGACGGCGGCGCGCCTGGACCCCTGCTTCACCGAGGGGGGCGCGGGCTCCGTCTGCCAGCCCCAGGTTCGGCTGGTGCTGCAGCCCGTCGTCGCTGGCCAGGCCCGTGATGCCTCGATCCACGCCTTCTACGCTGTGCCCGAACGGGAGGTCGTGCGGGCCATCGCCCGCCTGACGGCCCTGCGCCTCGAGCACGCCATCGACGGGCGGCGGCCCCTGGGGGTTCATCCCCTCCTCGAGGACGAAGGGGTTCGCGGCGTCGTCGGCGACATCGTGACCGACGCCATCGCCAGCGGGCAGCTGGCCCACTTCACCCAGATCACGGTGCATGGTGGGGACGCGGCCTGGACCTTTGAGTTCCGCCCGTTCGTCGACGGCAAGCCCGGCGAGGGCGACGCCCTGCAACAGCATGTCTTGAGCGCAAGCCCCAGCACCATCACCGTGTCTGTCACCCCCGACGGCGACAGCGTTGACGACTTTTCGGTGCTGCTTGACGACGAGTTCGCCAGCGCCGCCCCGGTCGCCGAACAGCAGGCGGCCTACGACCACGCCGCCCGCATCGAAAACCCCGGCATCCATGATCCCGGCACCATCGATTGCGCCCGCTGCCACCTCGCCGCCCCCGCCCGCGCCGCCGCCAGCGCCCGCAGCCCCCTCGTCGACAGCCCCGACGCCTTCGTATCCGCCACCCACGACCTGACCCCGGGCGCCGTGTTCAGCAATCCCCAATTCATCCATGCCTTCGCCTGGCGCCACACGGACCTTGCCGTCAACGCCCGCGTCGTCAACGAAGCCGCCGTCTCCGCCGACCTCGCCACCACCATCCTGTCCGACCTCGGAGTCCTGCCATGATCACGCTGACCCTGCTTGCCGCCCTCGCCCTGCCCTCCCAGGTCCCCGCCCGCTGGACCTGCGCCGACACCCAGTTCGGCGACACCGTCTGCGACTGTGGCTGCGGTGCCGACGACAGCGACTGCGCCAGCGCCAACTACAGCGCCTGCATGGTCGACAACTGCCCCGATGGCGACGCGCCCTGGGAGCACGAGAACAAAAGCTGCATGACGAGCACCTGCGGCGACGGCTGGAAGGCCGACGACGAAGCCTGCGACGACAAAGACCTCCTCGACGCCGGTGGCTGCAGCGCCGACTGCACCACCATCAGCGCCGACTTCATCTGCGGCGAACGCACCACGGGCTGCGAGCCCATCGCTGGCGGCGAAGGCGAGGGCGAGGGCGAAGGCGAAGGCGAGGGCGAAGGCGAAGGCGAAGATGAGGGCGACGGCGAAGAAGCCGGCGGCTGCGCCAGCACCATTCCCGCGGCGTTCCCCATGGCGGCACTGCTCCCCCTGCTCTGGCGTCGTCGTCGGCTGCGCTGAGGACGGGTCCGACGCCGTGCGCCGGTCACAAGTGCCGAGCCCGGGTGATTGCGGTGGGCGGCTGGTGGGGGATGCTCCCGCCATGCGCCGCACCATTGCCCTCCTCGCCCTCCTCGTGTTGCCTGCCTGCGACCTGTTGAGCGCGTTGTCGCCCCCCGTCGCCGACGACGGTGGGACGAGGCGTCCAGACCGCGACAGCGACGAGTGCAGCCGCGACGCCGACTGCGACGGCGGCGAATTCTGCGACGACAACGGCGATTGCGTGGTCTTTGTCGCCGAAGGCGAAGGCGAAGGCGAAGGCGAGGGCGAGGGCGAGGGCGAACCGCCACCACCGCCACCGCCCACCTGCGGCGACGCGGGCTGCCCCGAGATCTTGTCCCTCACGGTCAACCGCACGACCCTCGACGAGGCCGCCCAGGCCAGCGTCTCGGCAGTGGTCACCGATCCCGACGGCGTCGCCGACGTCATCGGCGGCGTGCTGTTCGACCCCATCTCCCAGGGCACCTACGGCACGTTCTCGGCCACCGGCGCTGGCACCTTCCAGATCTCGGTCAGCTGGAGCCTGTTGAACCCCGTGCGCGCCGTCGACGTCGACGGCAGCGTGGCCCGGGTGCTGCGGGCCCGCTTCTTCGACCAGGCCGGTCACGAGTCCTTCGGCGACGTCACCATGACCCTCGCCTGCCGCACAAGCCCCGTGGCCTGCGACGGCCAATGTGGCGAGGCCCGCTGCGACGGGACCTGCTTCACGGCCGAAGACTTCTCGACGGACGACAACTGCGGCGGCTGTGGCGTCGTCTGCAGCGCCCCCGATGCCTGCAGCAGCGACCAGCCGAGTCGCGAGTTTGGCTGCCTGTGCACGGGCCCCGACTGCCAGACGCCCGGCATCCCATACACGGGCACCCGCGAAACTGGCGTCATCTGCGGCCTGGCGGGCACCTGCGACGCCGCCTGCTGCGTCGACCTCTTCAGCCAGACCTCGGCGTGTGGCCCGGTCGGGAGCTGCATCGTTGGCGGCGCCGACTGTGACGGCCCCGAAGACTGCGGCGACGGCGAGGAATGCTGCTTCGCCGGACTGGCGGCGACCTGTGTGGCCAGTGGCCAATGCCGCGTCGAGCCCAACAACCAGGAGGTCTGCGTCACCACCAGCGATTGCCTCGCTGGCGAACTGTGCTGCACCACGTCCGTCGTGGCCCTCTTCGGCGGCGACGCCGGCGTCTGCGCCGTCCAGGCGACCGGCGGCGGCTGCCCCTGACTGGCCGTCACCGACGCCAATATCGTCATGACGAGGACGGTAGCTGCTGCACGCGTTGATCATCGAGTCGCAAAGTGCTCGGGTCGGGCATCGCCTGCTGCGCCCGAGGTCACGTCGTATGAGCACCGCCCTGACGCCTGAGTTTTCCCACCAGCTTCTGGCGGTGCTGCCGCAGCTGCTCGCAGCCGGGGCTTTGCCCGACGACTGGAACGTCGAGGCGACCACCTATGACCTGAACCGCTTTCGCTCCGAAGACGACTTCGTGGCCCGCTTCGTCGACCGCGTCGCCGTCGTCGCTGCATCACCGGCGGCGCCCGGGGTGCTGCGCGCCCAGCTGGCGGCGTGTGGCCTGCCCACCGACTACGCGCGCCTGGGGCAGCCGTTGTCGACGGTGGTGGAGCTGCTGCTGCAGGCCCAAAGCGGCGCGCGGCATGCGGTGGCCTTTGCCTCGCGCACCAAGCCCTGGCTGTCCATCGTTGAGCGCTCCGCGTCGCCGTCGTGCACGGTGCGCGTGTTCACGGCCTCGACGTTGCCGGTGTCGGCGGCAAAGAAGCAGGCGCTGCTGGCTGGTCATGTCGAGCTCCATGAACACCACGTGGGGCCGGTGTCGACCGAAGCTGGCACGTTGACGGTGTGGGTCACCGACGACGACGCGGTGTTGGCGCCGGGTGCCCGCACCGCCGATGCGACGGTGCTGCTGGTGGCGGGCGGCGGTGTCACTCTCATCGACAACGAGGCCATCGACTTCCACGCGGTGCAGCTCGTGCGCAAGCGCACGTCGACAGCCCTGCTCGCGGTGGATGCGTACGATGTGTTGGCCCGCGCGGCGCATCTGCCCCTTGCACCACGGGAAGAAGCCACCCACGCCGAGTGCGAGGCGTTGTTGTCGTCGTTGTTCCCCGAGCTGCGCGCGAGTGCCACGTTTCACACGGGCCTTGCTGCGGAAGCCGCGGTGTTCACGGCGGCCGCGCGCCTGCTCGACGACACCCGGCCGGTGAAGTTGCTCTATGCCGAAAACGGCTACGGCGGCACCTGTCAGTTGATTGCCCAGCTGTTGAAAGATGACGGCGTCATCGACCCGGTGGCGCTGCCTGTGCTCGGCACCGACGGGGGGGGCAAGCCCATCACGCTGGTGGACCGCATGGTGCAAACCATCGAAGGCCTTGGTGGCGCGCCCGCGATGCTGTTTTTGGAAACGCCCACCAATCCGCAGCTGCAAGTCCACGATTTTCCGCGTCTTTTCGATGCGCTCCGCGCCTACCAGGCCCGCTATGGCGTGCAGCTGCCAGTGCTTGCCGACACCACGTTGGCGCCGCTGTTTCCGTTGCTCGCCCAGCCGTGGGCGCAGGACTGGCCATGTGTGATCGTGAAGAGCGGCTCGAAGTACTTCACGCGGGGCAAGGCCACGTTGGGCGTGGCGTTTTCGGGAGCCAACGCCCTCGCCCAGAAGATCATCGACAACGCGCGCGCCTACGCGGCAGACGCCGACACGGCCGCCAAACCCACGCAGTTGTTCGCCCTCGCCGAGGGCCTGCGCGACCTGCAGCCGCGCATGGCGCGGATTGCCGCGAACACCACCCAGCTCGCGGTGGGCTTGCGGGCAGCGTTGTTGCGCTACGGCCACGAGGTGCTGCTCTACACCATCGGTGCTGCCGACGTGGAGCGCGGGCTGTCGAGCGGCATGCTGTCGTTTTACCTGCCGCCAGCACCCACCACGTACCCCGACCTCGTCGACGAATTCGTGGATCACCTGCTGCAGCAGGCACCGTCGTTGGTGAAGAACCGTGTGAGCTACGGGCAGTCGACGGGGGGCGGTCGGCCCGACGTCTTCTACGTCATCAACCCCGAGGAATCGACGCAGGGCTCGCTGTCGGCCGAGGTCAAGAACGCCCAGAAGCGCAACAGCGTGCAGATCTGCCGGGTGTCGGTCCCCGAGCACGCCGACGTGCCGGGCTTGCTTTTGGCCATCGAGAGCTTCCTGGCGCGCAAGTACGCGTCGGCCCTCGTCAGCCACGTGTGACCTCGTCACCCTGGATGACGGTCGCAGGGACTCGGGGCGAAACACTGACTGATTGACGCCCGGCGGGAAGCCACGGATGACGGTGTCATGCGTGTCCTTCCCGCTTGAGCATCTCTCTGTGTTTCGTGGTCTGTGGCATCGCCTGCGCCTCGGCGAAGGTCGAGCTGGTGATGCCGCGGCCCATCCGCCGACGATGTTTCTGATCGGCAACAACGACGTCCGCGTGGCCCCCAGTCCCTCACCCGGCGCGAAGCGCGCCACCCTCTCCCCACCTGGGCACCTGGGCACCTGGGGAGAGGGGCTTCAGCAATTCGGAGGTGGCTGCGTTTCCTTCGGCTGGCACTTCGGGGCATAACGCTGCCATGAGCACCGAGACGACCAGCACGAAGATCTTCACCGACGAAGCCGGCCGCAAGGTGTTTGAGGGGCGCCTGCACAGCACGGCCCAGGTGCAGGACGTGTGGGACGTCATGGCCGACACCCAGCGGCTCAACGAAGTGGTCTTCAAGCTGGCGCCGACGGAGCTCGTCGAGAAGGGCGCCGACCTGGCGCGGATGAAGACGAAGATCGGGCCGGTCACCGTCGAGTTCGACGAGCTGGCCTGGACCTTCGATGCGCCCCACCGGTACCGCAGCGTGCGGTTGTTTCACGGCGGACCGCTGAAGAAGCTCGAGGTGGAGTGCGAGATCACGCCTGACAATGGCGGCAGCGCCGTGCTCTATCGGGTGCTGGCGACGACGGGGGGTATCGTCTCGTTTGCCGCCGACGCCTGGATCATGAACCAGGTGCAGACGGGCTTCGCACAGTTGGCCCCCATGCTCGACCGTTTGTCGGCGAGTGAGCCCGATCTCTGGAGTGCGCCGCCGCCAGACGCTGCCCAGATCGCCGCCCGGGCCCGGCCCCTGGCCGCGGCCACCGAGCAGCTCGACCCTGGCGCCGGTGGTCGCATCGCGGCCCTCGTCGACACCATCGCCCGGTCGTCCGCCAGCGACGTCATTCGCTTGCGCCCCTACGAGTTCGCCCGTCGGCGCCACGACGACCGAGACGCCACCCTGGCGACGTTTTTGCGCGCCACCAGGGCCTGGCTTCTGACCATGCGCTGGGACGTCATGTGCCCGTCGTGTGCCTTGCCCGTGGCCCAGGTGGCCGACCTGCAGGCCAAGCACCAGACCATGGAGTGCAAGGGCTGCCGCGTCACCTTCGAGACCCGCCCCAACTCCAACGTCGAGGCCGCGTTCTCGCCACCGGCGTCGGTGCGCGATGCCCGCGCCGTGCTGTTCTGCCTGGGCTCACCGCGGCGCACGTCCCACTGGATTTCGCAGTTCACGTTGGCGCCGAAGGAGACCCGCATCCTGCGACCTCGCTTGTCGGCGGGCCGCTACCGCATGCAGGCCACGGGCATCACCCAGCAGACCCTCATCGACGTCGGCGCCACCGGCGAGAGCAAGGGCAAGGTCATCATCGAGCATCTTGCCGGGCGCGGGGCGGTGATGCCCGATTCAACGGTGCCCCTGCGGGCAGGTGACCTCGAGATCGAGTGCCGCAACGAAGACAGCGTCGTCCACGTGCTGCAGCTGGTGCACGACGCCTTCGCCGACGACGCCGCCACCGCCACCCATGTGATTCAGACCCCCGTGTGGCGCGAGCTCTTCGGCAGCTGAGGGACGTCGGTCGCGTCAGGCAACGTGACGGCAGCACGGAGGCTGCGGACATCGTCCGACGATGGGGCCTGGTAGATGCGCAAGCCGAACTCGCCAGCGACGGCGAGCGCGTGGTCGAAGATGTCGGCCTGGACGGTTTCGTAGGCCGCCCACTCGGTGGTGGTGGTAAAGCAGTAGACCTCGAGAGGCTGCCCGTGGGGCAAGGGCTCGAGGTGGCGGACCATGCAGGGGAAGGTCTGGTGGACCATCGGATGGGCCCGCAGGAAGGCCAGCAGATAGGCGCGGTAGGTGCCGATGTTGGTGAGACGACGAAGATTGGTGGCGACCGCCGCCGACTCACCAGGGACTTCAGCGTTGGCGCTGTGGACCTCCTGCTGCTTCTCGACCAGATAGTCGTGGATGAGCTGCACGCCCCGCAGCTGCTCAATCTCGGTGTCGGTCAGATGACGCACGGAGGCGTTGTCGACGACGAGGGCCCGCTTGATGCGCCGCCCGCCGGACTCGCCCATGGAACGCCAATTCTTGAAGCCCTCGCTGATGAGGGAGTAGGTCGGCACGGTGGTGACGGTCTTGTCCCAGTTCTGGACCTTCACGATGTGCAAGGCGATGTCGATGACTTCGCCGTCGGCGCCCGCGCTGGGGATCTCGATCCAGTCGCCCACCCGCAGCATGTCGTTGCCGGCGAGTTGCACGCTGGCGACGAGCCCGAGGATGGTGTCCTTGAAGACCAACAGCAGCACCGCGGTCAGGGCGCCGACGCCAGACAGGAACAGCAGGGGTGATTTGTCAGCGGCAGCAGCCACGCCGATGATGACGGCGGCGATCCACACAAAGATGTGGGCCACCTGCACATAGCCCTTGATGGGGCGGATCTTGCTGTTGGTGCTGGCGTTGTAGACATCGTGGGCGGCATCGATGAGGGCGCCGATGATCCGCGCCACCACCACCACCAGCAGAACGTTGACAACCCGATCCACCACCATGCCCATCAAGCCCGTCAGCTCGAAGGTGCGCTGAAAGGCGTACAGCACCCCCACCGGCAGGGCGTTGGCGACGCGATGAAAGGCCCCGGCGTAGAGCAAGGCGTCGTCCCAGGTGGTGCGGGTCGCTCCCACCACCCGCCGCAGGGCCCGGCGGGCCAGCGCCCCGACGGTGAGCTGGACGACGAGGGCCACCACCATCGCGATGGCGAGGCCCACCAACTCAACGACGCTGCCGGTCACGCCCAGGCTGCCAATTGCCGCTCGCCAGTCCATCGTGGCCACGCTTTCCGGGGCCTCGCCCCGTCTCGGGTCTAGCAAGCTACAGGCAAGGAGGAGCGCTGTTGTTCGTGCCGTCTCATCCCAAATGATCATTGAATGATGACCACTTCCAACAAGCGGAGCCCACGCAGCCCCGCGAGGGGCAAAGTACATCCCAGAGGTCTTTGAGCGAGCCCACTCCGTGGGCGAAAATCAAAGAGATCTCGGGATCAGCTCGCCAGGGTTCGAGCCTGCTCAGCCTGGGCCGCCAGGGCCGCGAGGTACTCGGGCGACATCACGGCCACGAAGCGCTGGCGAGCCCACTCCCGTTCCATCACGAGGGCCCGGGGGCTGCCCGTCAACGTCACATGCCGCGCCAACAGGTCCCGCACCAGCTGCTGCTCATCGTCGGTCAACGGCCGCTGCAGCAGGGCGGGGTGCACGCGCCGCTTCACCCGACCGTCGTCGAGGACAAAGGCCATGCCCCCCGACATGCCGGCACCGAAGTTGCGGCCGATGGGCCCCAGGATGACGACGGTGCCCCCCGTCATGTACTCGCAGCCGTGGTCGCCGGTGCCTTCGACGACGGCGGTGGCGCCGCTGTTGCGCACCGCGAAGCGTTCACCGGCGCGGCCCGAGACAAACAGCTCACCGGCGGTGGCCCCGTACAAGGCGACGTTGCCAATCAAAACGTCGTCGTCAGACCCCGACCCCTGTGGTCGGGCCACCACCACTTCGCCGCCACAGAGGCCTTTGGCGACGCCGTCGTTGGCTTCGCCCGTCAGGCGCAGGGAGACGCCGGTCGCCAGGAAGGCGCCGAAGCTCTGACCCGCCGAGCCCGTCAGCCGCACAATGGCGTGGGCCGAGTTGCGGGCCAGGCCCCGACGGGCCAGCTCCCCCGACAGCAACGTGCCGACGGCGCGGTCGACGTTTTCCACGCGGCCGCCAACCTCGACGCTGCGGCCGGCGACGAGGTCGTCGACGATGCCCATGAAGCCATGGTCTTTGTGACTCGCCAGGTTCACCCGGGGCGGAATGGTTGGACCCGGGGTGGCCGTCGGCGACGACGACGACGACGACGACGTTGAGCGCGCCAACAGCGGCGACACGTCGACAGCGGCGGCCTTGCCTGTCAGGCCAGGGCGGGCGGCGAGGAGGTCGGTGCGGCCCACCATCTCGTCAAAGCGGCGAAAGCCCAGCCGGGCCATCAGACGCCGCACGTCGTTGGCCACCCACATGAAGTAGCGCGTGATGTGCTCGGGCTTGCCCACGTAGCGGGCCCGCAAGGCGGGGTCCTGGGTGGCGACGCCGACGCCGCAGGTGTTGAGGTGGCATTTGCGCATCATCACGCAGCCACCAGCCACGAGGGCTGCCGTGGCCAGGCCCATCTCGTCAGCCCCCATCAGGGCGGCGACGACGACGTCGGTGCCCGTGCGCAGGCCGCCGTCGACCTGCAGCCGCACGCGATCCCGCAGGCCAAGGGCCGCCAACACCTGACGGGCCTCGGCGAGACCCATCTCCCAGGGGACCCCGGCATGCTTCAACGACGACAACGGCGAGGCGCCGGTGCCCCCTTCAAAGCCCGAGATGGTGATGGCGCCGGCGCCGGCCTTGACGACGCCAGCAGCGACGACCCCGATGCCTGCCTGGGCCACGAGCTTCACCGAGATGGTGGCCGCGGGGTTTGTGCACTGCAGGTCCCAGATGAGCTGCTTGAGGTCTTCGATGGAGTAGATGTCGTGGTGGGGGGGCGGCGAGATCAACGTCACGCCGGGCGTGCTGTGGCGCACGGCCGCGATACGGGCGTCGACCTTGTGGCCGGGGAGCTGACCGCCTTCGCCGGGCTTGGCCCCCTGGGCCATCTTGATCTGGAGCTCGCGGGCCCCCGTCAGAAACGACAGCGTTACCCCGAAGCGACCCGAGGCCACCTGGCGGATGAAGGAGCGGCGGTCGTCGCCGTGGTCGTCGATGACGTCGCGGTGGGCTTCTTCGCCGCCTTCGCCGGAATTCGAATGGCAGCCCAGCCGGTTCATGGCGATGGCGATGGCTTCGTGGGCTTCGGGAGACAGGGCCCCCAGGCTCATGGCCCCACTGCCGAAGCGACGCACGATGTCGGCGGCGGCCTCGACCTCCTCGATGGGCACGGGGGCGCGGTCCGTCGGCAGGGTCAGCAGATCCCGCAACGTCGACGGCGCCGCCTGGCCACCGGGGCCCGTGCCGCCGACCTCGCCGTCGCTCAAACGACGAAAGGCCTCCCAGAGGGCGTCGGTGTCGGGACCATGCTCGTCGTCGGTGCGGGCCGCCTTCTGCAGGGCCTTCACCGTGAACGGATTCCAGCGGTGGCGCTCCCCCGCCGGCTTGAACGTGTACAGGCCACCCCGGGGCAGCGCTGTCGGTGTCGATACCGAAGTCGTGGCGTCGTCGTCGGTCCCGCGGGGGAAGGCCCGCTCGTGGCGGCTGCGCACATCGCCGTGCAGGGCCTGCAGGCTCAAGCCCCCCAGGCGGCACGGGGTGCCCGTGAAGCAGCGGTCGACGACGTCGCGGTCGATGCCGACGGCCTCAAACATCTGGGCGCCGCGGTAGCTCTGCAGGGTCGAGATGCCGAGCTTGGACATCACTTTGAGGATGCCGTCGTCGATGCTGTCGAGAAAGCGTTCGACGGCGACCTTGGGCTCGAGGGCGATGGCGCCGTCGGCCACCAATCCCTTGACGGTGTCGACGGCCAGCCAGGGGTTCACGGCGGCGGCGCCGAAGCCGAGCAGGCAGGCCACGTGATGGACCTCGCGCACATCGGCGGCCTCGATGACGAGGCCCACGTGGGTGCGGATGCCTTCGCTCACAAGCCGCTGCTGGACCGCCGACAACGCCAGCAAGGAGGGGATGGCCGCCAGCGCGGCATCGATGCCCCGGTCGGACAGGATGATGACGGTGTCGCCGTCATCGACAGCGTCGACGGCGGCCTGGCACAGGCGGGCCACGGCGTGTTGCAGGGCCTCACCGGTGGTGTCGGCGTCGACCGGGTACAGCATCGACAGGGTGCGGGCGGCAAAGAGGCCGTCGTCGCGAACGGCCTTCAGGCGTTCGAGTTCCAGCGACGTCAGCACCGGCCCGGGCAGGTTCAGGTGGTGACACTGCTCGGGGGATTCCTCGAGGGTGTTGCCGTCGGGCCCGATGGCCGAGGCGATGGTCATCACCAATCGCTCGCGCAGGGGATCGATGGGCGGGTTTGTGACCTGGGCGAAGCGCTGGTGGAAGTAGTCAAACAACGATGGCGCCTTGTCGCTCAAGATGGCGATGGGGGCGTCGTTGCCCATGCTGCCGATGGGCTCCTTGCCGCTCTCGGCCATGGGGGCGATGATGAGATCGACGTCGTCATCGACCCAGCCATTGGCCATCTGCAACTGCCGCAGGGCGGCGCCCTCGGCCCGGGCCGGGGCGGTGCGTTCGGGCAGGTCGTCGAAGCCGATGCTGTTTTTGTCGAGCCAGCGGCGATAGGGGAAGCGGGCGCTGATCTCGCTTTTGACCTCTTCGTCCTCGAGGATGCGGCCCTCCTCGGTGTCGACGAGGAACATGCGCCCGGGCTGCAGACGGCCGCGACGCTTGATGCTCGACGGCGGCAGGTCGAGGACGCCGGCTTCAGACGACAGGATGACGCGGTCGTCGTGGGTGACGACGTAACGGGCGGGGCGCAGGCCGTTTCGATCGACGGTGGCGCCCACCGTGAGGCCATCGGTGAACAAGACGGCGGCAGGGCCGTCCCAGGGCTCAAGCAACGAGGCGGCGTATTCGTAGAAGGCCCGGCGCTCGTCGGGCATGTCGAGGTCGTGTTCCCAGGCCTCGGGGATCATCATCATCAAGGCGTGGGGGAGGGAGCGACCACCGAGGACCAACAACTCCAACATGTTGTCGAAGCTCATGGAGTCGCTCTTGTCGGGCTCGATGATGGGCCACAAGCGATCGATGCCGCCGGGGAACTTGGCCGACTGCAGCAGTTTACGCCGGGCCGTGATCCAGGCCCGGTTCCCCGACACCGTGTTGATTTCGCCGTTGTGGGCGATGACCCGCAGGGGCTGGGCCAGGTCCCAGGTGGGGCGGGTGTTGGTGGCGAAGCGCGAATGGACCACGGCAATGCCCGACACCATGTCGTCGTCGTTGAGGTCCTGGTAAAACGCCCGCAGCCGCGCCGGCAGGGTCAGGCCCTTGTAGACGATGGTCTCTGACGAGCACGACGCCAGGTGGAACACGCCGCCGCCCACACCCTCGGCGGCCACCCGCTGCTCGACCCGTTTGCGAATCACATAGAGCAGGCGCTCAAACGCCGTCGGCGCCAACCGACGGCGCGCAATGTAGACCTGCCGCATGACGGGCAGGTTGGCGGCGGCCACGGGCCCGATCAGGGAGGCATCGACGACGACGTCACGCCAGCCAAGCACCCGCTGCCCTTCTTCGGCGACGACAGCCTCGATGATGGCTTCGCAAGACGCGCGCAACCCGGGCGACGACGGCAAAAACACCTGGCCGATGCCGTAGCCACGACGACGGGGCATCTCGAAGCCCAGGCGCAAGCCTTCGCGCTTGAAGAAGCGATGGGGGATTTGCAGCAAGATCCCCGAGCCGTCGCCGCTGTCGGGGTCGCTGCCGACGGCGCCACGGTGGCTCAGGCGCGCCAGCATCGTCAGGGCGTCGGTGACGACGGCGCGGGATTTTTCACCGCGGAGGTGGGCGACGAAGCCGACGCCGCAGCTGCCGGTTTCGAGGGCGGGGACGTGCATGGGGAGCGCACCGGAATCGACGGGGAACGATGACATGGGACTCCCGAAGCGCAGACCCGCACCGAACATCGACGCGGTGCATCACAGACACTTTTGGCGCATCCGGACGCGACGCCAAGCGGTAACGCACTGCGCCAGATTCGGCAAACCGGGTGCTCGGCGAGCACAGGCGAGAGCGGGTTTGGGATGGGGTCAACGCCGCCGTGGGGCTTCTGCATCCCGCGGTGACGGCGCCTCACGGGCGCTGCGATAGCCCTGCGCCGACGCTGTTCCTGGACCGCTTTCGTCTCACGACGAAGGCCACCAGGCCCAGCAGGGGGAGCCCGGGCAGCGACCCGCCCTGGCGTCCAGTGCCATCGCAGTGGCAGCTGCTGTCGCCGCCGGTGACGCCGGTGACGTCCGGCGGCGTGGGCGGTCGAGGGGTCACGCCCACCGGTGCAGGGTCCGCTGGAGGGGGAGCGCTCTTCGCGGTTCGCGATCGGCTGTCCTTGAATCGCTCCTCCTGCTTCTGGAGCCTGTACTCGCGACTCAGTCGGTCGCCCGCCCCGTCGACAGTCACGGTCAACGCGGCCGGCGTCAGCACCCCGACCAACGACGTCTCCATGCCCTTCACGGGAAAGACGTTGCTTGTGTGCACGCCGCTCGCCGTGGTCAGCCTCCACCTGGCATGCGGTTCAAAGGTATAAGCCATCGCGAACACGGTGGGTCCGTCCACCTCGATGCGCTGGGGACCAAAGAACGCCATCGGACGTGGGTGCCCGCATGCTTTGCGTTCGCACTCCAACAACTCCGCGGCCTCCACCTGGACCGGAGCGCCCCCGGCGTCGCGCACCCACATCTGCAGCTGAGGCTTTGGCCCAATGTCGGCGCGCGCAGCCCCTGCTGCACCTGCCAAGCCCGTCAACAGCAGGAGCCATGAGGAGAGGATCGTGCGGCGGGTGCGCTGCCGCCGTTCGTCGGTGCTGTGCATCTCTCCCTCCTATCCCGCCTGCGCTGGAGCGACGAGCCCGGCGATGGAGGGCCCGGCGCATCCGGACACGACGACAATCGCCCGAAAACGAGAACGAGAACGAGAATGAGCTCTGAAACACAGGTGTCGCCGGCCATCCGTGCTACGCGACGCGTCATGTTCACCTGGCTTCCCATCCTGCTCGCTGCCACCACGGCAGTACCGGGCACTTCTTCCGCAGCCCCCACCACCGAGGCAGTCCCTCCCTGTCGCATCGCGGTCCTCGACCTTGTTGGTCGCGGGCTGAAGGTCGGTGAAGAAGACAGTTACGCGGCGCTGCTGACCGAGGTGATGACCAACGAAATCGCCGACGCCAGCCAGTGCCAGGTGCTGTCCCAGTCCGACATCAAGTCGATGGTCGACTTTGAAATCACCAAGCAGCAGTGCACGGGGGACGGCGACACCTGTCTCACCGAGCTCGGTCAGGCCCTGGGCGTCGAGCGCATCGTGGCGGGCTCCCTCGGCCACCTGGGCAGCGACTACCTGATCACGGTCCGCCTCGTCGATATCAAGAACACCGTCGTCGAACGTCGTGCTGAAGAGGTCGTCTCGGGCCAACCCGAGAAGCTCCGCCTCGCCGCCAAGCTCGTGGGCCGGGCCCTCTTCCCCCGTGACACGCCCCTGGCCCCGGTGCCAACTGGGCCTGCTGCCGGCGAGCCCGGCCCGGCCTTCATGTCGTCGCCGATGTTCTGGGGCGGCGTGGGCATCGGCGTCGTCGGCCTCGCGGGCGCTGCTGTTGGCGTCGGCCTCGGCGTCGACGCCGACGGCCGCCTCGGCGATGCGCAGGACACCGACAAGGCCTCGGCCCTCGGCCAGGGGCGGGCGGGCGTCGCCATCGCCGCGGTCTCCACCCTCGCCGTCGTCGGCGGCGGCACCCTGCTCACCCTCGGGTTGATGGAATGAGCCTCGCGCCCACCATCGCTCCCGGCCTCCCTTCAAGCCTCCCTTCCTGCTTCCCTTCCTGCGCCATCTCGAGGATCTCCATGCTGCGCTCGTTGCTCTTGTCCTGCGCCCTCATCACGGCCGTCATCGCTCCCGGCTGCCGGCTCTTCACCGACGGCGTCGCCTGCGACCCCGATGACCCGGCCACCTGCCCCGACGGCACCACCTGCAACGCCGCCGGCATCTGCGTCACGGGCGACGACCCGCCGCCCCCCGGCAATGGCCCCGTGTGTGGCGATGCCATCGTCAATGGCGATGAGGCCTGCGACTTCGCTGAAGTTGACGGTGGCGCGTGCAACTTCGACTGCACCACCGCGGCCTGCGGCGATGGCAAGCGCAGCGCCGACGAGGCCTGCGACGACAGCAACACCGACGGCGACGACGGCTGCGCCGCCGACTGCACCATTGAGCAGGGCGCCGTTGGCCCCATCTGCGGCGATGGCATCGTCAATGGCGACGAGGCCTGCGACTTCGCCCTGACCCCCGACACCTGCAACACCGACTGCACCGTGGGCGCCTGCGGCGACGGCCTCATCGACGGCGACGAAGCCTGCGACGACGACAACGACGTCGACGGCGACGGCTGCAGCGACTGCGCCATCGACGTCCCCGGCGCGCCAACGCCGGTCTGTGGTGACGGCACCGTCAATGGCACCGAGGCCAGCGAGCCCGGCCTGACTCCCGACACCTGCAACGTCGACTGCACCGCGGGCGTCTGCGGCGACGGCCTCATCGACGGCGACGAAGACTGCGACACCACCAACGCCAGCTGCGTTGCTTGCCAGCTCGTCATCCCCGCCTTCTGCGGCAATGGCCAGCTCGACGGTGGTGAAGCCTGCGACGCCGGCATCGCCAGCCCCGCCTGCAACCGCAACTGCACCATCAGCGTCTGCAACGATGGCCTGCTGGGCCCCGGTGAGGCCTGCGACGACGGCAACACCAACGCCGACGATGGCTGCGCCGCCAACTGCCTGGCCCTCGACCCCGCTCCGTTTTGCGGCGACGGCGTCATCAACCCCGGCGAAGCATGCGACGGCAGCGCCGACTGCAACGACAACTGCACCCTCCAGGGTTGCGGCGACGGCATCGTCACCGCCACCATCGGCGAGACCTGTGACGGCGGCCCCGGCTGCCGCGCGGCGGGCGCCAACGCCTGCACCATCATCCTGTGTGGCGACGGCATCGTCGACGCCAACGAGGCCTGCGACGGCGGCCCCGGCTGCACCTCGACCTGCCGCTTCTCCCCCGTGTGCGATACCACCGTCGTCCAGGGCTACTGCCAGGTGGAGATCACGGGCAGCGCCAACAACCGCACGCCCCGGGTGTTCGACATCGACGGCGATGGCATCAATGAGCTCGTCACCACCGAGTCCGAGCAACGCAAGATCTTCATCCAGCGCCAGACGGCCCCCGGTGTCTATGGCGTCCCGACGGTCATCACCGTCACCTTGAACCCCCGCAGCATCGAGTTCGCCGACGTCGACGGCGACGGCGACCTCGACATCGTCTCGGGCGGCAACAACGAAAACGCGCTGCAGGTCAGCCGCAATAACGGCGCCGGCGTCTTCACCCCCGAGGCCTCCTTCGGCACCTTCATCGACGATACCCGTGAGTTCGACCTGCTGGACTTCGACGGCGACGGCGACCTCGACATCCGCGTCGGCGGCTTGAACTCCGATCAGATCCACCTGATGCGCAACGCGGGCAACGGCACCTTCACCTTCGACGCGACCACCGTCGCCGTCGACGCCGGCTTCAACGGCATCGTCTCCCTGGCCAGCGCCGACTTCGACGGCGATGGCGACTTCGACACCGTCACCGGCAACAACAACACCGGCAACGTGTCGTTGTTTCGCTGTGACGCCACCGGCGACTGCCTCGACGGGGTAAGCTTGGCGGCCGCACCGGGAACCACCAACGTAGCCAATGTGGCGGCCGGTGACGTCGACGCCGATGGCGATGCGGACCTGGTGAGCATCAACATTGGAGCTGCAACGCTGAGCATTTTCCTCGGCGCAGGCGACGGGACTTTCGCAACCGGAACGCCTATCGCGACAGCGTTTTCGATCCCAGGCGGTGGCCCGGTGAGCATCGCTGACGTCACTGGCGACGGCCGCAACGAGATTGTCACCAGCGGTGACGGTCTCATCGCTGTCGTCACCAATACCGCTCCAATCCTGTCCCACACCCTCGCCTGCCCGGGGGCCTCCGAGGTCACGGTCGGCGACGTCAATGACGACGGCCGCAACGACCTCGTCTGCACGCGTCCGGCCAATGGCACCGTGCGGGCCTTCCTGAGCTTCCCCTGATCATCAGCGCTCGGTGTTGAACGACGACGGGCGCCATCTGGCGTCCGTTTTTGTTTCTGCACGCCCGGTCAGCCGCAGCGAACGCGCGGCGCGCGGTAGGGTCGCAGCGGTCGCAATCCACGGAGGCAACAGATGGCAGGGTTTATCATGGAAGAAGTCGTCGTCGGCACAGGTGCAGAGGCCAGGGCCGGGCAACGCGTGCGCGTGCACTACACCGGCCGACTCACCAACGGCACCACGTTCGACTCGTCGCTCGATCGGAACGAACCCCTCGGGTTCAAGCTCGGCGCGGGTGAGGTCATCAAGGGGTGGGACCAGGGCGTGGCCGGCATGAAGGTCGGCGGCAAGCGCAAGCTCACCATTCCACCGGAGCTTGCGTACGGCGACGACGGCTTTCCCGGCGCCATCCCGCCGGGTGCGACGCTGGTGTTCGACGTGGAACTTGTCGCGGTTGGCTGACCGTGCGGTTCGCGTGGGTGACCGGTCGCCCCGCTTTGGAGTCTGTCAGCCACGCACCAGCCGATAGCGGGTGCTGCGGCCGCCGGCGCTGCCCTTCTCGAGGATCGAGCGGCCCACGAGGTCGTCGATGTCGCGCAGGGCGGTGTCAGGCGAGCAGCGGCACCGCCGGGCCCACTCGGCACTTTTCACCTCGACGACGTCCTCACCGAGCAGGCGATTGAGCATCGTGCGTTGGCGCTCATTGAACGGCTGGTCGACGTGGCGGCTCCAGAAGCGGCCGGTGTCGAGACTGCGGGCCGAGTGGGCGAGGGCGTCGTCGACGGCGTCCCCCACGCAGCCGACGAACCACAGGAGCCACAGCGTGACGTCGAGGTCCCCGTGCTGGGTGGCCTCGAGGATGTCGTAGTAGTCCTGCCGGGACCCGTTGATGCGCGTCGACACACTGTAGAAGCGCTGGCCTCCCTCGCCACGAGACAAGGCCATGTCGGCGATGGCCCGGGCGATGCGGCTGTCGACAACGCCGTCATCAAGGCAGGCCTGGCCCATGGCGCCTGACACGACCTCCATGGGGCCCAGGCGGTCGTCTCGCCAGGGCCAGGGCCAACGCCGACCAGCGAAACGCCGGCCACTCAGGGCGCAAGTGGATCGAATACCGCGTCATATGCGGTGATTATGCTCTGGATTCGCCGCACGGGCCAGCCACTCCGACTCATTCACCGCATTCCTGCATCGAATGGGCCATCCCGGCGAGTAGTACCCGCTTGAAAGATCGTCGACGACGCGCAACCGCGAGCCGACGTCGAGGACGAGGACGACAGCACGGCTCCCTCGTCGGCACAGACGGCAACCTGATGCTGGCCGCGCCAGTGTCGACTTGTTGGTAGGACCAGCAGATGTTGGTCCTCACCTTCACACTCCTTGCCTTCATCAAACCAGTGCCGTTGAGCGCGCGAAGGGCGGCAGCGTTGGCCGCGGCCGTCTTCGCCATCAGCGCAACGGCTTCCGCTGCCCCGCCGCCGAAGGCCGTCTCGGCGACGACACCAGCACCGGTCAACGTCTTCGGCCCAGGTGGACCGGCGCCCGCCATGAAGGCCGCCGCCACCGCCTTCACTGCAAAGACCGGCATTGCGGTGAACGTGACCGCAGGCCCTGCGCCACAGTGGATGGACGCGGCACTCGTCAACGCCGACCTCGTCTTCTCCGGCTCGTCCAACATGATGGACGCGTTTCGCCTTCGATTTGGCGATGTGCTGGATGCGACCACCATTGAGGCGCTCTATCTCCGCCCGTCCGCGATCCTGGTCCGTAAGGGCAATCCGAAAGGCATCGCGGGCGCGCGCGATCTGGCGCGTGCGGACGTCAGCGTGATGGTTGTCGAGGGAGCGGGCCAGGTCGGGCTTTGGGAGGATGTTGCCGCGCGCACGGGCGACCTGCGTCTGCTGAACGCGCTGCGTGACCGGATCACCATCTACGCGCCAAACAGCGGCGCAGCGCTCCAGGCGTGGCGGAGCCAACCTGAGCTGGATGCCTGGTTGATTTGGGAGCATTGGCAACGCGTCATCCCGGACCTGGCCGACGTCGTGGCGGTGGAGCCGGATCTGCGGATTTTCCGGCCGATGGAGGTGGCGCTCACCATGCGCGGCGCGGCCAATCCGGGGACGATGCAGTTCGTCGCGTTCCTGAAGTCGCCCCAGGCCCAGGCAATCTTTGAGGCCGCCGGATGGATCGACGCGCCTTGAACCGTGGCGCGGCATCGCTCGGCATCGCTCGGCCCTGCGACTTCCCGGTCGCGCTTGAGGCCGCGCGGTCGCGCCGCCCACCCCGTCGTTGTGGAGCGCTGGCCGGCTGACTTGCCGTCTGCTTCCAAGGGAGCTGATCCCGAGATCTCCTTGATCTTCGCCCACGGACTCGCTCAAGAAGCTCTGGGATGTACTTTGCCCCTCGCGGGGCGGCGTGGGTTCCACTCGCGCCGCTCGTGAGGCGCTTCGCGCCCGCTTGCTGGAAGGTCAGTCTTCAATGGTCATTCGGGATGATCCGTGATCTGTGATGCCTGCGTCACACTGTGCGTGGAGGGCGCGTAGGACGCTCATCACCCGGCGCGCGAAGCGCCTCCTCGGAGCTCCCATGATCCTCTCTGTCCGCCTTTCCGGCGTTCTTTGCCTGTTTGCAGCTGCAGTCGGCTGCGCCCCTGCCTCTGACGAAGTCGATGAAGCTGATGGTGTCGACATCGTCAAAGATGCCCCCGTCGCCAGTGTCGACCGCTTTCAAGACGGCTTCGCCACGCTCTTCAAGCGCTCCGGTCCAGCGTTTGATCCCGCCAACGTGCAACCGATCATCCCGGGCCCAAACGAGGCGTTCGACGTCGACGCCCTCTTTCGTGTCCCCGCCTTTGGTCCAGCAGGCGAGCTCATCAACTACTACTCGTTCGACATCGTCTCAGACATCCCCCAGAGGGGCTACTTCTTCGTCGATGACAACGGCGGCGCCATCGCGGGTCAGCTCCCCATCTTGTCGTCGCTGCCGAGTGCTGGCTCCTCGGACTTCGTCATCGTCACCGAGGTCACAGTCGGGCCCGACTATATGCGAAACAGCTTGCAGAGCGTTGATGAGGTCGAAGCCGCCGCTGCCGCTGGCAGCGTGACCCTGGCTGAGACGACTCGAATCGAGAACTGGGTCATCGTGCCTGAAGGGACGACGGCGTCGGGGTCATTCGCTGGCAAAGCAATCCCCACGGAACTCGCTTGGGTCGACGGCGAGGTCGCCCACGCGCTGACGTTCGAGAAGAACCTCGAACGCGCCGGGGATCGCGTGCCGACATCGGGAATCGTCGTCATTTTCGCTGGCGAAAACGGCCCGGCTGATGGCTTCGCCACCGACGACAATGGCCGCACCCACACGCCCTTGAGACCCTTGCTGGCGACCCAGGCTACTCGTCGCTGTGGATTCATCAAGTCGGCGGCCTGGACGGCTTCGATGGCGTGACCGACTACAGCAGCGCCCTCGACAACGTTGTCGCGGACGCCCCGGACGTCAAGGTGAACTGCCCTGTCTTGGATTGATGATCCAGGGATCAATCGAGATGAGATGCCGTTCGAGAAAGGCACCACGGGCGCGCGAGCACCCGTGGTGTCTCTTTCGCGTTCGGCGTCACGGGCTCAACGAGCGGATCCGCAACAGGTCCGCAAGCGGTCCGGACCAGGTCGAGCCTGACCCGGGCCTGATCTGGGCCTGATCTGGGCCTGATCTGGGCCTGATCTGGGCCTGATCTGGATCGGACACAGATCGAAGGCGCCCCAGCCAACGCGCGCTCGCGCTGCTCCGGCGGCGGCGATTCGTTCATCGACGACTGCGACCTGGCGCACACCGAATCACGCCGATGAATGGACGCTTTTCCGCGCTGGCAGCGACCTCCTGATGGACCCGATGAACGGGCCAGGAGGCAACCATGCGACGCACCCGCACCCTGCAGACGATCTGGACTCTCTCCGCCCTCACCGGCGCCCTCACGGGCACCACAGCCTGCGACAGCCTGCTGGAGACCACCACCCAGCTCACCCAGGCCCTCACCGCCGAAGACAGCGCCGCCACCGACGAGGTCGCGGCGACCGACGAGGTCGCGGCCGGCGACGAGGTCGCTGTCGATGACGGCGCCACCGACGCTGCCACGACCGACGACGCCGGCATGGACGGGGATTGCCACCGTCCCGCCGGTGAACGGGGTCGCCCCGGCCAGGCACCGCCGGACTTCGGCGCGCTCGACGTCGCGGCTTGCGCACCACCCGTCGCCGAGGGCGTGACCCTCGGCCGTCCACCCCATGGCCGTGGCCATCTGGCCCCCGTGTACGACGCCGACGAGAGCCACAGCCTCGACGACACCGAACTGGCCGCCCTGCAGGCCGACGTGACCGCCGGCTGCACCGCCCGCAACGCGGCCTTGATCACCGACTTCGACGAGGACGGCGACAGCCTGTTGTCCCAGGCCGAGTGGGACGCCGCCCGCGAAGCCCGACGGGCAGCCCATGAAGAAGAGCGCGCCAGCCTCGACGCCGATGGCGACGGCGAGATCTCCAGCGAAGAACACGACGCCGCCCGCGCGGCGCTCATCGCGACCTGGGACGCCGACAGCAGCGGCGACCTCGACGAGGCCGAACGCGCCGCCATGCGCACCGACGTGCAGGCCCTGGTGCTCGCCGGCGAACCCCTGCCGCCCCTGCCCTTCATGGGCGCCCGCCACGGCCCCGGACGTGGTCACGGTGGCATGCCACCGCCCCCTGATGGTGACGACAGCGCCGACGACGGCACCGCGGAATAGGTGTTGTGTGGGGCCGAATAGGGATGGCTCGCCGCACGTTTGTTCGAGTGACCGCGACGAAGGCCGCCCTCGGCACCGGGGACGGCTCTTCAGCAGGAGCAGCGATGGCGTTCGACACCGACCACGGGCCCATCAGCCACCACGACGCCGACCAGGATGACCGGGACCATGCCGACGGTGACCGCGATGGTGATGACGTCGACGACAATGGCAACGACAACGGCAACGGCAACGACGTTCCCCCGGGCATGGCCCCGACACCAACACCGGCGCCAGCAGCGGCGCCCATCCCGGGGCCACGGTCGAGCAGCCGCTGTCTGGACGGCGCCCTCATCCACCAGGCCCTGTTGGCGGTCCGACGACGTCGTCGTCCCGCGTCAGCACCGTGAGCATCCCGACCCGGTCGTGCTACCGAGCACCATGGCCCAAACCGCAACCCCCGTTCGCTTCAAGGTCCAGCTCTCCCACGTCGACCGGGGTGTCTACGGAGCCGTCGAGGTCAAGATGGCCCAGCACCCGTCGGAGACCCGGCGCTATCTGCTGTCCCGGCTGTGCGCCTATCTGCTGCTGTGGGAGGAAGGCCTGACGTTCAGCAAGGGCGGGCTGTCGTCTCCTGATGAAGCACCGTTGTCATCGCGGACCCTCGATGGGCGGCTTTCCATACAGGTGGAGATCGGCACGCCGTCGGCCGAGCGCCTGCACAAGGCCAGCAAAGCCGCACCCCGCGTCGTCGTCGTCACCCACCAGCCCCTGGCCCAGCTCACCGATGCCCTGGCCGGCCAGAAGGTCCACAAGCTCGAGACCATCGACGTCTTCGTCCTCGACCCGAAGTTCCTCGATGCCGTCGACGAACGCCTCGCTGAGCGGGGCGGCGACCTCGACGTCACCGTCAGCGACGGCCTGATGTACGTCAACGTCGGAGGCGTCGCCTTGGCGACGCCCGTCGTGCCCGTCCGCCTGGCCTGAGGCCCGCGGTCAGATGGCCTTGGTGCCGCGTTCGGCCGTCGGAAGCGGATGACTCTTCCAGGGCATCACCGTGCGGACGCCGGCGATGATGGCGTCGATGGATTTGTCGACGTAGCCGTCGTTGACGGCGATCATCTGCGGTCTCCAGCGGGCCAAGACGGGTGCGGGAGGCTGATTGATCAGGTGCGTTGCCGTGACGTCGTCAGCACACCGGGCCCAGCGGATGGCACCACGGGCCCAGCGGATGACAGCACAGCGGGCAGCGTCAGAACTTTGACGCTCTTGATGATATGTCCGGGTGTCCGTCGAAGTGCGTCGAGATGGGCAGCGCTTGGCGCTGGCCAGACACGCCTGATTTCACCAGCTACTTTGGCTGAACAGCCGCGATGCAGGACACGAGGTGCCCATGGACAGTGGCCGGGTTTTGGTGATTGACGACGACCCCGCCCTCGGCGTCATTGTGGCGGCGTACCTGGGCACGATGGCCGTCGACGTCGCCCACACCGCTGCCTCGGGGATCGCGGCCGACGCCCGCGGTGACCACGACGTGGTGCTCCTCGACCTCGATCTGCCCGACGGCGACGGCGGCCTTGAGGTGCTCAAGGCCCTGCGCGAGCGGGACCCCGCCCGACCCGTCATCATGCTCACCGCCAACACGAGCGTGGCCAGCGTCGTGACGGCGATGCGCGACGGCGCCTGGGACTATCTGTCCAAGCCCATCGAGCGCACCAAGCTCGCGACCACCGTGCGCAACGCGGTCGAGCAACGGCGGCTGGTGCAGCGGGTGGACACCTTGAGTCGCCCGACCGGCGGCGCGCCGTCTCACGGCATGGTGGGTGACTCGTCGGTGATGCGACGGCTTTTCGCCCAGATTGAGCGCGTGGCCCGCAGCGACGTCACCGTCGCCATCCACGGCGAGAGCGGCTCCGGCAAGGAACTGATCGCCAAAGCCATGCACGATGGAGGCGCTCGCAAAGGCGGCCCCTTTGTGGCCGTCAATTGTGCAGCCATTCCCGAGTCCCTGCAGGAGTCGGAAGTCTTTGGCCACGAGAAGGGGGCGTTCACGGGCGCCGCCACCCGACGCATCGGGCGTTTGGAGCAGGCCGACGGCGGCACCCTCTTTCTCGACGAGGTCGCCGAACTGTCGCTGACCCTGCAGGCCAAGCTCCTGCGAGCGCTGCAAGAGCGCCGCTTCTCACGCCTGGGTGGCACCACCGAGATCTCGACCAATTTCCGTCTGTTGTCGGCGACCCACAAAGACCTGGCCCAGGAAGTCGCCGCAGGCCGCTTCCGCGAAGACCTCTACTATCGACTGGCGGTATTTGACGTCGTCATGCCCCCCCTGCGTGAGCGACCGGAGGACATCCCCCTGCTGGCCCATCACTTCCTGCAGCAACAGCTTCTGGCGGACGGCACGGTCTGTCGCCTTGATGCGGCGGCCCTTGAAGCCATCATGGCCCACCGCTGGCGCGGCAACGTGCGCGAGCTGCAAAACGCCCTGTACCACAGCCTCGTGTTGGCCAACGACGGCGTGATTCGCCTCGAAGACCTGCCTCCGCGGGTCCGCCAGCGTGCAGCGGGCGTCGGGACGACGACGACGACAACGACGGCGACGACGCTGTCGACATCATCGGTCGCCGTCGGGATGGCCAGGCGTCAGGGCGACGACGATGTCGCCAGCGAAGTGGATGAAGCCCCCATCAGCCAGTCCGATGAACGGCCCATCACCCCGGTCGACGGCGAGCCCATCAGCGGCAGTGATGACCAGGCCCTTGTCGTCGTCGGGCTCGGCGGGCTCGGCGGGATACCCACCACATACACCGAGGCAAAACGGCGGGCCATCGGGTCCTTTGAGCGGCAGTATCTGGCCCAACAGCTCCGCCTGGCGAACGGCAACATTTCTCGGGCCGCCGAGTTGGCGGGCCTTGACCGCTCGAACTTCCGTCGTCTCTGTCGCAGCCATGGCGTCGAGATCGAACGGGATGGCGGGACCGATCCCGGCTCCCTTCGTCGCCGAGCGCCACCATGAGTGGCCTGCACACAAACCAGGACGTCAACGACGTCAACGACGTCAACGACGTCAACGACGTCGTCGAGGTGGACGCCGACATCGCCGACCTCATCCCCACCTACCTGGAGCGGGGGCGCGAGGCCATCGCCGCCGTCGAGGAGGCCCTCCGCCGTCAGCGCTTCGACGACATCCGACAGAGCGGCCATCGGCTGCGCGGCACCGGCTCGATGTATGGCTTTCCCCGCCTGACGGCCCTCGGTGGCGCCCTGGAGGCCGCGGCCACGATTGCTGCCGTCGACGCCAAATGCGACAAATGCGACGCCAACCACGGCGCCAACCACGGCGCCATCCAGACAGCCGCCGCGGCGCTGGCCCACTACCTGGACACCGTTGTGTGGCGGCCTCGACCGGTCGACGTCGACGACTCGGCCAGAGAGCCTTGAGAAATCGATCACGTGGCATGAGACACGGCAAATCTCCTTACGCCGACAGACGGTGAGCCCATGCATGACCCCGCCATGACGTTGCCCGCCGCCCTCGCCCAGCGGCAGCTCGACGCCTACAACGCCCACGACCTCGAGGCCTTCGTCGCCTGCTACGCCGGCAACGTCGAGGTGTTCGAGCTGCCATCCATGACCTGCATTCTGCGGGGCATCGCCGCCTTGCGCGACCGCTACGGCCCGTACTTCGCCCAGCAACAGCCCCGGGCCCGCCTCGCCAGTGACCGGCTCGTCCTCGGCACCATGGCCATCGACCCCGAAGACGTTGTGCGTGCCGATGGCAGCCGCCTGCAGGCCATCGCCCTGTACCACGTCGACGGCGGCCTCATCCAACGGGTGTGGTTCATCCAGGGCTGACCCGGGCAGACTGCCAGTCAGTAGACGGGGCGGGTGCCAAACCAGGTGGTCTTGGCCCGCACCACGTGCTTGAGGAGCTGCATCTGCAGCTTCTTGGCCTTGAACTCCACTTCGCCGATCTGGGCCTTCGTCAAACCATCGACGTCGCGGACCAGGCCGGCCACGGCTTCGGCAACGGGGACCAGCCGGGCCTGGTCCACCCACTCGAAGTCGTCTTCTTCGTTGAGGAGATACACGGGGTTCGAGATGAGGTTCACCACCGGCACGCCGGCCTCGTACCAGTCGCCGCCGTCGGTGGGCGGGAAGTCGCCGAGGGGACCCTCGCAGGGCAGCAAGAAGCTGCGGTCCACATGATGGGTCTCGAGGTTCTTCAGCACCGCGGCCACCATGGCGCTGTTGAAGGGGACAAAGACCCCCATGCCTTCGGGGCGGCCGGTGGCGACGAGGCTCTTGCCGTCGGGGCCTTCTTCGGCCTCCTTGGCGATGTGCTCGATGGAGATCTCCAGCGCCACCCGGGGCACGACGTCGTGGGCGTGCTTGGCGATGAAGGTGCGGGTGCCGATGGAGCCGTAGAAATGGCCCGCCGTGAACAGCACCACGATCCGGCGTTTGACGCCGCCTCCCTGCTGGCCGGCGAAATGCTTGGCGAGGCCCAGCACCACCGCACAGCCCGAGGCGTCCTCGACAGGAGACTTGAACGGGGAGTCGTGGTGGGAGTGGAGGATGACCACCTCGTCGTCGCCGCCACCGCCGGGGCCGCCAATGCCGGGGATCTCGGCGACGATGTTGTGGGTGACGCCGGGGCCGCGCTGCCCCGTCAAGGTGAGCCGGGCCTGGCCTCCCGCGCGGGCGAGCTCCCGCAGTCGCGGTCCGTCGTCCCGGCCCACCCAGAAGCCCGGCAGGGGCTTGTCGAGGATGTTCTGCTCGCGAAAACCATAGGGCGCATACATGCGGTGGGAGCCACCCGGCTGGTCCTTGAGGATGCCCACAAAACCCACGGCGCCACGGTTGATGGCCTCGCGATAGAAGTGCCAATTCTTGCGGACCCACGTCGCTGGATGCTTGATGCGCTCCAGGGTGTTGTCGGGGTCGTAGCGCCCAAACGACAGCTTGCCGAGCATGGCGACGTCGAGAGCGGGGAACTCGATGTCGGTCACCACGATCTTGCCCCGCCAATCACCACCCTGTCGCAGGCGGGCCGGATCGGCGTAGACCAGCTCGGCCTCAATGCCGCCTGGTGGCGTGAAGGCGCAGTAGGGCAGCCACTGGGCAGCCATGGGCGAAAAGCCCGCCCCGGCTCCGGTGCCGACCTCGAAGGACGACCGCTCCACCGTCCACTTCTCAATGGCGATGGCCTCGCGCCGCACGTTCTCGCAGCCGAAATGGGTCAGCCGCTCGACGAGGAAATCCTCCGTGCGGTGGTTGGCGTCGGTGCCCGCGCGCCTCGCCCCAAAGCCCGCCATGGTCTCGATGTACGACACCATCTCGGCGACATCGAAGGCCGGTGTCGTCGTTGTCGTCTTCGTTGTCGTCGTCGTCGGTGCCGTCGCGGCGGTCGTGGGCTGTGTCATGGGCCGAGGGTCGCACGGACCCGCTGGCCTGAAAAGAACCGCCCACCAACGACGAACCCCCTCGCGAGCCTGCTCGACGAGGGGGTTGGTTTGTGCGAGCGACGGGTCGTTTGGGAGTCAGTTGCAGGTGCTGGTGGCGGGGCGCGAGGTGTACTCGGCGATGATGCCTTCGCCCTCGGCGACCTGGACGCTGACGAGGTCAAGGGTGAAGGGGCCATCGGTGCCCGTGGGGCGCACGGCTTCGAGGCTCAGCCGACGACCATCGGGCTCGTTCCAGGCCATCTGGGTCTTCTCGGTGCCGTTGGAATCAAACTGCACAATCGTCGTGCCGCGGGGACGGTATGGGTAGCTGACGGCGGTGCCGTCGACGTCGATCTCCACGGCGCCGCTGGTCTTGATGGTCATGACCAACGCCCCGCACAGGGTGAGCTTTGGTTCGACGGGCTGGGTGTCGGCATCGAAGGACGACGCGAAGTCGATTTTGCCCGGGTACGTCGTCGCCAGCGGCGTGAGGTCTGAGTAGGCGCCCGTCGCCAGCAGGGGGCTGATGGGCTCGCTCTGGGCGAGGCTGTAGTTCCCGTCGCTGCCGGCGTCGGACAGGATGACCTGCAGGGTGTTGTCGGCCTTCACCCACTGGACGAGCAGGGTCTGGCTCGCCTGGGTGAGGGTGACGTTCACCTCGTTGGCGGCGTCTTCAAACGTGGCGTTGTCGGCGACGAATTCGATGGCGCCGGCATCGGCGGGGACCGTGACGCCGTCGCTGGCGATGACGACGTTGTAGACGAGACCATGGGTGAGGGTCAGGTCGGCGCTGCCCGTGCGGCTGCGGTCGTCGGCGATGAGGGGCCAGGTGCAGGCGATGGAGCCCAGAAAGCTCGCTGCATCGGCCGTGTCGATGACGACGTTCTTCGTGCAGTCGACCACGTCTTCGTCGACGGGAGGCGTCTCGCAAGCAATGGCGGTCAACAGAAGGGGCAAGGCCAGCGTGAATCGCGTGTTCATGCTCCCGGAATACCCCACCGGCCCTGATCCACAACCCGCCACGGCTTCCGAACGCCAGCGTCAGTCGCCGCCGCCGCCATCCCCGCCGCCATCACCACCGCCGCCGTCGCCGCCCCCGTCGCCGTCAGAGCCGTCAGCGTCCCACCACGAGCCACTCCAGGACGCTGAAATCTCCGACGATGACGACGACACCGACCCATCATCGACCTGGCGGGCAGGCCGCGGTGGGGGTCGGGGTCGAGGCGGGCGCTCACCGCGGAAGATCTCGAGGTCGCCGCTTTGAAAGAAGGCCGCACCGCAGCCGACACACACCAGTGGCACGACGTCACGGAGCCGGGGCGCCGCCAACAGGCGGGCACAGGCCGGGCACCCCATGGTGGTGGGATGGCCCTCGGCGAGACCCTTCACGATCTCGCGCTCAACCCCGAAGCGCTCCAGCGCCAGCTCGAACGACGACGGCGACAACAACACACCCAGACAGACGCGGCAGTGCTGGTCGTCACCCGTGAAGGGCGTGAGGGCGGCGCCATCGACAGGACAGGTGTCTTTGGTGACCGGGCGGAACACCCTGGAGGGGACCGGACGCGTTGGCGGCGGCGGCGTTGGCAGCGCCGGCGGCGGCAACCCACGACGCCAGGCGTCGTCACCATGGAGGGCGCTGAAAGACCGACGGGTCATCACGATGACGGCGCCAGCGAAACCCACACCAATCACCGCCAGGACCGGAAGCAACGCGTCGGGGGCGAAAGCGATGAGGCCCAGCAGCAGCGTGGCGAGCGTGCCGACGACCAGCAGGCCCAGCAGTTGATTCTCGGCGGGCAGATCACTCCACTTCAAGCGACGTCCCGGTCGAGGTGGAAGAGGTCCAAGTCGAGGCCAGAGCCTCTGTCGGCACCCGGCATGGCTCAGCTCACCCGCTCGGCGACGAGGTGCAGGCGCAGGGCCGCCTCGGCCCACCGGTCTGCCGCCGCCGCCGCATCAGCGTCGTTGCCCGTGAGAGACAGGGCCTGCACCCCGTGCAGAAAGGCCTCGACGTCGTCGCCGAGGCGGAGGAGGCCGGCGTCGCGCAGCCGCCCCACGAGCCGGAAGCCCCGCTCGATGGAACCCGGCGACAACGCCCGCACGCCATTGACCACCACCTCGTCCAGCAAGGCCGTGACATCGTCGACGAGGACCAGGAGGGGCGTGCTCGCCACCGGACGGGCCCCGATGGGCAGGGCGGCCTGAGCCTTCGTGGCAGCCTCCGATGGCGCCTCGAGGTCGAGCACCACCAGGCGATCGGTGAACACAGCGATGGCGTCGACGACCAGGGCGTCGCCCACGAGGCTCACGTGGCCGACGACGGCCGTCGGCTTCATGACCCCTTCCTGACAGGCGAGGGCGACGGCGAGGGCGAGGGCCTGGGTGCCGCCGGGAGCCACGGCCCGGTGGGCCCGCTCGATGACGATCACGCCACCATTGTCATCGTGGGCATGCACCACCACGGCCTGCGCCGCTGGATCCCAGACGACGCCGTCGACGCCGGCGACCACCACCACCTGCACGTCGTCGGCGACCAGCCGCGGCCGCAAAAACGCCGGCGCCTGCTGACGCCGCTCGGCCAGGAATGTCGCCACGTCGCGGATGACGCGGTCGGCGGGCAAGCGGTCGAGGGTGAAGCCCCCCTTGGTCACGCTGGTCTTCTGCAAGCCCCCCGTCGAGAACGTGATGGTGCGGTTCGCCTGGCGGGTGACGGCGTTGCTCACGATCTGCCCGCTGGCGAGCACCCCGAGGGAGCTCCCCCCGATGGCCGTGCGGGCCGCCAGCGCCGGGCCATCCTCGTCGGCGACGGCGTCGGCGCGGCGGTAGACCCGCCGGTGCACCAGCAGACCCTGCCCAGCGGGGTCCACGAACATCACCTCGACGACGCGGTCGACGCCGTCTTCGCTGACAGCGGCCCCCAGACCAATCAAGCGGGCCTGGTCCAGCTTCGTCGACAACGCCTCGTCGGCACCAAGGACCGCCCGCGCCGGCAGCAGCCCACCCCCCTGCCCTGCCCGGCTGCGGGCCAGCAGCTCCACGAGGACCGCGCGCAGCCCCTCGGGCCGGTACAGGGCCGAACGGCGTCGGTACTGCTCGATGAGCTCCTCCAGCTCTTCGACGGCGAACAGCAGCCAGGTCAGGTTCGCCTTGCCCAGCGCATCTTTGGCAAGGGCCAGCCGCGACGTCGCCGCTGGCGGCAGCCGGGCCACGCCCTCGTCGACCACCAGGCGCATGACGTCGAGGCAGACCTGCACAGCGACGGGAGCCTGCGTCGGCGAGGCGTCGCCGTCGTTCACCTCGACGGTCAAGGACACGGCGTCGCGGTCGCGGGCGTCCTTCACCCGGAAGGCCCACACCGCGAGGGCCACATGGAGGCACCCCGTCTTCTGGGTACAGTCGCAACGCGCATAGCCGGCGTCGCCAGGCACCAAAAAGCGCACGCTCGAGGTCTGCAGATGGGCGACGGGCAGGTCGTCACCAACGAAGCGCCCCGGCCGCACGTCGGCGATGTAGCCCGCCCGCCGCAGCTTCCTGGCCCGCTCGACGGTGCCGTCCCCCAACAGCGTCACGAGGGCGCCGTCGCTTACATCTCCGGGAGACCACGGACGGGCCGGCGCTGCAGGCGGCGCGGACAACGACGACGGCTCGTCTGTCGAAGACCCAACGGCTGTCGACGACGTGCCCCCCGCGACATGGCGCTGGTAGGCGATGACGGCACCCACGCGGTGGCGGCACCCACCGGCGGCCCCGCACGAGCAGGGGGCGTCGCGCACCCCCTTGCCGGGAACGAGGCGGGTGACGGCGCCGTCGTCGAAGGTGGCGGTGACGGTGCCGTCGTCGGCGACAACGACCTCGGGGATCTTGCCCTGGTCGAGCTCCTTCTGGGCCCGCTTCACGAGGCCCATATTGGTGAGGGCCGCCAACGCCGGCGTCTGCAGGGCAAGGAGGTCGTCGCGGATCGTGGTGCTCACTTCTTCTTCCCCCGCACGGCTTCGGCGACGAAGGAAGCCAGCTCACCGGGGGTCATGGCACCGACGCTGGCGCCGACGTTGACCAGACGCTGGGCGAGGTCCCGGTCATATTGGGGCGTGCACTCGGGGTCGAGGGCCGCCAGGCCCAGCACGATGGTGCCCTGGGCACAGAGGTCCTTCACCACCCGCACCAGACCGTCGGGAGAGCCACCCTCGTAGAAGTCCGTGACAAGGACCACGATGCACCGGCGGGGGTTGTCGACGAGCTGGGCCCCATAGGCCACGGCCTTGTGGATGTCGGTGCCGCCGCAGAGCTGGACCTTCATGAGGGTCTCAACCGGGTCTATGCAGTTGTCGGTCATGTCGACGACGGCGGTGTCGAACGCGATCAGATGGGGCTTGAGGCCGGGCACCGACCACAGACACGCCGCCGTCACCGCCGAGTGGATCACGGAGCTCACCATCGAGCCCGACTGGTCCACGATCAAGATGACCTGCCACTGCTCCGTGAAGCGCCGCACCCGCGAAAAGAACCGGGGCTCCTCGAGGACGATCTGCTGCTCGACCGGATCATAGCGCTTGAGGTTGTGCTTGATGGTGCTCTTGAAGTCGAAGTTGCGCGCCACCTTCAGCGGCGACCGCTTGCGGCGGTCCACCACCCCGGCAAACGCCACCTGCACCTCGCTCTTCATCCGCTCCAGAAGCTCCTCGACGACCCGACGAACGAGCTCCCGCGCCAGGGCCAGCACCTCGGGGTTCATGAGGTGCTTGGTGCGCATGACGGCCTTCAGCAGGGTTTCGTTGGGCTCGATGCGCGACAACACCTCCTTGTTGGTGACCACGTCGGCGATCTCGTAGCGCTCAACGGCGTCCTTCTCGAGACGCTCGATGGTCTCCTTCGGGAAGAGCGTGTGGATCTGGTTTATCCAGTCGGGCACATTGAGGGCCGACGCCCCCGTGCCGCCCCGCCGATCCACCACGTCTTTGTCATTGCCGTCGCCGTCGTCGCGGCCATAGAGCCAGCTCAAGGCCTGGTCCATCGCCCCCGCCGTCCCGGTCGCCGCACCGAGGGACCCCTCGCTCGACTCCCCCAACACCAGGCGCCAGCGCTGCAACACCGACAGGCCGTCATTGCGCGGCGAGGTCGTCATGGTGCCACCTCGGTCGCCATCGTCATCTGGAGCCCGTACTTCACAAGCACCTGCTGCACCGCCTCGTCGACGGCCCGCCCCGAGGCCGTCGTCGTCGAATCCACATCGAGGCGCAGCAGGTCCCGCGCCGTGTTCGGCGATGATCCGTGCCGCCCCGCGATGCGCTCGGCGAGAGACACCTTCTCCCGGGGCGGAAAGAACGAAAACGCCAGCCGCAACGCCGGCAGCGCAATCAAGAAGTCCTGCTCGGGCAGGCCGGCAATGGCCTCGTCGACCACGCCGATGACGTCGTCACCCATGACCACCTCCTCGCGGGCCAGCGCAAAGAGCCCCGCCAGGAAATCGCCCAACAACGTCGGCCGGGCCATGCGGCGGACGGCATCGATGGCCAGCTGACGGTCGCCACCACGGTCGCTTTCGTCGTTGTCGTTGTCGTTGTCGTTGTTGTCGTCGTCGACCATGGGATGACGACCAGCCCCCTCGTGTTGCATGCGCCCCAGCAGGCCCAGGGACCACAGCACCCCCAGACCGGCCCCGCGCACCGCGGGCGGTGCGTCCTCGGCGTCGGCCCGGCGGAGACAGACGTCGGTGAGCTCCTCGGCGTTGACCCCCGTGCGAGGCTCGCGGGCACAATCGCGCAGGGCCCGGATGGCGTCGACGATGCGACCGTCCGACGACGACGACACCCCCGCGACCTGCTCCAGCAGCCACAGCCCCCGCTCGTACACGTCGACGATGCCCTCGCGCAGCTCGGGCCGATGGCGCGCGCCGAACAGGGCGTCGGTGCGAAACAGCCCCAACAACCGGTGCAGGGCCCCACCAAGACGGGCGAGGTCAGTCTCCCGGGCCGCGTGACGACGGATGGCCAACAGGGCCCGCCCCGTCAGCGACGCCAGTCCCACCAACACGGCCTCGCCCAACAGGTTCGTCGTCGCCTCGAGGTCGAGCTCCGGGGCCCCGAACAGCCCCTCCAGCCGGGCAGCGGCGGCACCTTCAAGGGTGGCCCCGAAGGCGGCGGCTTCGATGATCCCCGGCACCCGATCCGGGTGGTCGGCAATCACCCACCGCTCCTCAAGCACAGCCGCGTCCTCGACAACCCCCGGCCGGGGACCGCTCGCCCGCTGAAAGCCCGGAATCGACAACACCCGCAGCCGATGCAACACGCGGCTCTTGCCGAGGGTCGCAGGCTCCATCAAGCGCAGCTTCTCGGTCCGGCTTGGCCCCGATGAGGGCGTCAGCTTCATGGCCTCCAGGATGTCCTCGACGTCCTGCACCAGCGGCGGCTGGGGCGTCCCCGGCGCCAGCCGACCCTGCCGCTCGCCCGAGAGCACCTGCACCACCAGCGACAACAAGGCGTCGCTGCCATGCTGCAAGGGCCCCCGCTCGGCCCACGGCAAGGGCACATCGAGAGACTCCTTCACCAGCGCGGCGGCGACCCCGTCGAGGAGGTCCGTGCGCAACACCGCCGGGTGCCCCCGCAACCGGGCCAGCCCCTCGCTCATGGTCCGGGTCGCGATGACGTCCGCCGCCGACACCGCCACGTTCTTCTCGCGCAGCCAGGTCACGATGGCCTTCAAGCCCCGCTCCCCCGCCTCCCGCACCCCCACACTGAAGACGTCGTCGTAGTAGCCGGGGGACGGCATGCCCGCGGCGTAGCCCGTGAACGCATCAAGTCGCTTGAACGACAACGGCACCAGGTAGCTCTCGGCGCCCTCGGGTCGCGCAGCCTCTGGCCACCCCGCCGGCTCCCGGACGGTGACGTCGACATCTGCTGAAGGATCCAGCAGCGCGGTGGCGTGGTAGCCACCACAGACGGCCACCACGACGTCCTCGTCCCCCGGGTACGCGCGCAGGGCGGCCCGCAGGAAGCGCCGCATGAAGGCCTCTCTGGGCTCGTCGCGCTGGCCCCCATCTTCGTCGTTTCGCAGGGCAACAAAGTAGGCGTCGAGGCGCTCTCCGAGGGCGGCGGCGGCCTCGTCTTCCGTGAGGTCGGCGGGAGGCTCACTCTCGAAGAGGTGGTCCCACAGGGCGTCGTAGCCGTCGATGTGGAAGCGGGCGCACAGGCGCTTGATGGCCTCGTTGTGGCGACGCTGGCCGTCGCTGTAGCGGTTCTCGACGCCGAGGAAGGCCTTGTCCCAGGCGGGCAGGTCCATGAAGCGGACATCAGCGCCCACCTCCTGGCCGGCGTGAAGGGCCTGCCACTCCGGCGACGTTTGGCAAAACGGCGAGAAGCTGCCGACGCCACCGCCCAATGACGTCGACGTGGCGTCGGGGGCGGTCGCGTCGCCGGCGCGCACGAAGGAGAACACGGCCACCGGCAGGCGGTGGGGCAGACGCAGCTCGTCGAGGCGGCCGTTCATGTCGGCGGGGCCCTCGATGAGGACGGCCCTGGGCTTCAGGCGACGGATCTCGGCAGCCACCAGCCGCGCGCAGGCGGGGCTGTGGTGACGCACACCGATGACGTGGAGCCGTCCGCGCTGCATGAGGTGCCTCTTCTGCCTGGTCTTCGCTGCTTGCTGCTGCCTTCGACGACGACGTGGGTCGGCCTGTGCCGTCAGCCGCCGTCAACTCCCTCAGCCCCCTCAGCCCGGCAGGCCGTGGCGGGCCTCGTACAGCGCCTGCCAATGGGCGCCCTTGCGCTTGCTGACCCGCTGCTCGAGGTAGGCGCGCAGGCGCTTGAGGTCCTCCTTGTTGTCCTTGGCCGCCGTGCCCGCCAGGTGCTCGACGATGTCCTTGGCGCTGCCGCTGTCGCCGCGCAGAAAGTAGCCGCGCACGCCGACAGCGTGGGCGACGCTGACGGCCTCCGCCGTCGACAGAACGCTGGTGAGCTTCTCCATGCCCTGACCCTCGCTGGTCTCGCCGGCGCGCAGTTCGCGAAACGTCGTCACCAGCACGTGCAGGAGGTCGTCGGCGGGCCGCACCGGCACGCCGCTTTTGGCCAACAGGCGGTCGGTCTCCTTGCGCACGAGGGCCAGCTCGGTGGCGAAGTCGCCGATGGGAAAGACCGTCTCGAAGTTGAAGCGGCGTTTCAGCGCCGCGCTCATCTCGTTGACGCCCTTGTCGCGGGTGTTCGCCGTCGCGATGACATTGAAGCCATCGCGGGCATAGAGCATGGCCTGCTCGTCGTCGCCAAGCTCGGGCACCGCCAGGACGCGGTCGGACAACATCGACAGCAGGGCATCTTGCACCTCGATGGGGCAGCGCGTGATCTCCTCAAAGCGCACCACCCGCCCAAGCTGCATGCCCCGGTACAGGGGGGCCGGCACCAGCGCCCGCAGACTCGGCCCCTCGGCCACCAGCAAGGCGTAGTTCCACGAATACTTGATCTTGTCCTCGGTGAGGCTCGCCCCACCCTGGATGGTCAACGTCGACGTGCCACTGATGGCCGCCGCCAACAGCTCCGACAACAGCGACTTCGCCGTCCCCGGCTCACCCACCAACATGAGCCCCCGCGTCGTCGCCAGGGTCACCATGGCCCGGTCCACCAGGCTCGGGTTGCCGACGAACTTGGCGCTCACGCCGAGACCGTCGTCGCCCAGGATGAAGCGTCGCACCGCGTGCATCGACAACGCCCACCCCGGCGGCACCGGCGCCCCCGTTTTCACATCGTCCTCGCGCAACAGCTCCAGCTCTTCGCGGTGCATCACCTCCGCCGGTGGCCGCTGCATCTGGGCCGCCCCGCCCGAAGATCCCGTCGTCGACGATGCTGGCGCTGCTTCGGTCTTCTTCTTCGTGGCCATGGTGTGGTGCCCTTCAGCCCTTCATCGATTCAAGGTCGCGAACGAGTTCCGAAAACGTGATGGCGTCGAGGGTGCCGAACGCCTGGTCCCCCTTGGTGGAGTTGCCCCAATAGCCCCGCTCGGAGCCCACCAGGATGGCGGCGCCGAGCTTTTGCTCGGGGCTCTCGGCGATCATGCCCGTGTAGATGCCGGGCTCGAGGTCGAGCATGATCAGGCGGCCATCCGGGAGGTGCTTCTCCATCCAGCACACGACGCCGCCGTCCTGGGGCGAGCCACGACGCCACCGCCTGGTCTCCAAGCCCAGCACCTTGCCCGTCTTCACGGTGATGTTCTTCACGGTCTCCAGCAGCGTGCTCTTCTTCTGATCCGCGTCGGGCAGATGGCTCGGGCGGCCCAGCTGGGGGAAGGGCTGCACGAGTTCGTAGTCGCCAAAGATCTGGGACCACTTGCCAGCGACGGCATCGGTCAGTTCCAGCGTGTGGGGGATGCCCACCTTGCAGCCCGCCGGCAGCTCGAAGGCGTCGTCGTTGTCGTCGGCGAAGGTGCGGTCCTCGGCGACACGGAAGGTGGAGGTGATGGTGGTGCCATCAGCGCCGTAGACGGCCCACACGAGGCGCCGCACGATGTGGAACACCAGCGGGTGTTCCACGAAGAGTTCCACAAAGCTGCTGCCCTCGAAGCGACGCTGGGCGCACATGGACATCTCCAGGCGCAAGATCTGGAGTGAAGCGGCCTGCTTCGCGTCCTTCTTGAGCTGGCCCCAACGCTCGCTGGCCCCCTTCGCCTTCTCCTCGTCGTCGTCCTTCTTCGGCTTGGGCAGGTCCTTGAGGCGGGCCCCTTCGCTGTCCTTCACGAAGGGCCGCAGGGCCTCGTCGAAGCCGACGGTGAACGATCGCGGCCCGAAGTCGAGCTTCATGCTGCCGTCGTCGTCGAGGCCGAGGTCCGGGGCCAGACGATCTTCGAGCTCTTCGCGGGTGAGCCCGCGGGCCTCCGCGATGAGCTGGACCTTCTCCTGGGCTTTCTCTTGCAGGCCCTTGAACTTCACCTTCAAGGCAATGCCGTTCAGATGCATGAGGGCGACGTCGGTCCCTATCTGGGTGAGCACCTCAAGGCCCGTCACCGCGCGGGCGTGGCCACCTTCACCGGGCCACTCGCGCACCAGGGCCGCGAGCTTGCGGGCACAATCGTCGTCGCCGAAAAAGCCCAGCTGGGTGAAGCAGAACCCCTCTTTGGAGTTGGCCCCGTTGACGAGCCACGCCGAGAACAGGGCCTGGGAGAAGCGCGCGAGACTGCGGGGCTCACAGACCTCCTTCAGCTCGGCGATGCCGGCGTAGGGGTCGTCGAAGGTCGAGAACGACACCATCTCCAGCAGGGTAGCCGTTCAGGGGGGTCGGCCGTTTGACCGATCGACGAGCGTCACTTGAGCTGATATGACAGCGAGGTGGACGAGGTAGCGAAACTAAAAGAGCAGCTCGTTGCCGCCGAGGCCCGCGCCGTCGCTGCGGAGGCCCGCGCCGTCGCCGCCGAGGCCCGCATCGCGGAGTTGGAGAAACTAGTG
>Ga0247834_1001323_pt1 | contig 43072 bp, 34 predicted proteins | sample LaCruzMarch2015__8_FD_187118 | JGI IMG/M metagenome (GOLD analysis project Ga0247834, IMG submission 187118) | Freshwater microbial communities from meromictic Lake La Cruz, Castile-La Mancha, Spain - LaCruzMarch2015_12m | ecosystem: Environmental > Aquatic > Freshwater > Lake | place: Spain... | reverse complement strand
AAATGTCACCCATTCTCCTGGCTCAAAAGTGCTTAGATAAGACCTTCGATCTTGCTCTCTCTTTTTTCCTCAATTTGTCAAAGAACTGGGCCACTTTTTTTTCCTAAAAAAGTGTACGCCTAGAAAGCAAAAAAAAGGTCATTAGTCTGACGCAAAAAATAATTTCCGGATTTTTGGAGCGGCTTTTGAATAGGAAGCTCACTTGAAATGAACCGTTCGACTTTCTTTTCAAAACACAAAATCGGGAAGGTAATTTTTCTGCGTTATTTACTGCTTTACATCCAACAAAAATTCAACCCGGCGATTTTGCACCCTTCCCTGCGCAGTTTTGTTGTCTGCGATGGGATTGGTTTCGCCGAATCCTTCATGTTCTATGCGTTTAGCTTCGATAGAACGCAAAAGCAAGTAATCGTAGCATGATTTGGCTCGTTTTTTTGAGAGGATCAAATTGAAGTCTTCTTTGCCCTGGCTATCGGTATGCCCGTGTATGGCGAGTTGATAGGCTGGATAACGGCTCATCAGCGAGGCAATCTGGTTGAGGATTGTCTTCGAACTTGGCAATAAAATGGCACTTCCCGTTTTGAAGCGTACTTCTTTGCGCGCCCTGAGCAGTACCTCTTTGTCTTCCTTCTTCAAATCAGGACAACCCAGGCGAGTAAGTAGACCAAACTCTTGTGGGCAGCGGTCGTCCAGGTCAATCAAACCATCTTTATCGGTATCCGGGCAGCCATATTGGTTGGTAATGTCCGCAATTTCCGGACAACGGTCATCCGGATCAGGAATGCCATCCAAATCCGTATCAGGACACCCTCTGAAGGCCAGTGGTCCGGCTTTTTCGGGGCAGCGGTCATCAAGATCGATCAGACCATCTTTGTCGGTATCCGGGCAGCCGTATTGGTTGGTGGTGTCAGCCATTTCCGGGCAGCGGTCAAACTTGTCGATGAGGCCGTCACAATCCGTATCTGGCTCAGGGCAGCCATTTGACCCCGGAAGTCCTTTATCCGTAGGGCAAGGGTCGTCTTTGTCGCTAACGCCATCCCAATCGCTATCCGGGCAACCGCCCATACTGGGTATACCGGTCAGTTCGGGGCAGGCATCGTCTATGTCTGCAATGCAATCGTTGTCCATGTCCGGGCAGCCTTCAGTTTCTACGATTCCCGAATCTTGAGGGCAACGATCTGCTGTATCCATCAACCCATCGTGGTCGGTATCAGGGCAACCTCCAGTGGCAATCGTACCCACCGCATCGGGGCATGCATCTTCGGCATCTTCTACCCCATCTCCATCCTCATCGGGGCAACCACGCCCGGATTCCACCCCTTTTAAGCGCGGACAAGCGTCAATTTTGTCCAAAAATCCATCGCCATCGCTGTCCCGCCCACTCATCCGCACGATCAGGTTCATTCCTGCTACTGTGAACCAATCCCGGCGTTTAGGGTTACCAGTTGCACTGACGCCGTCCAGGTAATCGCTATCGGCAAACCGCAGTCCGCCTTCCAAGGCCAAGGTTGTTTTTTTGCCCAAATCGAATCGCAAACCACCTCCAAATGGGAAAACGGGCAATTGGATTTGATGGCTTTTCTCTCGATCATCTAAAATGGCTCGGGCTATATTTTCATCCCTTTCAAAATTGACCTGGTAATCAGTTTTTGGAGTAAAAATAGCAAAACCCGCCCCTGCAAAGAAATAGGGCGTTACCCGCGGACGGTACTGGTATTTACTTTCTGGGTAATGCGCTTTTCCAAAGGGATCCCACTCAAGGGTAAAGTCTACTTCGGTGAAATTGCTGCGAAAAGAAAAATTGCGAAGCCGATGCGGTGCATCTGCCGGAAAGTTTTGATCACTCCCACTAAGTTGACTACTAAAACCAAGTAAACGAGTTGAAAATGATGGCGTTAAATAATAGCGAAAAAAACCACCATATGCGGGATTCACCTCTTGTAGCAACGGGTAATTTTCAGGATTAAGGTCACCTTGATACCCTGCACCTCCAATTAACAATCCAGTTTCCCACCTTATCTGTGCTGCGAGCCAAATGGGCAAAATACAACACAGTAAAGCAATGATGTAGTTTCTCATGCTTTCTCTCATTTTCGCAGGCTAAAACAAACCTTTCGAAATTAATAATTATCTGAAGTAAACCTGGAAGACAACTGATTTTTACCGCAACTGTGGGGTACGGAGTTTGCTGGAAAAGTATGCTTTTTTTAACGATATTTTAAGAACTATGGTATTTTGTACCGAAAACAAAATAAAAAAAGGTATAGTCTAATCAAATAATAAAAAAAGTATTTATTTTATTCCCATGCGAAAAAGCCTGAAAAAATAGAGAATACAGAATTGATTCCCGCTTAAAACAGGCGTTTCTTTTGAAAATACCAGGCAAGTAATAAACTGATGACCAAGGCCAATACAATAATAAAATAGACCGCATACCGACTGCTTTGAAAAGGCAGTGGCACGTTCATTCCAAAGAAACTGGCAATCAAGGTAGGCACGGCCAAAAAGATGGTCACGAGGGTGAGCCGATGGATGGTAACGTTCATGTTATTGGAAATGATGGACGCATAGGTATCCATAGTTCCACTGAGGATGTTGCTGTATACGTTCGACATTTCGAGCGCCTGACCATTGTCGATGATGATGCCTTCAAAAAGGTCGAATTTTTCTTCGTCCTCCCGGATGCCCATAAAATCGGTACGCTTCATCTTCAAATTCAGCAGGTCATTGGCGCTGAGGGAGTTTACAAAATAAACCAAACTTTTTTCAATGCTCAACAATTGTTGCAACTCGCGATTGCGACTGGAATGATAAAGCTCTTGTTCAATTAAGTTGCGTTTGAGGTCAAGTTTTTTCAAACAGGTTAGAAACCGGTAGACATTGTGTTCCAAAATTTGGAGCACAAATTGAACCGATTCGGCGGGATCAAAGTTTTTCACTTTGTCGTCCAGAAAACGCTGCAATACCGGATTTTCAATGGAAGTGATGGTAATGACGTGTTCAAAAGCCAGGATAATGCCAATCGGCACGGTAATATAGATCGCGTCGTTTTCTTCCTCAGTGGGATTGAGCACTGGAGTATTGACCAGAATCAGGCGTGCCTCATCTTCAATTTCATAGCGGGAACGTTCGTCTATGTCCAAAGAGTCGGTCAAGAAGTCGAGAGGGGTATCAAATGTTTGAGCAACTTCTTCCAGTTCTTCTTGATTGAAAGGAGGTGTAATGTTGACCCAACATCCTGATTCAGGTTGTTCCAATTCTTTCAATCGACCATCTACTTTGAGGTAATATCTGACCATAACGTTTGGCGTTTGGGTTCCAGAATCTTGAAGAATATCCCCGACTCCTCAATTCGCCCGCAAACTTAACAAATCTGCTGCTAATTCAGCCTCAAAAACGGTTTTATGTTTCATCTAAGTATCTGGTCGAAAAACAGACGTTTTATCTATCAATCGAAACGAATGGCTTTCACCGGGCTGATCCGGCTCACCAGATAAGAAGGTATGATCAAAAACAACAAAGTAATCAGCATAGTACCTGCATTCAGCACCAGAATGCTCCAAAGATTGAAGTGAATCGGTGCATAGGACAGATAATAGTTTTCTTCATCCAGCCGAATGAATTTGAAGTATTTTTGAAGCAAGCACAAGGTTATTCCCAGCAGATTTCCCCAAAACAAGCCGCTCAAGATGATGTAAGCAGCGTAATACAAAAAGATACGCCGAATGCCCCAATTGCGTGCCCCCATGCTCTTGAGGACTCCAATCATGTTGGTGCGTTCAAAGATCAGGATCATCAGTGCGGTGATCATGTTGATGATGGCTACGATGACCATCAAACTGAGTATGACCACCTCGTTGATGTTTTGCAAATCCAGCCAATTGAAAATTCCCGGAAATTTTTGGCGAATGGTTTCCGCATACAACTCCTTGGGGATGTGGTTGTAGTAGATGGCTTCTGAAAGGGGCTTGAGGTCATTGATGTCGTCCAAAAAAACTTCAAATCCCGCAACCTGATCTTCATTCCATCCCAGCAATTGCTGAATTTTTCGAATATCTACCAGCGCAAATTGTCGATCGTATTCCTCCAATCCGGTTTTATAAATGCCACAAATTTTGAAACTGCGCTTGAGTTGCTCCCCGTTTTGTACAAAATGTACCCTGAATACATCTCCAACATCTACTTTCAATCGATTGGCCGTAGTGCGCGAAATCAGGATTTCATTTGAGGCAACCGAATCCTGCATTTTGATGGGTCGGCCTGCCACCAGGTACTGACTCAAAAATTGCCAGTCAAAATCTCTTCCTACCCCTTTCAAAAAAATCCCTTCTATCTCGTCCTTAGCCTTGATGATTCCGCCTTTGAAGGCATAAACCTGAATGTGGCGAACGCCGCCATTGGTCAAGCGGGTGCGTTTGACTGTACGCCCAAAAATCTTTTGGTTTTCCAGGTAGGGTACGCGACCCAATGTATCGAGATAGGGGTAAAAATCCTGTTTTTTGGTCAGCCAGGATTCTTCCAGCAGGTTTTCATATACACTGGCATTGGTGATGTGGATATGCCCCCAAAAGCCAAAAATCTTGCTGCTGATCTCACGCTTGAAGCCCGAAACAAGTGCGGTTGCACAAATCATCACGGTGATACTCAAGGCAATGGCAATCACTGCAATCCTGATGATCACCCGTGCAAAGGACTGCTCACCCGCAGCAGCTACTTTTTTGGCTATGAAAAAAGAGTAATTCATGAAGCAAAGGTAATTTTTTTTAATAAACCACCATCTTCATCGTTTTCGCAAATCCTCCTGATTTCAAGGTGTACATCAGTACGCCAGTTTGGTTCAATTCGCTTTTTTCAAGTACGATTTGGTGGTGCCCGATCGGGTAATTTTGGGAGATGGTTTTGAGGATGCGCCCCGACAAATCACTGATCGACAATACAGCCGTGCCCGCTTTGGCCAGGTCAAATTCAATGTTAGTTGCGTTGCTAAAGGGATTGGGCGTATTCGGATAAAGTTGATTGCTAAATGCAGGAGTACGATCCACAAGGGGTTGTGCCAGAACAATTTTCTTCAACTCACCTGCCTGGCTGTAGTATTCAGGTGACAGGTCTTTTGTCGCCAGATGAAAGCCCTGCCCCGTACCCACAGATTGTTTTGACTTGAAAATCAAAGTAGCCAGATCCCCAGATTTTTGAGCTTTTTTGAGCCAGGATACTCGAATGATTCCGCGTTCTGTATCACTGAGACCAAAACTTTCAGCACCTGCTGCCTCTGGTTCTACACCAGAGAATTGCCAGACTGCTGGGTCAAAAGCCAGACTAAACTGCGCACCAGTTGCATCAGCACTGGCTGGAAGATCCAGCGCAATCCGGTATTCCGTACCTGATTTTATTTCGCTGGGTAAACCCTTTAAAATCAAGGAAGTTTCCGCCTCATTGCGCAGTTCTGGCGCAGCGTTAAAGCTTTCTTTGGAGGCATTCCCACTGATGTCGCCCATTTTGACCCCCACAAAATCCACCCCCAGCAATTCGCTGTTGAGGTTGTTGTAACTCCGCAATTCCGGGAAAGGCGCGCTAAGTGGATCGTTGTTGTTGGCAAACTGGAAGGAGGCATCCACAAAGCGCCAGCTGGTGCATTTTTTGAACTCCAGGTCGATCCGCAAAATAACCTTTCGGATCTGGATGATGTCGAGGGTTGAAACGAAGCCAGACAAGTCAACGTCAGCCGCAATGTATTTGTAAGGATTATCGAATGGCATTTGCCCCAAAATGTGCCGGGTAATGAGCACAATATCGTAAGTACTTACCCCATTCAGGTGGTCGGCATTCAGACTTGGGGTTACCGTGTAATCGTTTTTTTCTTTGAGCTGTTGAAAACTGTATTGGCCGTTGAGATTGGAGCTCGTTTCGGCATTTTGCAAACCACTCAGGCTGAGTTTAACTTGCCCAACCGGGGTGTTGGAAAAGGTTTTGATGTTGCCCGAAATGCTTGCGCTGCCTACTTTGGGACAAAGATTGCGGTTGTCTTGCACCAGGACATAGGTTTCACAATACCCAAAATTCCCCCTGGTGTCCCAGGCATACACATAAACCAACACACTAGGGCGATCATCACAAGTCAGCGCAATACTGGTATGATTGGGATTGGGTTTTTCTTTGCCGCTTTCGATGTCGTCTGCCCGATGTATCGAATACCCAACAATCCCTGAGCAATCCTTGGCTTCACCAGCGATAAAATCCTTAGCCCAAACCACCGCAGCCCCGGGATCAAGATCGCCGTCCCCATCTACATCTTCAAGGCTAGGTAAGGGCATCAGCTCTACCACCAAACCATTGATACAGATTGGGGCGGGACCTTTCACGTCTCGGATTTCGAGTTGCACCGTTTCTCTACTGATATTTCCGCAGCCATCCGAGGCGACAATCTGGATTTTATGGATTCCAAGCGGCATCCGTTCCAAAATTCGGTAGCGGGGGTAGGTACCACTCAAAGCCAAGGTTCTGTCTATTTTTCCATCTGCTTTTTCATCAAAAAACACTTGCACCGTCATGTCTTTGGCGTTGCAATTCTCAATAATGGAGAAGGAATAATTCACATCTCCGGTACAATCACTGTTGCGGGCATCAAAAAAACCACTGCTCAGTAAGGTGATTTTTGGTGCTTCATCGTCAAAAACCTTGATGATTTGGGTGTATTCCCAGATGCCTTTTGATTTGATCTGAGGCCGCTCAATACTGTTTGTCCAGTAGCCTTTATCGTTTGGGATATTATTGCTGGTATTGCGATCCTGATCAATGTAAGTATTTCCATCCGGGGTGACCAGCAACCAGAAAGCGGTATTGCCACGCGTCCCATCTTCGTCGTAATCGCGATCCAGGTTGACGGGAGTAGTGCCATCGGTGTATTCACACCAGTTGATGATCGACCAGGTGCGCAGTATTTTGTAGCATTCTTGCCCACTTGCGGTGAAACGCACATCATTGACATTGAAAGCCAAAATATTGCACCCATTTTCAAAATGCTGCAAGGTACTGCTCGCAGGAAGCTGCAAGCATTGCACGGAAGTATCTGCAGGGAATCGAATCGCGTAATCCCGAATGGCATTGACGGTAATAACCTGAGAATAGATTACTCCACGTTCTTCATTGGCCTTTCCAAGATTGCGCACGGCTTGCCAACGCCGGGTGATGGTGCCTACTCCGCAATTGTTCAGCTTATCAACCGTTGCAAGTTGTACAACTTTCAACAAATTACAAGGATCATTGAGCGGTACAGCGATGCCATATGCATTCAGGTTACCCAGATTCTTGTCCGTACACAGGATCGTGGTATCGGCAGGCGCAGCGCACTGCAGCAAGGTTTTGTCTTCCACCAATGCATCCGACCAACAACGACTGGTATTGCCGCTCAAATCCCGGGCAATCAACTCTACGCGCACTTTGGCACCCACATCGCAACAGAAAAAGTCGATGCGCTCAGCGGGCAAGGTGTAAAAAACACCGTTTTCCAGCGTCAGGGCATCTGCGGTATCAAGGCGGCCATTGCCATTTTGATCAAATGACATCGTACAGGAAACGGGTACGATCCGGCGTATTTTCAAGTCTTGCAGCTTACAATTGTCGGTAGACCCCTCGTCTACATCGGCTACTGTTAGGCGGCCATACCCACTGTTTATCCCAACGGTAATCGAGTTGTCGCAGCGCACCTGTGGGGCTATTTTATCTTTCACCTGAAACTCAAACGAGTCTTTACTGGTATTCAAACAGAGGTCGTTGGCATACAGGATCATGCGGTGCTTGCCTACCGGGATACTGCTCATGACCCCATTGCTGATGGGATAAATCACTTCTTTCCACACGGAATCTCCAACACTGGGCCGGAATACATAGGATTTCGTTTTGACGCTCAATTGCACTGGATCACAATCGCTGAAACCGAACTGGTAAATGCGTTGCAATTGATCGGCTAAAACGGGAAAAGAAGCATTACAGTCCATCGGCTGCGTAGATACAACAATGGCCTGGCGCGGTTTGGTAATAAGCGGAGCCTGCAAATCTCCAATTTTCATCAGGGTTGTATCGGTATGCACAATGCCCCCTGCACAATTGTTGAATATGGTCAAGAATTGAACAACCTTACGTCCTCGACGACAAATCAGCGTTTCAATCAGCCTTCTTTCAATAGACAAGCCACAATATTCTCGGTCAAAAAGTATGGTATCGCCAACTACGTTAACCCAGTACGGATAAAGCACAGGGGTAGGGATGCGCTCAGGGAAGCAGGAATGAATGGCAGAGTCTTTAGGGAAATTCAATTGTTCCCATTCCGGTCGAGCCAGCACAATCAGCTGAGTGGTGTCCACCCGATTGCCTAGTGCATCTTCAGCGGAAAAGTGACGGTAGATTTTTGCAAAAAAACTGCTGTCGCAATCTCCAATGACCACCTGATCATTCACTTTGTAATTGGATACGCCGCTGCAATTGTCGGCAAAAGTTACGCGCCCCGTATAATAGGGATATTGAGGATTTTGCCAGGACGCAGGTACATTCAAAATGCTATCGATGTCAAAACACTGCCAAAGGAGTTTACCACGCGTCCAGTCGGTGCTTTGCACCACCGGTGGCTTTTTATCTTCAGCCAGTAAAATGCTTTGACAAATGATGTTGCCACTCAGGGTGTCCCGCACCAGATAGGGAAAGCGACCTACTCCATCAACAACATTCCGATTGAAGGGATTGCGGTCGTTGACCAACACCTGTAAGCGCCCCCAATCGGTATTGACATCTCCGCCCAACAGCACTTGTTGAGGACTTACACTCAATTGACAATTTTGATCCAGAGAAAAATTGAGGTCGGAACGGCAACTCAATGCCAAAGGAAGAGATTTCGGCGTAGTGGGCGACCAATGCAGTGGCTGTTGTGTCAGGGTCGTACCAAGTGCCCCCACAATAAACCAATACAACCATGCGGCAGGATAAAATATTCGCATAGTTTTTTTTGATAGATCGCCTTACAAAGTTTTAGTACACTCCATTTATCAATAGCAGTGTACCGTTCGCTCAAAAATAACGCGCATTTGCTTAATATAAGGTGTTTGAAAGGAAAAAGTTTGGTCTTATGGGAAACAAAGCGGGATTTGGGAGAAGAAGACTTGATTTTATTCATTAAAAAAATTAAAACATACAACTTTCATTAAAACAGCCCCTGTCCTTGGAGCCAATCAATCGAATGGTGCAGTACTACGTTGAAAAAAAGTAAGCATCAGTATTTGTTTAGCTATTTTTACCAATCAATTTTGAAACGCTAAAACCTCTTTATGAAAGTTGCAGTCGTTGGAACTGGCTTGATCGGAAACGTCCACGCTCAGGCAATCAAAGGATTAGGACACGAAATTGTAGTTGCAGTCAACAGCTCAATGCCGAAAGCGGAAGCTTTTGCCGCCCAGTGGTCTGTTCCTACTTTTGGTACAGATTTCCAACTGGCGCTCCGCGATGAGGTAGATTGTGTACACATCAGCACACCTCCTGCCTTGCATTTTGCAATGATCAAAGCAGCATTACTGGCCAATAAGCATGTGGTTTGCGAAAAGCCAATGTGTCTTGAGGTGCAGGAAGCGCAAGAGGTCTACGAACTTGCCCAACAACTAAATCGGATTGTCGCAGTGGTCTTCAATGTGCGCTACCATCAGGCTTGTATGGAGGCCAAAAAGATCATCGCCCAGCCTGAGTTTGGAAAAGTTCTTTTGGTGCATGGCCATTATTTGCAGGAATTTCATGCTTTGCCAGATGCCTTTGGCTGGAGGTACCAACCCGAGTTGGCTGGAAAAATGCGTGCCGTCACCGAAATTGGTTCTCATTGGATTGATTTGATGCGCTTCTGGACGGGCTTGGAAATCGCTGCCATTTCTGCCAATCTGGGCACTTACTACCCTCAGCGCTACCTGGAAAATGGAATCATGTATGCCGACGATGCCAGTGGCCGCAGCCCAATGAACCTGGACAGTGAGGATGCTGCCGTAATCTCCTTCAAATGTACCAATGGTGCGATTGGCAATGTCCTGCTGTCTGAAATTTCGCACGGACGCAGCAATCAATTGACGCTAGAAGTAACGGGCACGCAGCAATCGATTTGGTGGAACAATGAACTGCCCTATCAACTCCATCAGGGCAACGGCAAATTCCAGGGAGCGAGAACCCAATCCTTGTCCTTTAGCGGAGGGTTTGCCGACACCTTTCGCAACTTGTTTGAGGAAGTGTATGCAGCCATTCAGACTGGCAAAGTTCCCGAAAATCCTGCTTATCCTACTTTCAAAGATGGGTACATCAATACGGTTATCTGCGAGGCCATCTATTCCAGTGCCTGTCAGGAATCAAAATGGATTGAAATTCCAAACCTATGACCTCAAACAACATGCATCCGGACGTCAAAGCCCTCATTGAGCATTATCAACTGGAACGATTGCCAGTGGAAGGTACTTTGTTTAAAAGTACTTTCCGCTCCGCGGAAACCACGGCCAATGGAGAGCCAGCTGGTACGGCCATTATTGGTTTGTATTGCAATGAACCCTTGAGCGTTTCTTGCTTTCACCGGCTCACCCACGATGAAATTTGGCATTTTTATGCCGGAGATCCTTTGGCATTGTACCTGCTTTATGAAGACGGGCATACCGAAGAAGTCGTAATGGGCAATGATCCAATTGCCGGACAAAAAGTTCAATTCACCGTTCCAGCGCAGGTATGGCAAGCAGGCTGCTTGCGGGAAGGCGGACAATATGCGCTTTTTGGTTGTACCATGGCACCAGGATTTACCGGCGATTGTTTTGAAGGCGGTCTGGCTGAAAAATTGATTGAGCAATATCCAGAAAGAACCGAGGTGATCCGTAAACTCAGCGTCAATGGTCACGAGACCCGGATGCCTGATGGGTATGTCGGCTAAGGCGTTTTTAATTCAATTTTGTTTTTATCTTTATCACCTGTACAAAGGAATGAAAACAAAATCACGCCTGAAACATCAAAACCAAATATGTCCAAATTCATACACCATAGCGTTCTATTTTTGTCTTTGATGCTGTCCATGCCGCTTTTCGCCCAGGAAAAAAAAGACAGCACCAAAGCCGTACCCGTACCAAAATCCTTTGTCAGCAGCCATCAGGGAACCTTTGGAGGCAAAGTCATCAAGTACAAAGCAACCGCCAAGGAAACCCAACTCAAAAACGAACACGATGAAGCAGTCGCTTCCATCTGGTCGGTAACCTATACACAGGAAGGAGTAAGCGACCTGAGCAAACGCCCGGTTACTTTTGTGTTCAATGGCGGCCCGGGCTCGGCATCGGTTTGGTTGCACATGGGCATGTTTGGCCCAGAGGTAGTCAAGGTCGATTCGGACGCCAAAAAGGACGATGGTGCTGCGCCTTACTCCATCGTTGAGAACAAACAGGCTTTGCTCGATTTGACCGATCTGGTTTTCATCGACCCCATCGGTACAGGGTACAGTCGGGTCGTGGGCAAAGGCAAAGTGGAAGACTATTGGGGCTTGAAAGAGGATGCCGCATCCATCGCCAAATTCATGCGTCAATGGGTGACCGAAAACAAGCGCTGGCTATCGCCCAAATACATGGCGGGTGAAAGTTTTGGCACCACCAGAGCCGTTGCAGTTGCCAATGCCCTGGAAGGCGATGGCCAAAACATGGCCATGAACGGACTGATACTGATCTCGCAAGCCCTAGATTACGACGGCTCTACCTCCATTCCCGACAACGTCACTTCCTACCTGACTTACCTGCCCAGCATGGCCGCCACAGCCTGGTACCACAAAAAAGCAGGGCAAGGCAAAACCTTGGAAGCCTTCGTAGAAGAATGCCGCAAATTTGCCTACGACATCTACGCTCCAGCGCTTTATCGTGGCAATTTATTGGACAGCCTTACTAAAAATTCCTTGGCCGAAAAATTGGCCTACTTCATTGGTCTAGACAAGGCTTACATCCTCAAATCCAATTTGACCGTTTTGGTGCCTCGTTTTCAAAAGAAGCTCCTGGATGACAAAGGCCTGGCCATAGGTCGCCTGGATGGCCGCTTCACCGGAGATGAAGACGATGACGTCTCTGAAGAACCCAATTTGGGCGACCCTTCCGATTACCAAATTGGATCGGCTTACACTGCTGCGCTCAATCATTATTTTGCCTCTAGTCTAAAAATTGAGATGGATCGGCCTTACCTGACCTCCAATGACGAACTGGGTGACAAATGGCGTTGGAGACCCGTACCCGACGGTAGATATTGGGAGCCCGTACCCGTAAACGTAGCCCGTCAATTGGGAGAAACCATGCGCCGCAATACCGCGATGAAAGTACTGGTAGCCAGCGGCTATTACGACCTGATTTGCCCGTTTTTTGATACCGAATATACCTTTGCCCGCAATGGCATCGTCAAAGAACGGGTAACCAAGACTTACTACGAAGCCGGACACATGATGTACCTGCATGAACCCGATATGATCAAACTGGCCGGAGACATCCGCAAGTTTTTGACAGAGTAATACCCAAAACATGCATCTATTCTGAAATAGCCAAAGCAATGCGAAAAAGGCCTTATTGAAAGACCTTCTCCTTTCCCTTCAACCACCAATAAACCGGCATCCCCAGCACCAGCAAAATCAACCCACTCCTGATCGTATGCCATCCCGTACCCAAAATTGCAGCGCTGGCAAAAGCAAAAGTCAGCACCGATCGGATCGTTAGACCCCAATGCAATGCCCAACGAAATTGCCCTTGTCGCAGCAACCAGACCCATTCGGCCAAGGCACTGAACACATACGGAATCAAATTGGCCAAAGTAGCCAACAAGATCATTTTTTTGAACTGCTCTTGCAACGAATCGGTATAGTTCAGCAATACCATTCCGGTCATTAATATGCTGGATAAAATTAAGGCATTTGCTGGAGCGCCTCGGCGGTTTTCTTTGCCAAAAAATGGTGGAAACAAGCCGTCTTTGGCCACGGCATCGGGAATCTGGCCCTGAAGCAATATCCAGCCATTCAATGCGCCCAGGCAGGCCAGTGCGGCGGCGGCAGCAACTGCGTAATACCCCACCCGCCCCCAAATCAATTGGGCGGCATCTGCAAAAGGTGCTGTAGATTCGAGCAATTGCCGATGCGACAAAATCCCCATCACTGCTGAACAGGATGCGACAAAAATCAGTACCGAAAAAACCGTTCCCCACCAGGTAGCCCGACTGATGTTGCGTTCAGGATTGCGGATCGAAGTGGCAGGTATGGTAGCCGATTCGATGCCCAAAAAAGACCAAAAGGTCAAGGCTGCTGCCTGCAAAGCAACATCAGCCAGGGAAAATTGCCCGGGGTCTACTGCCCAGTTCTCCCACTTGAAAAAGTAAAAACCCCAGGTAGACAACAACAAAATAGGCAAGAGGCGCAAAGCGGTAGTGATCAATTGAAACCGAGCGGCCTCGCGCACTCCCCGCAGATTGATGGCCGTGGCAACCCAAATAGAAGACAAACAAACCAGCAACGACAAATTGGAATCCGTGCGCAACCCCGGAAAAAAAGGCGTAAGATTGGCGACAAAAGCAATGGCGATGGCCGCATTGCCTGTCCAGAGCGAAATCCAGTACCCCCAAGCCACCACAAATGCGCTAAAATCCCCAAAAGCCCAGCGGGTATATGCGTAAGGGCCTCCATTGGTGGTGATCAAACGGCTCAGGCGGGCAAAAGTATAGGCCAGGAGCAATGCCCCTGTACCGGAAACCAACCAGCCCAGCAGACTGAGTTGCCCAAAAACGGCCAGGGTAGCCGGAAGCAAAAAAATGCCCGATCCAATCATGTTCCCCGCTACCAATGCCGCCGCCGGCCAAAATCCAATTTGTGCTTGTTTCAAGTGTGTCAGTCTATTTAAAATGATAAACGGAAGCTATCATTAAATTAAAGTGTATATTCCCTATTGGCTTTAATGATCCGCAGTGCTTCGCGTGCTGTTAGTGGGGGCAACTTGTTTCCTTCTACAAAATCCTGGACGGCAACGGGGTTCACTTTGGCGTACTCCCGCAATGCCCAACCTGCTCCTTTTTGTACAAAAAATTCCTTGCTATCGGCGCGGCGCAGCACGTTGGCAAACAGGCGCTGGGCATCCGTTTTTTGTTTGTACCCCAATTGGTAAATGATCGCTGCGCGTTGGTACCAGAAATTGTCGCTTTCAATCCAGCGATCCACGTACAAGGGGATTTGCTCGGGGAAACGCAGCAACAGGCCTCCGACAAATTTTGGTGCCAAAAAATCGACCGAATCCCACCAGGAGTTGAGGCCGATCAGTTCTTCAAAAACCGGCAGAAAGGAGGCATCCATTGTCTTGATCTTATTGCGCAAGGCATCACCGACGAAATAATGGATATCGCGGTATTCGGAATCAAAACAAGCCCGGCATAAGGCTTTGAGGGCTTCCCCTTCGGGTAATCCATGCGATTTCACAAAAGCTGCTGCCAGCTCGCGCCGCAAAGGGGTTTTGACCCCAAAAAAGGGGAAACGGTACTTCATGTACCTGGAAGCGCCTTCGGCAAAAATCGGATTGCCGTGCTGACGGTATACATTTTCCAGCTCGCGGATGTAAGTTTCTGCTTCAAACATGAGGATGAAGTTAACAATTAAGTACGACTCAAATACCAACCAGAAAAAGGTTTTACAGTCGCGCAATTTGGACCGCCGTCTTTGGCTGTTCCTGGAACTTTCGTTTCCAGAACGAGGGAAGCATCAGTCAACATTAGTTGGATTGTTTCGACTGAAATACCCCGCAAAGGGATTTTCAAGCGTCGAGTCCAGACCGAATCGAATTGACCCGCAGCCGTTCCGATGTCAACATAAATGAAACGTTCGCTCGATGGGCCTTGAACGTAGGGGCCAGTGAAATTGTACAAAGCGTCTTTGTTTTCCTTTACTGAAATTTTAAATTCAAAGCATAAATCCTCTTGAGCTGATCTTTGCTTTAAAATTGTTTCATATTTGTTTCCACTGCCTTTTTGAATGCCAAAGTCAACTCCCGGAGGAGGGCTTTCCAAAATAATTCTTATGGATAATTCTTGATTCATTTTATAGGTATTTAAGTCAGAGTGCTGCCCGTGAGCTATAAATCCCCAACTTCCGCAATCTCCTTCAATAATTGTAACACCGGGTTTTTTTCACCCTGAGGTGCTTCTTGTACAGCGTTGGGGCGGTTGTCCTCCTGCACAATTTCCAATTTGGTATGCCCATTTTCGCTGTTCAGGCGATAGCTCATGGTAAAATAATTTTCGGGCTTGTCTTCCACTCCTGGTTTTGGGGCAAACAAGCTATAACTTTCCAATTCGCTGGGTTTGAATGCCAAAACTTTCCCCATTGTTCAAATACTTTGTCTTCCCATACGGCAAATCTTCAAGCGCAATTGTTTCATTTGACGTAATAGTTTAGCACCCCGCCTTCGGCGATGTGACAAAACAAATTCTTAGCCACAAATTGCACAAATTTTCACAAATTAAGACACAAACTGGCGTTTGTGTTCCCTTGACGAACGAAGTTCGTGCCATAATTTGTGAAAATTTGTGCAATTTGTGGTTATATTTTAATAAACCACTCCACCGAAGGTGGGGTACTAAACTATTACCATTTGACAAAATTAGTCGCTTGATGTTTTTAAGCGATACTTTTCTGGTTTGGTTCCCGTTCGTTCAATCACTTTTCTTGCCTCCAAATCCAGTTTTACGGTCTCCCCATACCATTGAACGCCACCTTCAAAGTTATCCTTTACATTGGCGTACAATTGCTCCATCAGCTCGGTGTGCGTCAGCTCGGATTGGCTCAAAATAGCTAAAATCTGCTGTTTGATCACATCGTATTTTTCCAGGGCAATGCGTTTATTCGTCTTGCCAGGTAAAGGGTGTAGGGTTTGAATTTGTTCTCCTTTCATTTTTTTGCAAGTTGAGTAACAACGGTTACGACCCAAGTTAAAAGCATTAAAACTGCCCCCAATAATACAAAATTTATGAGAACGGGCTTAGTGGCTAATGGGTTGCCAATCTTCGCATTTCGAAGCAAAACAACGCCAAAAAAGTAGAACAGGCCCCGCTGGTACAATATATGACTTATGCCAGCGAGGGCTTAAAAAGTAGCTTTTTACAGGCCTCATACCAGCGCACAATTAGATCAATTCACCAATGTGCATTTGAATGTTTCGACTGATTTTGTCTAGTGGCAAGTCATTTTCATCGGCACCAAAAGGCTCTTCAATTTCTTCTGCAATGATTTCCAAACTGGCCAATACGTAAAAGATAAAAGCCACAATGGGCACCACATAATAACCTAGCGAAAATACATAGCCAAAAGGTAGCGTCATGATGTAAAAAAAGATGAACTTCTTGATGAATACACTATAGGAATAAGGAATAGGAGTATTGCGGATGCGCTCACAAGCTCCGCAAATGTCAGTAAAAGATTGAAGTTCAGGATTAAGAAAAATCAGGTGATCGCCGCTTAACTTACCTTGTTCAGCCAGAGACACTATGCGACCGTAAATCAAAGCCGCAATTTGATTAGGGATATGTTTTTCGTGGTCGAGTTTTTCTTGCAGGCCTTTGGGCAGTTTGTCAAATAGTTCCACGCGGGTATCCTCGCTGTGCAGGTGTCTTCGTAATGCGGAAGCATAGGCTGGGATCATGACTCGAAAAAAATCCTTTTCCTCCTGCTCATTGCGCAGCAGGGCGGCCAATTTCATGGCAAGGTTCCGGCTGGTGTTCACCAGGGCGCCCCAGAGCTTCCGGCCTTCCCACCAGCGTTCATATGCCGTGTTGGTGCGAAAGACCAGCAAAAAGGAGATCACAAAACCCAATAAAGTATGCATCACCGGAACATTGCGTACATGGCTCTTTTCGCTCAATTGCCATATTTCTATTTCAAGGTAAGCCACACCCGCTGAATACAGCGAAATCAACACAATCATTGGAAACAGGCGCCGGACGGTGTCCGAACGGTGAAAACGGAAAATAAAAGTGATCCAATCCTTTGGGTTATAACTGATCATGCTGCCTATTTTAGAAAAATCGTTTTTATAAAAACTGTAGCTTACCAATTTCGGTGGGGTTGACCGTCTCTCCATACCACTGAACGCCCTCTTCAAAGGTATCTTTTACATTGGCGTACAATTGTTCCATCAGCCCGGTGTGCGTCAGCTCAGATTGGCTCAAAATAGCTAAAATCTGCTCTTTGATCAACTCATATTTTTCCAGGGCAATGCGCTTATTCGTTTTGCCTGGTAGTGGATGCAGGGTTTGAATTTGTTCTGCTTTCATTTTTTGGTAAGTTGAGTAACCTGGGTTAAGCTCCAGTTCAAGTGTGCATTTTGTAATTTTTCAAAAGCCGGGGAGCTGCCTATCCAAAGCAATCTATTACATTACCAAGTTAATAAATTTAAAAATTGTAGACACTATGCACACTAGGAGTTTTCGCGCTACTGGCTTATTTTTAAGGCTCAGACGCGACAAGTGCGCATATTTACGCGTTGGGCGTTATCTTAAAGACAGACAAAAATGACAAATGAAATCCAAATTGAAACGCTACATCTATTTCCTACTTTGGATCGGAAACTGATAGAACTTTTAAATTCTCTGACAGCAGCAGAATGGGAAAGTCAAACGGTGGCTAAACTATGGAAAGTAAAAGACGTTGCTTCTCATCTCCTTGACGGAAATTTAAGAGGCTTATCTTCATCAAGAGATCGTTATTTTGGAGAAAAACCTGAAAACATACATTCCTATCAAGACCTTGTTGACTTTCTAAATTATTTGAACATGTCTTGGACAAATGCCACTAAAAGACTAAGTCCACAAGTTATTGTTAACCTTTTAGAGATTACAGGAAAAGAATATACTGAACACTTAAAAACACTTAATCCGTTTGATACTGCTATTTTTTCAGTGGCTTGGTCTGGACAAGAAACTTCCCTTAATTGGTTTCACATAGCAAGAGAATACACAGAAAAGTTTTTACATCAACAACAAATTAGGGACGCAGTAGGCAAACAAGGCATTATGACAAAAGAATTATTTTATCCATTTATTGATACTTTTATGTTTGCTTTTCCTTATACTTTTAGCAAAATTTCAGCAGAAAATGGCACTATTGTTTCTATTGAAGTCAGTACAGAAATTGGGGGAGTTTGGAGTATCATAAAGACAGATAATGGTTGGAATTTAGGTAAAAGTGAAAATCTCAATGCTCACGCGAAGGTAATTATTGACCCTGAAACAATTTGGAAGTTATTTTCAAAAAGTTGGAAACCCGAAGATGTAACAGACAAAATAAAGATTTTAGGAGATACAACTTTAGCAAAACAGGCACTAAACACAGTTGCTGTAATGGCGTAAAAAAAGACAAAAAAACCTACCGCCAACATAGTGTATTTGCAAAAGCAGGGCTGGACAATCAATGAATTCCCTGCCTTTGCAAATACTCGAACGTTATACAAAAATTCCGACAAAAAGAACTACTCCGCGAAACAAAACCCATGTCTCCCCCACCCCATTAACCCGCGTGGACATTGGACATTGATCATTGGATATTGGACATTGAAAAATTACTCCTCCCATCCCATCGTTCGCTCCACAGCTTTTTGCCAGCCTTTGTAGAGCTTTGCGCGCGCCTCATCCGTCATGTTGGGATGAAAAGCCCGATCCAGGTGCCATTTGTTTTGCAGGTCTTCCATCGTCCAGAATCCGCAAGCCAAACCAGCCAGGTAAGCCGCGCCGAGGGCAGTCGTTTCGATGATTTTGGGCCGCTCTACACTTACGCCCAGGATGTCTGCCTGAAATTGCATCAGAAGGTTGTTGGCACAAGCGCCACCATCTACGCGCAAAACCGCCAGTGGTGTACCCGCGTCTTTTTCCATTGCGCCCAGCACGTCTTTGGTCTGGTAGGCCAACGACTCCAGGGTGGCCCGGATGATGTGCGATTTTTGGGTGCCCCGTGTCAAGCCAAAAATGGCACCCCGCGCATACATGTCCCAATACGGCGCACCCAGGCCCGCAAAGGCAGGTACCACGTAAACCCCATCCGTACTGGGTACTTTCATCGCAAAATACTCAGAATCTGGCGATTCATCGATGATCTTTAGTCCATCGCGCAGCCATTGAATGGCGGCTCCAGCGATGAATACACTGCCTTCCAAGGCGTAATGCACTTCCCCATTCAAGCCCCAGGCAATGGTAGTCAGCAAGCCTGCGTTGGATTGGATGCGCTCCTTGCCCGTATTCATCAGCATAAAACAACCCGTACCGTAAGTATTTTTGGCCGCGCCGGGCTGGAAACAACCCTGTCCAAAGAGGGCAGCTTGCTGGTCACCCGCAATGCCGCCGATGGCAATTTCTGCCCCAAAAAGGTCCGCGCTGGTATGTCCATACACCTGGCTGGAAGGACTCACCTGCGGCAACATACTAGCCGGAACGCCCAGTACATCGAGCAAATGTTGGTCCCATTCCAGTTTTTGAATGTTGTACAGCAAGGTGCGCGAGGCATTCGAATAATCGGTGATGTGCACTTTGCCGCCCGTCAGTTTCCAGACCAACCAGGAATCAATTGTTCCAAACAACAAATCTCCCCGCTCTGCTTTTTCTCTTGCACCTTCTACATTGTCCAGAATCCATTTTACCTTCGTGCCCGAAAAATAGGCATCCACCACCAAACCCGTTTGGGTTTTGATGTACGCTTCTTCGCCTTGGGCTTTGAGTTCATCACAAATCGCGGCGGTACGGCGGTCTTGCCATACGATGGCATTGAATACTGGTTGGCCGGTATTTTTGTCCCAAACCACCGCAGTTTCCCGTTGGTTGGTGATGCCAATACCCGCAATTTGATGCGGTTGAACGCCGTTTGCCTGGACTACTTCGCGAGCTACCGCAAGTTGAGTATTCCAAATTTCGAGCGGATTGTGTTCTACCCAACCCGGTTGAGGGTAAAATTGGGTAAACTCCTGCTGGCGTACGCCGGCTACGTTGCCATCGTGGTCAAACAAAATGGCGCGAGAACTGGTGGTGCCTTGATCGAGGGCAAGAATGTATTTTTGCATGATTGAAAAAGGAGAATTTAAGCAGTGGTTTAAACTAATTTGAGGTTAATCTCATTTAGAGATGTTGAGGAAGGAGGGGCAGTCCTGTGCTTCAACCCTGCGGTCGCTGAGCGTAGCCGAAGCGCCGCAGGGTTGAAGCACAGGACGGGCGCTTCGGCTACGCTCAGCGACCGTCCTTTTCCTCAACTCCAAATATAAAATTTTATTCGTCCAAAATGCTTAGACTTTATGAACAGAACGTGCTTGAGACAGAACGGAAGGATTTTCTGGCTAAATAAAGTCTATTACACCAAAAAAACGCTATACTAACCACAACACCCGACATGGACGTAACCATTCTCCCCTACCCGACTGTGCCTCAATTGGCCTCGAAAGACGTAGCATATGCCACTCAAAATCCGGCATTGCGTCCATTTTATCAGTACAACCCAACCCTGGATGCTTTCAAGCAGGCCATTGAAGATAAATCTGGAAGCCCTATAAATCGGGAGATATTGGTAGATGCCTTGCGCAAGCAATACCAGGGACTCGAAGTCCATTCCAGTGTAAACCTGAACATCGAGTTGTTGGCCAACCCCAATACCTTTGTAATTGTAACGGCTCACCAACCGAGTCTTTTCACCGGGCCATTGTTTTATTGGTACAAAATTTTCACGGCTATTAATCTGGCCGAGGAGTTGCGCATGACGTATCCTGATTACAGCTTTGTACCCGTTTTGGTGAATGGCGCGGAAGACCACGATTTTGACGAAATCAATCACGCGAACCTTTTTGGAAAAACCTTGCATTGGGAACACAATGCCGTGGGCGGCTCTTGTGGGGATATGTCGACCTCAACTCTGGCTCCGGTTTTGGCACAACTGAAAGAAGTTTTGGGGGAGAGCGAAAACGGCAGTTTTATCTACCAGCAGATTGAGTCCGCATATACTGGTCACGAATTGTACGCCGATGCCACCATCGACCTGGTGAATCGCCTCTTTGGTAAATACGGCCTGGTGGCGCTGAACATGAACATTCCGGCCTTCAAGCGCCTGTTCATTCCCATCATGCGGGAGGAGCTGTTTCAGCAAAGTTCACAAGCATTGATCTCAGTTGCGCAGGAAGCGCTCACTGCTGCTGGCTTTTCCGGTCAGGCGCACGCCCGCGACATCAACTTGTTTTACCTGCAACCCAATCGCCGCGACCGCATTGTACGCGAAGGCGATATTTTCAACGTATTGAATACCGACTTGCGCTTCACCCCTGCGGAAATGGAAGCAGAACTGGAGGCACATCCAGAAAAATTCAGCCCCAATGTAGTGTTGCGCCCTTTGTTTCAGGAATTGATTCTGCCCAACCTGGCTTATGTGGGTGGTGGTGGCGAAATCGCGTATTGGTTGGAACGCAAAAGCCAATTTGCCCATTTTGGCATCAATTTTCCGGTGTTGATCCGACGCAACTCTTTGCTATGGATCGACAAAGCCACGTCTGGCCGCATGGAAAAGCTCAGTCTGCGGGAGCAAGACTTGTTCATCGATACCGAATTCCTGATCAAGCAATACGTGGCACTTAACTCAGAAGGAGAACTGAGTCTACAGCCAGAAATGAGCCAATTAAAAACCCTGTTTGAACAAGTGCGCCTAAAAGCCTTGAGTGTAGATCCAACCTTGGAAAAAGCTGTATTGGCAGAAGCCGTCAAGCAGGAAAAGATCTTGGAGCAGTTGGAAGGCCGCCTGGTACGCGCTGAAAAGCAAAAACACGAAACGGGCATCAATCAAATTCGCAACCTGAAAGAGAAATTGTTTCCAGGCAATGGTTTGCAGGAAAGAACCGACAATTTCCTGAATTTTTACATGAAATACGGGAAAGGTTTTGGCGAAGCGTTAAAGGAAGTGATCGATCCTTTTGTGGAGGGATTTTTGGTGGTGCGGGACTAAGTAGGAGGTAGATCGCAAAATCGCACCTGTAGATCTTGAAATTGGATCGCAAAAAATTTCCAATTTCTCTCTACCTTTCCGCTCATAATTCGCGGCAGATATGTGTAAATCAACCAGAGGCTATACCATCCTATTTATTCTGACTATTTTAACCTTGCCTCTCTTCGGTCAATCCACCGCTTTGCCGGTGGACACGGCCAGGTTAAACAGCCCAATTCCCCTTCCGGAGTTGGCAGAAGAATTGGGCAATTCCGAGCTTTTTCTGCGCAACCAGCTTTGGCCTGCCCTGCGACAAAGCACGGTACTCAAAGGCGTACACCAATCGGTCGACTCCTTGCGCCGAGCAGCGGATAGCTTACAAAAAACCTCCAATTATGTGTGGGAGCAACAGGTGGCCAGCCGCATCAGTGGAAGTTTGGCCGGTCGCTGGCGTCGGTATTTCCGGCAGTCTCAGGCAGATGAGAACCAACTACAAAGCTATTCTGCACAACTGCAAACCTTGCGCGACGAATTGAGCAAAAAGAAGATCATCTGGGAATTGACTGAGGTTTCTTTCTCCAAAGATATTCCAGCCGAAGTGCGCCAACGGGTGGATTCATTGCAAATGGAACTCAATAAGGCAGATACGTCCTTGCAGCGCCGCTCCAACGAGTTGCTCAGTCTACAAAGCAGTGTACTCGATCAAAAACTGCTGAACCAGTACCATTTGTCCAACATGGAAGGACTGGAAAAACTGGAGTTGCAAAGCATGCTCAGCAACCGCCGCCAAATCCTGTTTGAAGTGCCCCTAAGCGCCAAATCCAGTGCCGAACAAAGCTACCGCAAAGTAGCCCTGGATTACTTCAAAAAAGAATTCCAGGAGTTTTTGCGCAACAATCGCGACCGGATGTTCCTGCACTTGATGCTTTTTTTGGGCATCGGATTGTTTTTTATGTTGGGCAATTCATTTTTCAAAAAAGACCGCAAATACAATCGACAGAACGAATTCAACCTCGCTACCGAGATTGTGTTTTCCAAACCACTCACCACGGCGTTTTTGATCACGCTCTTGATGACACCACTGCTTTACCCCAATCGCCCCTCGGTATTCAGTGAAATGATTGTCATGGCCTTGATTGTACCTTTTGTGGTCATTGTGCCCAGGTTTGTAATCCCCAATATTCGCTGGAGCATCTACTTGGTCGGGGCCTTGTTTTTTGTGCACCTGATGCTCAAGTCGGCCATCGCCAATCAGGTCATTTTCCGTTGGTTTATGTTATTAGAAAGCATCTTGTTGGGTTTGTTTGTGTTTTCGGTTGGATTCCGCGACCGACAATGGTTTCGAGAGCCCCTAACCAGTGCCGTATTCGCCCGCATCATGCAGTTTGCTGCGCCTATCTTTTTGGTAGTGGCCAGTATTGCTGCACTAGGGAACATCGCAGGCTATGATACCCTAGCGGAGGTGTTCAACCTCTCTTTGGAAAAAATCATCCTTACCGGACTGATTATTTTCAGTGCCTCGATGGTAGTAGAAGGTTTGTTGAGGTTTGTGCTCAACTTACGGCCAGTTGAGGAAGGAAGTGTACCCGCCGTAGACCGGGGCATTTTTCTGAGCAGCACGAGCAAACTTTTGCGCATCAGTGGCGTATTGGTCTGGTTTGGATTTATCCTGAATGCCTTGCACCTACTGGGCCCATTGGAGTATGCTTTTGGGCAGTTTTGGAGTGCCGGGTACAGTTTTGGTACCATTCGACTCACTGTTGGGGGGGTATTGGGTTTTTCTGGTATAATCATAGGTTCCTGGCTGATTGGAAAATTATTGAAATACCTTTTGGAAGAAGAAATCCTGGAGCGATTCGAGTTTGAATACGGAATCCCGATGGCCGTTGGTCACATCGTGCATTACCTATTGGTTTTCCTGGGCGTATTGCTGGCCATCGGTTATATTGGTTTTGACTTGCAAAAACTGAGTCTGGTCATTGCAGCCCTTGCAATTGGATTGGGATTTGGCCTGCAAAGTTTTGTATCAAACATATTGGCCGGGTTGGTTTTGATTTTTGAACGTCCATTCAGGGTTGGTGACAATATTGTGGTCAATGGGGAAGAAGGGGAAATCATTGAAATTAAATTGCGCAGCAGCAGCATTCGGAAACTTGAAGGAGGAATTCTGGTCATCCCCAATTCCGATCTGATCCACAAGCAGGTGATTAGTCACGCCAGATCTGCTGGCCCTAGAATGTATGAGTTGTCCATCGGTACAAGTGCAAATTCTGACCCCAAGCGGGTGATGGAAATGGTCAAAGCCTGCGCCATCCGGGAAGAAGCAGTACTCACGCAGCCCGAGCCAATGGTCAATTACGGAGGCATCGATGCCAATGGGCAACAGGTGTTCAGCATCCAGTTTTGGACCAATTTCCCGGGCAAACAAGCCCGGAATACACTTTCCTCAAGGATTTATACCACTCTCCGGAACGAAGGACTGCTGTGATGTACCAAAGAAATTTGTGCGGAGGGGGAAATTCCTTGAAAATTATTTTTTTGAGTCCCCCGATTCTTGTTTTTTATTCTTATTTTTCAATTTAGGTAAAATTCATTGCCCATATTTGGGAATATTTCAAAGAATTACTTGTACTTTTGTCATACAACTAAAGCAACACCAAACTTTTTTTCACAACTGCTTTTAGAATATTCAACTAAAGCTTTAAAACGGAAACGGTATGACACAATTGATTACGAACAAGCCGATGGCTACGTTCAGCTTTGTGCTGCTCCTCATTATCTCTGCCATCGCGTCGGTATATCCGGCCACTTTTCCAACACCGGCTGAGGGAGTAACATTTGATTCAGGAAACGTCGCATGGATGCTGGTTGCTTCCAGTATGGTACTGCTGATGACACCTGGACTTTCCTTCTTCTACGGTGGTATGGTAAGCTCAAAAAACATCATCTCAACCATGTTGCAGAGCTTTATCGCGCTGGGTATCATCAGCGTGATCTGGTATGTAGTAGGGTTTAGCTTGGCCTTCGGAGATTCATTGGGCGGATTTGTTGGCAATCCTTTGACGCACTTCATGTTCAACGGAGTAGGTACTGCACCTGCTGCCAATCCAGGCATCAACCAAGGTATTCCTTTTGTATTGTTTGCAGCCTTCCAGTTGAAGTTTGCGATCATCACTCCTGCCTTGATCACTGGCTCATTTGCTGAGCGGGTGCGTTTCTGGAGCTACATCATTTTCATTGTTCTGTGGAGCGTTTTGATCTACTCTCCATTGGCACACTGGGCATGGCATCCAGAAGGCTTCTTGTTCAAAATGGGCGTTCTCGACTTTGCGGGTGGTACAGTAGTACACATCTCTGCGGGTATCGCGGCGCTGGTTGGTGCACGAGTATTGGGTAGAAGAAAAACCCACATTGAAGGACAATCTCACGCAGTATTGTATACACCATACGTAATCCTGGGCACTGGTTTGCTCTGGTTCGGTTGGTTCGGATTCAACGGTGGTTCTGCATTGGCTGCAAATGGCCAGGCGGTAACTGCTTTCGTCAACACCAACTTGGCTTCTGCTGCTGCGGCTATTGCCTGGATCTTGGTTGACACCATGCGCGGTCGCAAACCATCTGCATTGGGTGCTTGTATTGGCGCAGTTGTAGGTCTGGTTGCCATTACCCCTGCTTGCGGATACATCAACTTCGGACCAAGTTTGCTGATCGGTGCAGTTGCTGCTACGGTATCCAACTATGCGGTTGTACGCAAGTCTCGCACCAGCCTGGACGACACATTGGATGTGTTCCCATGTCATGGTATTGGCGGTATCGTTGGTATGTTGATGACTGCAATTTTTGCTACTGAGTCTTTCGGTGGTTTGATTGCTACTGGCAACCCAAAACTGTTGATCAGCCACTTGATTGCCTTGGCAATTGTAGTTGCTTACACAGGTGTAGGTTCTTGGTTGGTTTTCAAATTGACCAACTTGATTTCTCCGCTGCGGGTATCTGAAGACCAGGAAGAAGAAGGTCTGGACATCAGCCAGCACGAAGAAACAGTTGTTGAATTGGCTGTATAATCAGGATATATTTTACGATAAAAAGCGGGTCTGGTGCATGGCATCAGGCCCGTTTTTTTTGTGCTTACTCAATGAAACGGTGTTGTCTTGCCAGCTTGAGCAACATCTGCACATTGTTCACATTGAATTTCTGCATCAAATTTTTGCGGTGGGTTTCTACGGTAAGTGGGCTTAAAAAAAGCTGTTTGGCAATTTGTGGCCCGGTTAAGCCCTCATTCAACAATTGCAGGATTTCTGTCTCACGACGTGTCAGTACTGGGGTTAGCTGGGTGGCGGCATCAATGTTGCGGTATTGCTCCAACACCTTTTCATTTGCGGCTTTACACAGGTAAATTTTACCGGATTGTACTTGTTCGATGGCTTCCAGCAGCTCGTGGCGTTCCATGTTTTTGAGCAAATACCCATTTCCTCCCCTTTGCAAAAACTGGGTGATGATGCCCGTTTCATCCGCTGAAGACAAGCCAATGATCTTTGACTGCTTGTTGCTTTTGCGAATTTCGGCGCACAGCGTCAACCCGTCCATATCCGGCAAACTGATATCGAGTAAAATGACTTCATAAAAGGCATTTTCCAGCAATGCCAGCGCCTCTTTGGCCGTCTTGGCAGAGCTGGCTACCGCAATTTCTGCATGCGCTCCCAACATGGTTTTGATCCCATCTGTAACCAGAGGGTGATCGTCGATGACCAGAATGTTTACCATGCTACAAATATAAAAGAACTTGGCAAGAGTTGCAGACCTGCACAATACCGTAATTTGCTGGAATAATCAGCTTACTTGCTCCTCCAACTTAAACTCCATCATCACGGTGGTACCTACCCCTTTGGTGGAATCGATGTTCAAGTGTCCGTTTAAATAATCTACTCGACTTTGGATCGTGTCTAACCCTGCCCCTGATTGGTCGGCAACCTCGCTCACATTGAAGCCGCGCCCATTGTCTTCAATGGTGATGGAGAGTTTCTCGCTGTGTTTGTTGAACTGGATGATGACCTCCGTAGCATTGGCGTGTTTGATGATGTTGTTGAGCAACTCTTGGACAATGCGGTAGAGCATAATTTCCATATCTGGATTCAAGCGCGTTTCTAGCCCGTAAGCTTGCAGACTGATGTTCAACAAGCGACCAGTATTGATGTTGTTGCACAAATCCTGGATGGCATTGATCAAGCCCAGTTTCAGCAATACTTCTGGCATCAGGTTGTGGGCAATTCGGCGCAATTCTACCGCAGCAGTATCGGTCAACTCCAGGCTTTTCGAAAAAAGTGGGTTGTCGCTCAAAGCTGGCAGTTCGTGTTGCAAGCTGCTGAAATACATTTTGACCGTAGAAAAAAGGCCGCCAAGCCCATCGTGTAAGTCTTTGGCAATGCGGTTTCGTTCAGATTCCTGTCCAGTGATCATCGATTGGAGCGAAAGCACTTGTTGCTCTTTTTCCAGCGAGAGGATTTTTTCAGCTTGCAGCTTTTTATCTTGTTCCAGCAGTTTTCGTTGGGTTTGATCGTTTCTCACTTTCAAAGCAAAAAAGACCACCAAAAGGGCAATTGCTCCAGCAGCCAGCAGCAGGTAGGTGTTGCGTTGCTTCAAGGCCAGGTCATTTTCCAATTTATCGGTTTTGAGGCGCAGAATTTCCGTTTCTTTTTTGGTGTTTTCAAAGGCTGCTTCCAGGTAAGCCGTGTATTCGCGGGTGTCGGAGATTAAAATACTGTCGTTGAGTTTATTGTATTTCTGAAGATAAGCGAAGGCCTGCTTGAAATCTCCTTTTTGGGCCTGGCATTCCGCCAGGTTTCGGCAAATGCGGTAATAAATATCCAGGCTATTGGCCTCCAGGGATTGCTTTTCTGCCAGGTGCAGGTATTGATCCGCCAATTTTAATTCATTCAATTTGAGGTAAACCCGCCCAATGGCCTGGTTGTACTGGGCTGGCTGGTAATTGCTGCGCAACGCTTTCTCCAGGGCTTTTTTGTAATACCTGATGGCCTTGTCGTATTCCTGGTTTTTATAATAATACAAACCAATCACATTGTAGGAATCCGCGGCGAGGCCATAGTCCATGGTTTTTTCTACAAATGACAACAAATCAGGAAGGTACTTTTTAGCGGAAACAAGCTGATCCAAGGCCAGATGGTTGTTGAGTAAATAATTGTAGGAATAAGCCATTTGCAAGGTATTGCCTTGTTTTTTAACGATTTGGAGCAGCTTTTTGCTCATCGAGATGGCCTTTTCGTGGTTTTTGGTTTCACCCAGGCAAGCAATCAGGTTTTGATAAGGAATGACCTCCAAAACGGAATCTTTGAGCGCATGAAAAATTTTAATGGCCTCGGTGTAATGGCGGGCGGCGTTCCATAAGTCGCTTTGCAGGTAAGCCCAATTGCCCCTGGCACTTTGAATTTTGCCCAAGATGTCTGGCCGATGGAGGCTTGTAAACAGCTGCTCGGCAGCATCCAGGTGTTTTTTTGATTGGGTGTAATCCCCCAAATCGAGGTAGGTATTGCCCAGCAAATAATGCGTGCGCGCTTCACCGAGTTTGTACTTGATTTTTTCGCTCAGGCTCAGTCCCCGTTGTGCGTATTGCAAAGCTTGTTTGGCATCAAAATAACCCACATTGTTGCCCAATTCCATCAGCAATTTAACCCGATTGGAATCTGGGTTGCTGCGCGCCAGTTCCCGTTTCAAGCTGTCGATTGCTGCCGAAGAAGGCTGTGCAAATGCCGTACCAAACAGCCATAAGCAGCACCAGACCATGCTTATTTTTTTGAAAACTGTAGGATTCATATCTGCTTAAATCATTGAAGAATTCAACAAATTTAGCACTTTTCACCTTGGCCGTTGCAGGAATCCACTACCTGAATCCAGGTAATTTTGGCCCATTAAAACCCCAGCATTCCGGGATTGCGCCCCAGCCCTTGCTCGCCTAATTTTGGGGTATCAATGAGGACAACATTGTTTTGCTAACCCAAAATTCCCTGTACATGAAATCTCTTTTGCTGTTCTTCACCCTGGCCATTGGATTGGCCTTAAACGCACAAACCAAGATGAAAGAAATCATCGTCAACGACGAGGTCGTTCCCGTCCAAACCATCGCTCAACTGGAAGCGGCTTTCAAGATCAAGTTTGTTCCCGGAAATTATTGGTACGATCGCATGACGGGCGCTTTCGGACTCAAAGGAGGCCCTTGCGCTGGAGTTGGAGTAGCTGGTTTAACCATTGGCGGATTACTCAAATCAAATGCATCTACCGGAGGCACAGGGGTATTCATCAATGGCCGCGATCTGCACACCCAAGATGTGTTGGCTTTTCAAACCTTTATGCAAGTCATCCCGGGACGCTATTGGATGGATGCCTATGGCAATTTTGGCTACGAAAACGTTCCTTACGTTTTGGGCAATGTATACCAATTGTACCGCGCCAAATTCAGCAAGGGCGGGGGCGCCACTTCCTACTACAAAAACAATCCCTGGAGTGGAGACAGCACCAGCTTTGGCAGCGACGGCTCTTTTATGTATTACTCCTCCAAAAAGGGCGACGGTACCACTTACGAATATTTTTCTGATCACTAAAATCCTATTTCCCATGAAATCATCATGAAACCCTTGATCAGTTTCATTCCAGGAGACAGTGAAAGCTATACCGGTTCCATTTAATGCGAAGGATCGCAACGCGGCGCTTGCACTCAAGTTAAGCTACCAGCTGTAAAGGAAGTAGACTGCACATGAATTGATAGCCCTATCGTTCATTTACAGTCTATTGCTTATCTTTCAGGACAAATACAGCCAAACCATGCAAAAGCACCCAAATCAAGTCCTGATTGAAACCTTCTATACCTCTTTTCAAAACAAGGATTACCAGGGCATGCAAGCTTGCTATGCCGACGATGCCACCTTTAGCGACGAGGCATTTCGCAACCTCAATGCGGCTCAAGTACGCGCCATGTGGGAGATGTTGATCCGCAATGGCAAAGACCTGAAACTAGAATTCAGGGACATCAGCGCCAATGATACCCACGGAAGTGCCTATTGGGAAGCCCGCTATACCCTATCCTTGACGGGCCGCAAAGTGCTCAATAAAATCAAGGCCAGTTTTGAATTTGAAGATGGAAAAATCAAAAAGCACGTGGATCGTTTTAATTTTTACAGTTGGGCCAGACAAGCTTTTGGACTGACCGGAGTACTGCTTGGTTGGACCCCTTTTTTCAAAAACAAAGTCAGTACTACTGCCATGGGTAATTTGGCGAAGTTCATGCAAAAGGAATAAATTTACCCAATCAAAATAGAATATCATTTTTCACACAATCGATTGCACAAAATTTACTTTCTTTGTTGTGTCCTTTTTTGCCCCACTATTTAGCGTTAGCCTTAACCCAAAAAAATGAAACCCAATAAAGAGGTTACGATTCACGACCTTGCCGCTGAATTGAACGTAGCACCATCCACCGTGTCCCGAGCATTAAAAGAACACCCCAGCATCAGCAAAGAGACCATTCAATTGGTAAAAAAACTCGCTCAAGAAAAGGGATACAGACCCAACCAAATCGCAGCCAGTCTCCGCAACAGCAAAACCAACACCATTGGTGTAATCATTTCTTTGATCAATCGCCCTTTCATTTCTTCGCTGATCAGTGGAATCGAAGATACTGCACGCGAGGAGGGCTACAATGTACTGATTTCCCAATCACACGACAGCTATGACCATGAAGTGGCCAATGCCAAAGCTTTGTACAACAGCCGTGTAAGTGGATTGATCGTCTCCTTGGCTACCGAAACTTTGCAATACGACCATTTTCAAGAGTTTTTCCGCAGCAATATTCCCGTGGTATTTGTAGATCGGGTTCCCGAAGCGGTACCTTCCCATCGCGTGATCATCGACAATTTTGCAGCGGGTTTTATGGCCACCGAGCACCTGATTCAGCAAGGTTGCCAGCGGATAGCGCATTTTGTAGGCTCACAACACCGCAATGTATACAAAGAGCGTTTTCGGGGATACCGGGAGGCATTGCAAAAATACAATCTTCCAATCCTGGATGAGTTAATCGTAACGGGCAACAGCCTGAGTCTCGAAGAAGGCACCAAACTGGCCAATCAATTGCTCAGTCTCCCCAATCCTCCCGATGGCCTTTTTTGCCCCAATGATACCACTGCGATCAGCGCCATTCAATGCGCCAAAAACCGGGGCATCAAAGTGCCTGAGCAATTGGCCATCATCGGATTCAACAACGATCCCATTTCATCGATCATCGACCCTCCCCTTTCCACCATCACCCATCCAGCAGTGGAGATGGGTAAAATTGCGGCACAGCAATTGCTCAAGCACAGCAAACACAAAGAAAAAATTTCACACGAAACAGTAATTTTAAAGACGGAGTTGTTGGTGCGGGAGTCTTCCCTGAAAACAATCTAGTCGCTGAATTTTGACTCCTTTCTTTCGCTTCTGAAAAAAACATTTTTGGAGTACTTGCTTCTTGTTTTTACCTATCGTAATATTGCGATAAATAAATAAACAATGGGCGCAACCAAAACAGATCACTTTACTCCCCGGCAAAATCAATTGGCAACCCTGGCAAAAGCACTGGGCCATCCAGCAAGGATTGCCATTATGGACTATCTGCTCAAAGTAGATTCTTGCATTTGCGGCGACATTGTGAATGAGCTACCACTGGCACAACCGACCATCTCCCAGCATTTGAAGGAACTCAAAAATGCGGGTTTGATCAAAGGAAATGTGGAAGGGAATGCCATTTGCTATTGCATCGATGAAACCGCACTGGAAGTCATGCAAAGTTATTTCACCCATATTTCGGAAGGAATTTTGGCAAAAAAATCAAAATGTTGTTAACCACTAAATCTATACACATGAACCACGAATTTCCAAGAATGCACGTAAGCCTATACGTAAGCGACATGTCCAAAACACTCGCGTTTTATACCTCGTTTTTTGGACAGAAGCCTGAAAAGGTAAAACCAGGGTACGCAAAATATACACTGAGCCAACCTTCACTGATCATTTCATTTGTGGAAAACAAGGATCGAGTACAATCCAATTTTGGGCATTTGGGTTTCCAGGTAGAAACGCTGGAAGAGTTGAACACCAAACTTGCTTACGCAAAGGAACAAAATCTAGTATCCAAGGAGGAAATTGGCACCAATTGCTGTTACGCCACGCAAGACAAATTCTGGGCCAACGATCCAGATGGCGTACAATGGGAGGTCTACTACTTTCATCAAGATGCAGAATTCAACGATCCACACTACGAGCTGGCAACTGCATCGGCTTGTTGCACCGTTTCCGCCGAGCAAGTAAAAAGCGATTGTGGCTGCAATGCAAACGTTGCAACCGAGGCAGTAGTGGAAAAAGTTGCGTGTTGTTGAGCACAACCGGTGGGCTTTAGCCAAAAGACCTCACTAAATAATTAGAATTCGGAGGGTTTCTGTGTTGAAACCCTCCGAAAATCGCTGGTCAAGCGCAATACCGGCAAATACAAAGCGGGTCAATGGCTTAACTCCAAAGCGTTGAAACTGTCTTTAAAGAAACGTTTTAAACCTAGATCAAGCCCTATTTTGCGCGTAAGTTTTGTCGAAGCACTTTTCTAACCAACGTGCCAAACCCAATCCTAACCTAAAACAATATGAAAAAGATTGAACTTGGAGCCTTTAGCAGTTTTGTAGACCGGATTCCTGCACATCACCAGATCAATGGTCTCGATCTGGTGGTGATTCGTTACGATGACCAAATTTCGGTATTGTATGGCCGTTGTTTGCACCGTGGAGCATTAATGTCCGATGGTCATATTGAAGGCAACAACCTGATCTGTGGCGTACACGGATGGGATTACCGCTATGATACAGGAGTCAGTGAATACAACAATCACGAAGTTTTGCACAAGTTTTTCTCCGAAATAAAAGATGAAAGGGTTTGGATAGATGAGGAGGAGATCAATAATTTTTTAACACAACACCCACAACCCTTCAACAGAGACCAGTACTTGGGTCAATATGCCGATACCCACCCCGAAAGCACTGAACCCTACACGGGATACATCAAGGCACTTGCTCAAGATGGGTTGAAAAAATTTGGCAAACACGGCCCATCCGAATCCATGGGTGTCGACAGAAATACCTTGCCCAAGTGGGAGGACATCCAGTTTTTGCCCGCGCAACTGGCCAAACGCCCCCTACTTGATCACGAAGAGGTGTCTACCAAAGTGGTCATCGGTTCCCGGGCTCAAAAGCCCTTGGAATTGGCAATGCCCCTTTTTGTTTCTGATATGAGTTTTGGTGCCTTGTCCAAAGAAGCTAAAATTGCCCTGGCCATGGGCGCTGAAATGGCGGGTACTGGCATTTGTAGTGGGGAGGGAGGAATGCTTCCTGAAGAACAACAAAGCAATAGCCGTTATTTCTACGAATTGGCTTCGGCTAAATTTGGTTTTTCCTGGGACAAAGTAAAAAAAGCCCAGGCTTTCCATTTTAAAGGAGGCCAGGGAGCCAAAACCGGAACTGGTGGGCACTTACCCGGGAATAAAGTAAGCAAAGAGATTGCGGAAGTTCGGGGACTGCAAGAAGGGCAATCTGCCATTTCTCCCGCCGCCTTTCCAGACCTGATTACCCCCGAAGACTTTGCAGCATTTGCGCAGGAAGTAAGGGCTCAAACTGGGGGCATACCCATTGGATTTAAAATAGCCGCCAGTCATATTGAAGCCGATATTGATTTTGCACTCAAGGTAGGGGTTGATTACCTTATCCTGGATGGCCGCGGCGGGGGAACGGGTTCAGCACCTTCCATCCTGAGAAACAACATCAACGTCCCGACTATACCTGCCTTAGCCAGAGCCAGAAAACACCTGGACAATATTGGTGCCAAAGACATCACGCTGGTGATCACCGGAGGATTGAGAGTACCCGAGGATTTTGCAAAAGCCATGATGCTGGGAGCGGATGCAGTTGCCATTTCCAATTCGGCTTTACAGGCCATTGGCTGCCTGGGCATGCGGGCATGTGGCAGCAACAATTGCCCAGTGGGTATTGCGACTCAAAAAGAAAATCTGAGAAGCCGATTGATCGTTGAAGCTTCGGCCATGCAACTCAACAATTTCCTGCAAGCTTCCAATGACTTGATCAAAGTCATTGCCAGGGCATGCGGGTATCCTGATGTTCAGCAGTTTAACGCCCAGGATTTAACGACCTTGAGTTATGACATGCATCGGTATACGGGTATTGCGTTTTCGGGTGTGTATTAGTCCATTTCGCGAAGACACTATTCCTACCAAAGCGATAATAATAACAGCGCAGATGACGCGGATAAAGCGGATTTACGCGGATTTTGCTTTGCCTGCGGCAAAGTTTTTTTGGCCACGAATTGCACAAATTTTCACGAATTTAGGCACAAACTTCGTTTGCGCTAAAGCGCGTTGGCATGAACGAAGTGAATGTTTAATTCGTGAAAATCTGTGTAATTCGTGGCTAATCTTATCCCAATCGCGCCGAAGGCGTGATAAAAATCCGCGTTAATCCGCCTAAATCCGCGTTCATCCGCGCTGCTATTATTGTCGCTTTGGTATGGAGAAAGAGTAATGAAGAATTGTTTGAGTGAATAATAAGAGGAGGAGTCGCATTCAATGTGCGATTTTTCAGGTAATCGACATACATTAGCCCTACCCGAAACTTTCACCTAGGACAACTGGCAACAAAACCGGATTCAAAAATGGGCAACAAAGCAGCAGACGTTTTACCTCAGCTTGTACTTCCCAGCAATGAGCTAAGCGAGGATATGGCTTTCTTTACCAAGCTGGGTTTCCGGCTGGACAACATCTTCCCGGCTGATGATCCGACTGTGGCGATCATGTCGGGATACGGCCTGCACCTGCGCATCGACAAAGAGGCCAGGTGCCCTGCACCAAATATTCACCTCCTGGCCGACGATCCTGAAGCACTGGCCGCAGGAGAAATAACCCTGATCGCCCCGAATGGAACCACCATCCAATTGCTCCCCAGGTCCTATCAATTGCACCGACCAGCTACCCAACACAAATTTGAAGTGCGCCAATTGCAAGACCAAGACCCCTGGGTGATTGGCAGGGCCGGCATGCTGTACCGCGATTTGATCCCCGATCGCCTGGGAGGCAGCATCATTGCCTCGCACATTCGCATCCCAACAGGTGGCCCGGTACCGGATATGGTGCATTACCACACCATTGGTTTCCAGTTGATTTTTTGTTACAGCGGCTGGGTCAAACTGGTGTACGAAGACCAGGGGCCGCCTTTCATCCTTCGTGCGGGCGATTGTGTGACCCAACCCCCCGAAATTCGCCATCGGGTACTGGAATCATCCGACAACCTGGAAGTGATCGAAATTGGCGTTCCCGCCGAGCACATGACCACCATCGACCACGAGATGGAATTGCCTACTGCGCAGTTTTTGCCCCAGCGGGAGTTTCAAGGGCAAACCTTTTGCTATCACGTGCTCCAGGATGCCGTTTGGACGCCCTGGAGAATCAAGGGTTTTGAACACCGTGATACGGGGATTAATCAAGCCACCAAAGGGGTGGCTTCGGTACACGTGGTGAGGCCTGACCAAAGCACTGAAAAGCCCCAAACTTGCAGTCACGACTGCGATATTCTTTTCTCTTTTGTGCTGAAAGGTACACTTGAACTGCAGGTAGACGGCCATGGCTTGCAACAACTGCAACAAGGGGATGCCTGGGTGATGCCGCCGGGTCTGGAGAGTCAGGTAGTAGGGTTTTCGGATGATCTGGAGTTTTTGGAAGTGGGGGTGGGACAGTGAGTTGTCTTAAGGTTCTCAGAATTTATAGCCGATTGAGCACGAAAGCTGTGTCAAAGTCGCTGCGGTAGCTCACTTCAAAACTCGTAACGCCATTTATGCGAGCCTGTTCTCGGTTACCGTATTCAACAAAATAAAAAACGAAAAAAGAACCAAAACCTCCCCGAAATAGTTTACCTTGCAATAGAAATCAAACAAAAAATCGGGTATGATCATTGCCAACCCCATCTATGACGTAGTGTTCAAATATCTGCTGGAAGACGTAGAGATTGCTCGCGAATTGTTGTCGACTATTCTAGGGGAGGAAGTGCAAAGTGTTGAAGTAAAGCCGCAGGAAACCTCTACCGAAACGAGTGGAGATATTCGAATTTTGCGTTTTGATTTCAAAGCAGTAATCAAAAAGCCGAACGGCGAAATCAGCAAAGTCCTCATTGAGTTGCAAAAGGCCAAAAAAGCCTTTGATGTGATGCGCTTTCGGCGTTATTTGGGCGATAATTACCGCAAAGAAGACGATGTACTCAACGATAAAGGAGAGCCAGAAAAACTCCCATTACCCATCATCACGATCTACTTTTTAGGTTTCCCATTAAACAGTATTCAGTCGGGAGTGGTCAAAATCAATCGGGAGTACCGCGATGTGGTGACCCAGGAAATCCTGGACATCAAAGAAGATTTCGTAGAGTTGTTGACCCACGATTCATATTTGATTCAAGTGCGTAAATTAGCCAAAGAAGCCCGCAACAAACTGGAGCGGGTACTGCACATTTTCAGTCCGATCTATCAAAGCACAACGGACAAGCATCAACTGGATTTTCAGGGAGATACCAATGATCCCTTGGTCAAAAAGATGGTAGATCGTTTGGGGAGAGCCATTGCCAGCGAAGAGATTCGGGACTTGATGGATGTCGAGGATGAACTGGATCGAATTTTTGATCGAGAGATGAAAAAAAAGGATGAAATCATCGCCGAAAAGGAAGAGATCATTGCAGAGAAGGACAAGTTGCTGATTGAAGAGAAGAAACGTGCAGAAGAGGAAATCCAGAAAAATCTTGAATTGCAGCGGCAAATTGAAGAGCTAAAAAAACAAATCAAGCCATAGTAACCGAGAACGGTTGCTTCCCGAAAAATGCTACTAAAAGTCGCTTTTTCGGGAAGCGTAACGTTCAGAAAAAAAACCAAACCAAAACCAGAAAACCCAACAAAATGAAGCGTGAATTTGAATGGGATGAAAACAAGAACAATAAGAACAAAATAAAACACAAAATTTCCTTTGAAAACGCAAAAGACGTATTTGAAGATGAGAATAGACTGCAATATGCGCTTGATGTAAATGGGGAAAGAAGATACTTAACGATCGGAAAAGTATTTAAAGTTATCATACTGGTGGTGTACACCATCCGAAATTTTGCTTTTCGGCTAATTTCGGCTCGTCCTGCTAGAAAAGATGAGCGAGAAAGTTATCTTGCAAATAGTTTAAGCAAACAAGATGATGCATATGACAAAAAATAAAATCACCTTGGCCAAAGCCTTAGCGCTGTTGGAACAGAATGCATTAAGTAAAGATTATGAAGTGGATTTTGTGGATTCAGATATCGTAGCAGCTACAGATGCCATAAAATTAGGTGCTCTTGGGTTCGACGTACCAGAGGATAAAATCCATTACGATGATACAAACCTAGAGGAAGATGAGGATTTTGAGGGGGAATGGGTTAGGATAGATTCTGATATAGCCGATTACAAGCAGCACCTTATGATCAAATTAAAGGTAGACCATGAAATAGAAGCGTGGCTTGCTGCTTCCAATATTGATTTGGATTCACTGGTCAGCGAATTGATTACAGGATTCTATCGGTCATCAAAAGCGATAAAGGATTAGGGATTAAGGCGCTTAAATCTTCAATCGATGAGCTGATCGATGATTATTCAGCTGGAGTGCTTGGTGATTCCACCTCTTGATTTTCTTTTTCTTGTTGCATTTTGTACCCCTTTACGAACTCCTTGACCACGTTTTGTCTTTGAGTGCATATTCTTCTGCTGCAATAGCGTAGTAGAATTCGCCACGAAGATAGCGACGGCTGATTTCCCGTTTCAGCCCTTCGCTGTAATTTTTTGACTTTTGGATTTTTCACAATCTCTTCCCCTTTTTTCCCTATCTTATGTACGGCTATTTTAGGACGCGACAATCTTGCTTAAGCTTATCTTTTTGTCTACTATTTTGAGGAAGTCCATTTTCATTGTATTCAAAATTATATCAAAAAATTGCCTAAGTTTTCATTACAATCAAAACATTCACTTTGTTTTATTTCCGTTCCTTACCTCTAATCTGCCTCAAAGCATGTGCCAAAGCCAACGCAAAAGCACAGCGCACCTCCCGCCAAAAATGCCCCCACCCACCAACAAAAAAACACAGCAACACATGAAAAATTGCACGTATTTTCACCTTCCAAAAGCCTTAACCATGAAAAACATCTACCTGTTTCTCCTGTTGGCCATTTCCACTCAAGCCATCGGTCAAAATGCCGACTCGGTATGGATTGTCAACAACTACATCAAGAAAGAAGTAACCATTCCGATGCGGGATGGCATCAAGCTCTTTACCTCCATTTACATTCCCAAAGACAATCAGGAAAAGCACCCCATCCTGCTGAGCCGTACGCCCTATTCCTGTGCGCCGTACGGCGAAAAAACATTTGCATCGGTTTGGAATGGCTACCTGAAAAACTACTTCCGCGAAGGCTACATCATGGTGACCCAGGATGTGCGCGGTCGTTGGATGAGCGAAGGAGAGTATGTCAATATCCGGCCTTTCAACCCCAATAAAAAGGGAACTGAAATTGACGAAGCCAGCGACTCCTACGATGCCATCGATTGGCTGATCAAAAACCTGCCCAACAACAACGGCAACGTAGGGGTATTTGGCATTTCCTATCCAGGTTTTTATTCCACCATGGCCGCCGCCAGCAATCACCCGGCATTGAAAGCCGTGAGCCCGCAGGCACCAGTGACCAACTGGTTCATTGGTGACGACTTTCACCACAATGGCGCTTTTTTCCAACTGGATGCCTTCGGGTTTTATTCCGGTTTTGGACAGCCCCGCCCCAAGCCCACCACGGTTGGGCCCAAAGAGTTCAATTACAGCAGCCACGACAACTACAAATTTCACCTGGAAGCCGGCAACCTGAAAAACTTGTCGAAACTCATGGGCGACAGCATCGCTTTCTGGAAAGAACTCATGGTGCACCCCAATTACGACGCCTGGTGGAAAGCCAGAGATGCCCGCAATGCCACCAAAAGCCTGCAACCCGCCATGCTTTGGGTAGGCGGTTTGTTCGATGCGGAGGATTGCTGGGGTGCCTGGAATGCCTACCTAGCCGCTGAACAAAACAACCCAGGCAAGGCATTCAACAAAATTGTGGAAGGCCCTTGGTACCACGGGCAATGGGCCAGCAACGATGGTACGCATTTGGGCAACGTCCAGTTTGGCAGCAATACCTCCACCTGGTACCAGCAAAACATCGAAATCCCTTTCTTCAACTATTTCCTGAAGGGCAAAGGCGATGTGTCAAAAATTGCCGAAGCCAGCGTGTTTGTCAGCGGAGCCAACGAATGGAAAACCTTCAATCAATGGCCACCTGCTGCAAAAACCGATCAGGTCATGTACCTGCAAGCCGATGGCAAACTGGGATGGAACAAACCCCTTGCAGCCCAGGGCTTTAGCGAGTACCTCAGCGATCCCGCCAAGCCCGTACCTTACACCGAGGATGTACACTTTAACCGCAGCAGAACCTACATGACCGATGATCAGCGTTTTGCGGCACGCAGGCCAGATGTGTTGGTTTTCCAAACCGAAACCCTTACGGAAGATGTGACCATTGCCGGTAACGTGATCGCAGACATCATGACCAGTATTTCTACCACCGATGCCGATTTTGTGGTAAAAATAATAGACGTCTTCCCCGACGATCTCGGGTACAATGCCGTCAACATTTATGCTGAAGAGGATGCTGCGAAAATTTACCCAATGGGCGGTTACCAGATGTTGGTGAGAGGCGAAATATTCCGCGGGCGCTTCAGAAAGAGCTTCGAAACTCCATCGGCTTTTGTGCCCGGTAAAGTAGAACAGGTAAAATTTGAATTGCCTTCACTTGCCCATGCCTTTAAAAAAGGCCACCGCATCATGGTGCAAATCCAAAGCAGTTGGTTTCCTCTGGCCGACCGCAACCCACAGCAATTCATCGACATTTACAATTGCAGCAACAAAGATTTTGTGAAAAGCAACATCAAAGTTTACCACAATAGTCAGTTTGCTTCGAAGATTGTGCTGCCGGTTTTGAAGTAGGGATTTGCCAGAATTTGCGCACGTTACACAATATGAACTAGCCCTGAAAGGGCGACATCACCTCAAGAATGGGCGTTGCCCATTCTAAGTGGCGAATGATCTGTAAAACTAAGAAGCCCTGAAAGGGCGGCATCATCAATCCGAGTGATGTCGCCCTTTCAGGGCTGGTAGTAAGAACACCGGCACCTGTCAGATCGAAAGGGCATTGCCCTTTCTTAAAATATACCGCCCTTTTAGGGCTAAGTAATGATTGAACTCCTCACTCACTGCGTAGCGACTTCACCGGATTGGCCAAAGCAGCCTTCACACTCTGCAATCCGATTAAGAGCGCGGTGACCAAAGCCATTCCGAACAGGGAAAATACAAAAACCAAAGGGGATAATTCGATATGGGAAGCATAGTTTTCCAGCCAGCCGCTTAGCAAATACCACGCAATCGGACAAGCTATGATCCCTGCAATCAATAAAATGAGCAGGAATTCCCGCATAAATAGCCCGATGATTCCCAAGACCGAGGCCCCCAGTACCTTGCGTACCCCCACCTCTTTTTCCCGCCGCTGCAAGTTGAGCGACACCAGACCCAACACCCCCAGCAATGCAATCAGCAAAGCCAGGGCACTTGCCGCATAGGCCGATCTTTTCATCTGCAATTCCGCAGCATAAATTTTTGCCAGGATCTCGTCCATAAACGTGTACTCAAAAGCACTGCCGGGCATTAGTTCTGTCCATTTTTTTTGGAGTGCCGCCATCTGCTCGCTGATACCCTCTGGGGCAATTTTAAAGGACAGATACCGGTACAAAACACTGCCTTTTAACGAAAACACTACCATCGGCTGGATCGGGGCAGCCATGGAGCCAAAGTGAAAATCCCGCAGCACCCCTTTGATGGTGTACAACGTTGGATCTCCAGGGATGCGCAAAGTTTGGCCGATGGCAGATTCAGCATCCGGGAAACCGATGGCCAACGCCGCTCGTTCGTTCAGCACAACTTTGGTATAATTGATGCCATTTTGATTAAAGTATTCTCCGGCCAGTAGCGAAAGTTGGTAAGTGTCGAGGTAATGCTCGTCGGTGGTCAGCTGTTGACAAACGATGGCAGTGGTGGAATCTGTACCCGCTCGGTAGACGGGCGGCTGGCCATTGTTGTTGCCGTTGGGAATTTCGAAAGAGAGCGAGGCGCTGCGCACCCCCGGCAATTTGGCCATTTCGTCGCGCACAGTCATCATTTTGCGCAAGCCCTCCGGTGTCCAATCGCGGGGCACCTGTGCAGACACGACGAACTCCGTATTGTAGCCGATGTTTTTACCAAAAAAATGCTTGACCTGTGCTGCCACAACCAATGCCGCGATGATGACCACATTGGCGATTCCAAATTGGAAACCAACCAGGTATTTGCGCAATTGTAGGCTTTTATTGGTCGTGCCGAGTTTTCCTTTCAAGGACTCGACTGTACGCATTGAGGATAAGAACAACGCCGGATACAATCCTGCTAAAAGGCCAACCACCAACACCAAAGCGAAGGGCAAGAAGGCAAAAACTGCCGGGAATGAAGTGAGAGCGGGCAACCTCTTTCCCACGATCTGCTCAAAAGGGATCTGAGCAAGCGGGTACGACAAAAACGCAAGCACAGTGGCCACTGCTACCAGAACTAAGGATTCGGACAGAAACTGAAGTGCCAATTGTTGTTTCAAGCCGCCCAGCGCCTTGCGTACCCCGATTTCGCGAATGCGCGAACCCGATCTCCCAATGGCCAGGTTGATGAAGTTGAAGATGGCCATGAACAGGATGAACACCCCCACCGACGAAAGAGTGAACAACATCCGCTTGACCAGAGCCTTGTTTTTTTGGAGGTGATAATCCTTCAAGGCAACAGGGTGCACTGTCAGGTTTTCCTTTTCAAAATCGGCAGCCTCTTGCTGGATGAGTCGCTGGATGGGTTTTTCCAAATCGGCGGCCGTTACCCCGGGCTGCAATTCGAGGTAAGTGGGGTAAATGATGTTGTTCCAATTGTTTACCTCTCGATCGAAAAAATAGCGCGCGGTGCTGAACGACACAAATAAAGCGCTGGTTTCGTTGCCAAGCAATTGGGTGACGGAGTTTTCTGGAGGCTGCCGCAATACACCCGTGATGAGGAACTCGCGGCCACCGCCGGTAAAATTGTTGATGCGAAGGGTTTGGCCAACCACATCGGTTTTTCCAAAATATTTGACTGCCTTTTCGGCGGTGATCACCACCGAATAAGGCCTGGTCAAGGCGCTCTGCGGATCACCGTAGAGCAGTTCAAAACCAAACATGGCCAGCAAGGTGCTGTCCCCAATTTGGATGCTTTCCCGAAATACTTTATCGCCCTTTGTAACGCCTGACATGATGCCGTCCCAGCGGTAGTAATTGGCCACCAATTGGGGGTAAGCCTCCTTCAAACGTTGTCCCAAAGGCCCCGCACAGGTAAAGTCCATGCCGATGTTGGGGTTTTTCCAGATGCTGGTCAGCAAATATTGCCGATCGGCATGGCGCAGGTGTTGATTCACTTGCAACTCGCCCCAAACATGGGCTCCGATCAGCAAGGCAAACAGGATGCCCGCCCACAATCCGAGAACATTGAGGGCGGAATAAAAACCGTTTTTGCGGATGTTGCGGAAGGCGAGTTTAAGGTGGTTTTGGAACATGGAATGTTTTGGTTTAAAAATAGTAATCTTGGTGAATATTGGGCAACTTGTTGGGGTATATTGGGAAAAAGACTTTGAGCAGCAAAGCTTAAATCGTTTTTAATTGTAAGTGAGGTGATGAACAATGTCCAGGGGAATGTTCAAAAAAGTGTGTCAAAATATTTTATTTAGCCCTCCGATTCAAAAAGTGAATTGCCGACCAAAGGAGGCAATTTACTTTTTGAATCGGAGGAGCCGCCCCAAGGCGGCTTTTTTGTTA
>Ga0247834_1001321_pt1 | contig 43203 bp, 64 predicted proteins | sample LaCruzMarch2015__8_FD_187118 | JGI IMG/M metagenome (GOLD analysis project Ga0247834, IMG submission 187118) | Freshwater microbial communities from meromictic Lake La Cruz, Castile-La Mancha, Spain - LaCruzMarch2015_12m | ecosystem: Environmental > Aquatic > Freshwater > Lake | place: Spain... | reverse complement strand
TAAAATTTGAATCGTTTGTCAGCTGGCTGGTCAGAGTTGGAATAGTCGGACGACCTGATAGATCACCGTAGGCGCCGCTTGTTGCCACTGAGGCAAATGTGGGCTTGCCTGTGATGCTGTTCCAGTCTGGAGTGCTGCCAACCACTGTGCCACCTGTGGTTAAATTGCCATTGGCATCTACTCCTACTGCTGTGCCACCTATGTAAATGGTGTTGTTGCTCACATAAAGACTGCGCCACTGTTTGCTGGCCGAACCCAAATCCACTGTGTTGGTGGTGGTGGGCACAAGACTCTGATCCACACTGTTGGGATCAAACAGATCACCATCACTGCCCAGTGCTGAATAGAGTTCGTCGAAGTTGTTGTTGATCTTGGTGAATGCTGTGCGCAATGGATCACCATTGCCCTTGTTGGCAGATGTGCCTATGTTCACTGTTTGTTTGGCCATGTTTATCTACCTATCGCGATTTCAATCACGCCCACTTGATCTGAATCATAATGCTCCAGCGATTTACCAATCACTGTGCCCATTCTAATTTCACCTTGAGCTGCACAAGCCACACCTGCTGTGGCACTGGCCACCAGCATGTCACCTTTGGAAATTTTTCCTATCACTTTGCATGGCACACGACCCTGCAGTGCCACTGCCACTGTGTTGAATTCATTCAATGCATCATTCATCAAAAATGCTGGTGCTGTGGTCACCACACCTGCTATCTTGTTGGTGTTGGCTTCAGTTGTAATGGTCACTTCTTTCGAACCACCAAACTGCAACACAGTGCCTGAATCATATTCCTGGTCTGCCAAATATTTCTCTGCCAAGTCAGCGTACAATGCATTGGTGGCTGTGCCGTGGAATGTGGTGGCAAATATGGTGGCATATCTGGCTGAAGCATTACCAATGGTGTAAGCATTGTCGGTATCGGGATACATACCTGGAGTCACGCTGGTGGAATCATCTGCGTCCCCAGCGAATATGAATGGCACATCTCCTGCCAACACAATGCTGATCTTGCCTGCGCCTGCAAATGTGCCTCCACCAGTACCGAATGCAATACCTGTGCCGCCTGATTCAACCACATCGCTTTCAATAAATTTTGTAAACAAGTGAGGAGTGGCAATGCCTCGGCCTTCACTGGCCAGCACTGATTGCAGTGTGTCTGCAGTGGGTGAATTGCTCACTGTGCTGCCACCAAATTCAAATTTTCTTCCTGTGAATACCAATGTGGTGCTTGCCACAGTGCTGCCTTGTGCTGTGAGGAAGTCCACATTGCCTCTGGTAGTGAATATGGAGGTATTGGTACCAGTGTTGCTGTCGATCAATTTGAATCCATCCACTTTCAACTGTGCCACATCCACGATACCTGTGGCATCTGACTTCACAATGCTGTTGACTTCTCCTGTGGTGCTCACATTGGTGATACCGTAGGTGCCTGTGCCAGTTTTGATCAAAGCTTCACCTGGATCTGATGCAGCTGATAAAATTGTTACAAAATCTCCGTCTTCCAATCCCAGTCCATTGCTGACCACATCTGCATAGCTGACGATGGTGGGAGCACCTGAACCTACTGTGTTCTTACCAAAAGTCTGATACTGTGTGAGATTGGGCAAATCTGCCAGATCCACTCCAGCTGTGGCCAATGAGACCCAACCGTTGGTAATTGTGAAATCTCCCGAGTCAAAGCTGGCCAATCCAAGATCTGCCTGACTGATGCCTGTGGCATTGGCTCTGGTGGTGGCAGCCTGCATGGCCAACTTGCTCTGCTGTATGGCAGCGGCTGCGTTCACATCTGCGTTGATGATGCTGCCGGCCACTATTTGCAAGTTTAAATCTGTTTGTGCAGTGCTTCTTGTGGCAGTGATTGAGATGTCTGTGCTGCCTGACATAACTCCATTGGCCAATTCGTTCATGGGTCCATCTATCACTTGTGCAGCCACTCCGCCTCCTGTGCTGACTGAATCCAATGTGCTGAAGCCAGGACCTGACACTGCTGCAAAAGTTATGCGTCTTGCATTCAATGAACCTGGCAATACCACTGATTCATAATCCACTATGGTGGCCACTGTGCCAGTGCTGCTGCCTGTGATGGTGTTGCCCACCACAAACAATCCGCCTGTTTCTGGTGTGGTGAATATTCTTTGTCTGCCGTTGAACACCAATATCTGATTGGCTGCAAATCCTGCGATGTCCACGTTTCTTAAATTCTCCACTTGATCGCTGGCATACAAAGTATTGTCCACATAGGCTTTGTTGGCAGCATCCAATGCGGTGCTAGGAGCACCCAGTGTGATCAATTTGAATCCACCTGCGCTGATGTTGGCAGTGAAACTGGTGGTTCCATCTCTGGCTATGGCACCAGGTCCAATAGGATTGCCCACCAATGAACTGCCTTGTGTGTAATGTAATCTTCTATCCACATAACCGCGCACAGCTGATTCTGTGGGTATGGTGTCGGAAGCATTGTCTGTCATGGCCGAGTCTGTTGAAAATTCTGCTGCCACCACACCTCGTTTGAATCCTAATCCATCCAAGTTGCTGAGTGCAATGCTGGCTGAGAATGTCACAGTGCCAGTGCCTTGATCCACTGTGAAGAATCTACCCACTCTGAATACACCGTCTTGATCTGTGCTCACAAAGAACACACGTCCTTTGCCTCGTTCATCCACTTCATTGTCTTGCACAGGCAATGCTGTGGGATCACCAAAAATATTATTGGGGTAATTGCTGGTGTTGAATCCACCAGTGCCGATGTCTAAGAAATCGTGACCTGTGGCTCTACAAGTGGAAATTTTAATGGTGATGTCAGCATTGGCATTGGCCAACAGTCCGCAACGCAACACAATGTTTTCTGTGCCGGGTCCACGCACCAAAGGTTCTTGAATACCTGCTGCTGGTCCTGAAATATTAATATTGCTGAGTTGAACAATGCTCACAGTGGCATAAGTGCCTCGGTCCACATAACTGGTGACTCTGTGTGTTTTGCCTGCCCAACCAAAGCTCATGTTGCCTGTGTTCAATCTAGTGATGTCCAAAGCTTCAGTGATCGGTTCAATGGCCAACACCACGTCACCTGCTGTGGCTCCCATGGTTGTTCCAGCACCAGCATAAGTGCTCAACACAGCTGATGCAGGTCTGATTTGCAATCTCACAAAGTCAAATGTGGTGTCAAAAGAAGCAATCACGTTGTTGGCTGGCAGTGCTGTGCCCACTGCATTGGTGATATTGAATGCTATGGTTCTATAAACTATATCAGTGGTGTCATCATAGAATACCAATGCTGTGCTGGGACGTGTGGGAGACACATTGCCCACATTGCTGAATTGATGCGATTGACTGGCTCTGATGGTCACATTCTGTTGATTGGCCAACACTGCTTTGAGTCCTGTGGTGGAAGCATTGTCAGTGCCGGCAGTGCTGAGATTTAATTTGTAAACTGTGCCATCTCGTGTGACAGAAGGACCTGTCACTGTGATGGGTGGTGATATCAGTTCCACGCTGGCCACTTCATATCTTTGCACTCCCAGAGTGAGAGAAGAATCCAGAGGATCATGATCAATTTCAATTTCAGATCTGTTGTGAGGTATGTATTCCAAATCGTACACATAAATGCTCAATGCCAGCAATGGGTGATCATATACACCACCATCATCATACACTTTGGCCACTTGTGCCATGTTGCGTACTAGATCCACATCATCTGGCACTTCCAAAGGATCTGAACCTTGAGCCACCAAACCATACACACCATTGGCATTGCTGCCGTTCAATGCTCTGATCTGTCCACCATTCAATGACATGTAGGCAGCGTGACAGTAGTAAGTGAATGTGCTGACCTGTTCAGACAATGCACCATTGGTGACCAATAGACCATAACCCAAATCATTCACCTGTGTGAAGTCATTGGCCAACATGGATCTATTGCCTGCTGTCTGCAGTGTGGTGCTGTAAGGTATGGGTGAAGTGATCACAAAACCCAGACCTGCATTGCTGCTGGCATTCAATAACAAAGTGGCTGTGCCTGCTGGTCCGTCATAATCTTTGACTGCATCCACTTGGTATCTCGTACCATCAATGTAGAACGCAGTGGGAGTGAGTGGTTTTCTTATGAATAATCCTTGACCAGCATTGCTGTCCACTTCCAATTCAAATGGGTTCACCACTGAAGTGATGTTGATGGGTATGTTGCCTGAAGATCCATCCACAAACATACCACCTCGGAATGCCTGAGTGTTGATGCTGGCAGAAAAACTGGAAGCTGTTTGAATGTAGGGTGACTTGTTAAGTACTTGTGAAGCAGGATCCAACACACACATGAATCCACCATGACCTTGCACAGATACATTTCTTATGATGGTGGCCTCGCCCATGAGGAACACATCCATGTTTCTGTTGTGTTTGGGAGGATTGTATGAGCCGTTGAATGCATACACCACACGAGCCATCTGTGCAGTGACAATATTTTTAATGGTTGCAGAAGCAGATGCAATCACGGAGGCATTGATATAGGTAGCAATGTAGCTGATGCCTGCTTGTTCTTGAGCAATCAGTCCTGAGTTATAAAAATTGCCTTGAACTTCCAATATTTTTTCATTGCCACCAGTTTTTAAATCTGAAAATATGGCGTCCACAATTGTACCAGTCTCTCTGCGATTCCTTGCTTCATTGGCAGCATTCAACGAGCTGGGACTCAACAATGAATTCACATAATTCACCACAGCATTTTGTATGGCGGGTTTGGCATTTAATATGGTCAAGGCCTGAGTGTCATAACCACCCACGTTCACATAACTGGCACCAGTGTTGACCAATGCAGTGGGATTCACTAGATAATGTCTGCCAAAGTTGGTGGTGGTCACTGTGAGACCATCTATCACTAGATCTCTGTAGAAATATGTGTTGGCAAACTGAGACTGTGAAATTCTATTCTTGGGTCGTATGATCACTCGTCTAAATTCATCACCTTTGATGCTGATTCCATCTGGCACTCTGATGGGGAAATCTTCCAGATAGGTACCGCTCTCCACTCGTATGGTGATGTTGTTGCGTTTGAATTGCGAAGAAAATTCCAAACCTTCACCCACCAAAAACTCCAATGGTTCAATCAATATCACTTGCACTGTGTCTGCTGCGCCGCCTGCTGCGACAGAAACAATTCTACCTATGGCACCAGTGGTCTTGCCTCGGATCAATTTGCCTGGAATCAAATCTTGATTGTTGGGATCGTTCTGATCCACATTGCCAAATCCACCGTTGCTGATGGTCATGGTGTATGTGCTGCCTTCCACTTCTGGCGGAGCACTGCTGATACCGTTTTGAATGATGTTGGTGATGATGTCAAATTTTGCTCCCACTGATGATCTACCTGTGTTGTTCACAGTGCTGGGCATATCAAATGTTTGAGTGAAGCCAGCGTTGTAGATGGGTGACACAGCCAAGTTTTGCAGCACAGTGTTGGTGATTGATTTGGCATAGTTGATGCCTGCCAATGTTTCAGTCAGTTGCTGATTGATGGCCTTGGCACCACTCACATTGCTGTAGTATCTGATACCTGCTTGAATACTTCTCACATTGGAGTTGAGATTTGCCAACACATCGATCACAATACCATCTAAAATATATCCTAAATCTCTTTCACAAATCAATTCATCATAGGTAAAGTTGGGATAGGTAGCATTCACAAAACCTATCATCTGTTTGATAATGAATGTTCTGTTGGCGTCTATCAACAATTTCACATTGTTGTAACCGCTGCCGCTGGTGACACCTTCTGTGACCACTATGGAATTACTGGCTCCATCATCATAAGTGATGGTTTGAGTGTAAGGTCCCAGCTCCACCGGAGTGGCCAGCATGATCTCTTCTGCTTTCACACAAGCAGCATTGATTGTTTTGTATGCGTAACTGAATGATCTGCCTACCTTGTCTGGTGGTACTCCATCCATTCTATCATCACCTTTGGTGCTGACGAATAGATTGGTGTCGGAAGCGTAGCTGGTGTTGTCCACATAGAATTTGGTGGCAGCTTGCAAATCATCTGCACCATTGGGTGCACCTAATCCTGACAAATCTCCTGGATGATCATTGAGATAAAGAGCACCTGTCATGGTGTCTCCTTGACGTCTCACAATGGATTCTCTTGGCATGGCCTCATCGCTGAGGAAGAATCCTGCCAATGTGTCATCATAAGCAGCATCTGTGAATGACTGAACACCTGTGCCGCCTGCCACAGTGATTTTTATTCTGGTGATGTCATCGTTGTTGGTGGCTTGAGCAAAACTGCTGTGAAAACTCAATTGGTTATCATTCACATATCTGATGTAATATGTGCTGCCATTCACCAATCCTGAAGCTGCTGAGCCAGTGGTGTTGTAGATCACTTCTAAACCATTCACACTGCTGTCATAACCGTGAGCGGTGACCACTGCATTGCCTGCTGTGTAACTGGCTATGGTCTTGGTGTAGGCTGTGGCATCCACAGGCTCACTTCTCACTCTGATCTGACCTGCTGCGCCTGACGCTCCTCCACCCAGTTTGATATATCTTTGATCTGCGTATCCTTTGGTGATTACCAAATTGTCTATGGTTATGGCAGTGCCGTGAGTGTTGTTGAAATCTATTGCAGCTTGGGTGCTGACTGCTGCATTACCAATGGGCAATCCATTAGCATTCAACGGTCCTCCCAGTGTGGGTGAAAGATCATCCACCAATTCACTGCCTGTGTTGGAAATAATAATGTCACCTGGTGTGGCATAACTGACTGAGATTCCTGTGCCGCCAGTGATCTCACGCATTTCAAATGCTGTGCCTGTGGTGTTGCTAATGGGAATGTTTCTTATGCCTAACACATCAGGTGTGTCACTGAGCGATGTGAATGCTATCTGACCGCCGGCTCCAAATACTGCATACAGTTCTGTGAAGTTTTCATTGGCTTTCCTAAACGCATCACGTATGCTATCACCTGTGCCGTCATTGCCTTCCACTCCAATATTGATATTTTGATATGCCATGTGTTATGCTATCTCCTTTTCAAAACTGATGCTCTCACCGCAGCCACATGCGCTCTTGGCATTGGGATTTTTAATTTGAAATTGTGAACCAAACACTTCATGCACATAGTCCAGCTCAGTGCCTAGGATATACATCACACTGGCAGCATCTATGGTGAACTTGGCTCCATCACCAAAGTTTAACAGCTCGTCTGAGGGTGCAATTTCTGACTGATCAGCAAATCCCCAATCATATGAATAGCCTGCACAGCCACCACCCTTGATGCTGAGTCGCACAGCATACTTGTGGTTGTGATCACACAACTCTCGAATCTTTTCAATTGCTCTTTCAGTGACAGTGATTACAGCCATGTGTCTCCGTTCTATTTCAATTATTTATTAAAAAAACACAAATCCTAATGTAAATACACGTGCATGTTTTTAGAAAAAATTGTTAAAAAAAGTCTCACTGAACGCATCAGTAAACTGGGCACAAAACACACCTGTGTGCGTCACAAAACCTACTATAGGTTCCAGTGTGACAGTTGCAATGCACTGTTTGAAAGGGAGAAAGGCAGCATAGCCATCAAACGCATCAGCAATGATTACAAACATGTGTGTGGTGCATGTGACCCCAAACGTTTTGCACAGAAACAAGGTGTGCGCCAACGCAAAATACTGGACATGAATGTCAGCAGTGACACTCCCATAGATAAACTGTGATTATTTTGTGTTCAAACGATCGTTGATCACTGACCAATTGATTATTTTAAAAATATTTGTAATATAGCGTTTCTTGGCATCCTTTGCCGGCACATAGTCCATGAATGAATGCTCCCAAAGATCTATGGGCAACAATATGTCTGTGCGATAGGTTTGATTGGGAGTGGTTTTGATCTCTCCTGAGCGAGACAAGAACACCCAGCCAGATCCTTGCAGTTTCATAGTGGTCAAAAGTAATGTTTCTTTGAAACTGTCTAAATCTTTGTGATGTTCGTTGATGAATTCTTTTATTGTGCCCTGTGGCAGATTGCTGCCTCGGGGTGCTTGCAATTGAGCCCAAAATAAATTGTGCAATTTAGCACCACCATAATTGAAATCTGCATCACCTTCACCTGCATTGTATCTGTTCACATATCCTCGGCTCAGCACACCATAGTGATATTCCACATTGGCTCGGCTCAACACAGGATCCAAATCACCCATGCCATAAGGCAATGGTTCCAAAACCAAAGTTTTTTCACGTGATTGTTTGGCTTCAAATAGTTGAATCCACTGTTTGATGTCTTGCATGACTGTATTTATTACAGCAGACCCAGTGTTTGTGCTTGATTCCAAAGTTGCTCTGCTCCTAGGTTTTTACTCTTGCATTCGCATTGAATATCAAAGTTTTCTAAAAAACTCAAAGCCCATTCATTCTGTGCCTTGTTGGGAAACAGATCACTGTGAGATCTTAATTTTACCTTTTGACAGCCCAATGTGATCATGTCTTTGATGGGCAACATGTTTTTGTGCATCATATGAACTGTGGATTCATCAAATGCTGGCATTAAGGCTTCATCTCTAAAATAAGAATAATGCATAGTGGGTCGCACTCCTCTCCAACTGTCTATCACTCTCTTTACCCTGTCGTCACTGGAAAGTATGTATTCTTCGTCTCGAATCAAATGATGATGTATATCTAATACAAGAGCACAATGTTTCTCCAATTTAAGTGTGGCATCCAATCCCCAACCCATTTCATCGTTCTCTATGGTGATAAGATTGCGTGCTTCGGGTGATAATCTAGGTAGAGCTTTAACAATGCCTTCTGGTCCTTGACGACCGGATATGTGTACATTGATTTTGCAACCGTCTTGAAATTTTTTACCGAACCCCATCATCTTCGCCATACGCACATGATATTCAAATTCGTCTATGCTTCTTTCCACTATGTCTGGATTATCCGATGCCAACACCGTGAATTGTCCTGGATGGAAAGATACTTTAACATTGTGTTTGCGAGCCAAATCGCCTGCTTCAGCAAAGTGTTGTTCGCAATACTTGATTATGTCTGGCTTGTCCCAATAGTATCTCCAAGTGTTTTCAGTGGCCACTGGCAGTATGGGTGATGATATTCTACACATTCTTCTGCTCACGGGCAGTTCAGATACTTTTAATATTAAATTTTTGATGCCATCAATGTTGTGTTTGAACACAAATGCCAGTTTTTCTTCAGCTTGTTCCTTGTGTTCATTTAACCAACGCACTGTGGTAGCTCTGGTATTGTAAGGACGTTCTAATTCTTCCAGTTGTTTCTTTTTAAGAGTTCTATCATGATGAAACCATTGACAGCAGAAACCTATTCTTTTGATCATGCTATTAGTATATGCGATATTTTGACTGCAGTCAATGTGAATTCAATCACTATTTCCAATGGGTTTGACACCAAGGATCCACACATTCTCTAGGATTGGGATCACCGTGAAACACAGCCACAGCAGTGTCTTGTTTTATCTTGGGCTCACCTGGAGCAGTGAAATTTTTCTGTCCTGATTTTTGTCTCACCAGTTTGGGATTACCACGCATCTCCCACTTGTAACTCTGTATCCATTCATCAGGCCAAAACTGATAGTGTTTCTTCACTTGATCAAACAACCAGTCCTGATCTCCGTGAAATCTCTTGCTGGTGGTGTGTGGATCCTTGACGAAATTGTTGTACAGTTGCGGATGTTGTCCTGTGACCCAACGCACCACACTGCTGTTTATTTTTTTCCATTCAGGTTGGAAACATCTGTTGAAATCACGGCACACACAGAACTCTCCTGGTTTGTATTCAAACAGTTTGTCTATGTTTTTGAAAATAATCACATCCAGATCAATGAACAGTATGGTGCCTTGAATCTGTAGATTGGGGTTGAACAACAAGGTTTTGAACCACCAGCCTTTGAGTGGTATGGTGGGCAAAGGCAGTATGGTGATGCCTGCGTCGATGCCTCTGGGATCTTCAGTGAAACACACAAATTCGTGCGGCGTGGTAAGATTGCGTTGAGTCATTTTTTTCAACACATTCACATATTCAGCATCATATTTGGTGCCGTGTTTGAGGCACACCACATATCGTTGGGACATATACCAGGATATTTATTTAGGCTTCGTAGACAGCAGAATTTCCAGCGTGTTCAAATACTTCCACAGATTTCAATCGCACTCCCTGCCCCACAGGATATCTGCAATCAAATCCTTTGCCGTTGGGCAGTTTGTATGTTTTGCCTGCTTTGAAAGTATTTAAAATTTTGTTCATCTCATTGTACACCAGTTCACTGAACTTTTCACAGCCCACTGCTTCCACAATTCTTATGTCACAAACTCCTCCTTCACTGTGGGTGCCCAACTCTGCTAATTTTTTAAACTTATCTAAGTGTGGATCATCCTGTGCAATCAATAATGTGTGATCAAACATGTATTCACTCCATTCTTTGAATGCTTTGAGTCCACCAAAGTCCATGACCCAGTTGCGATCATCCAATGTTTCTGATTCAAAGATCAGTTTGATGCCAATGGAATATCCATGCAATAATGAACAATGCGAATGAGTACTGCGCCATTGTCTAAAAGCACAACTCAAACCTCTGTCGTTGCCGTATGTTTTTGTGCTGTAATATTTTACCATATTTTACCTTTCAATATGGTAGAAGAATTTTTAAAGAGGGATTATACCAAGTCCTCTGTGTGTGCAATCCACATATATCGCAAACATCATACATTATTACATTATTGCCGCAGCATTGTCAAGTTCTTATATTCCAAATTGGTATGATTCCAATCTTTGGGTTTGATAAAATTATCTGGCACATAGATTTCAAAAGACATTTTGGTATGAATTTCAAATATTTTGCCCAACTGATGTATCCAATATCGAGGATCCACTGCACGTTCACTGCTGCGATTGTAACCATAGGAGTCTTTGTACACATTGTTGATGTGTTCTCCCTGGCCATACAAATCAAATCCCAGCAGATTGATTGTGTGATTTTCACTGTTCAATTGAGTGGCCAGCAGCACAGCATAAGGACCACTGCCCCAGTGCATGGGTTGATCCTGTCTCAACTCACTGTCATAAGGCAGTGTGGGCAGAGATTTCAATAATGGATGCATGTGAATATATTCTGGTCTGGTGTACACTGTAGTCTTTTGCAGATCTGTTTCAGCAATGGATTCCAAAACCATTTTGCGATCACAACAGATCAGATGATTCATCTGCCAGTCACGGAATATGGCATTGCAGCCTATTTTTATTTGATCGATCCTGTCAAGATTGATATTTTTTCTGCTTTCACCGTTGCCTATTACAAACATGTGCATATTTATTAAATACACATATATGTCTGCACAATCACACATCAAACTCTGGATACAGCATCTCAGCAAAACACAGGATAATTTGGGTGGCTTGTCAGTGTGTCCTTATGCTGCCCGTGCTAGATATAAGATATTGAATCGGGTAAAGAAATCCATAAAGTTTGAACGAGATCAACATCTGTTGGACACTGTGGATGTGCTGTTGTATCTTAAAGAATTTCGCATGAAAAAGAAAGACATGTATGAGTTGTGCGATCAATTGAATGACACTCACAAAGAATATGTTTTTCTTGCAGATCATTGGGACACAGAAACCAACATCAAAGATGTGCGCACCAACAACGGACTGTACAATTTAATACTGTGTCAGAAGAGATCCAAATTGGAAAATGCTAGAAATTTTTTGCGATCTAAGAATTATTACAGCTATTGGAGTAAGAAGTATCTCAAAGATGTGATGAGCACTTAGATTAGTTTGAAATGGTGCCGAATGATTTCCACTGTCCTGGATTGCCTGTGGCCACACACACCCAGCCTACAGATTGTCCTGAAGATGGTGCACTGTTCCAAATGATATCACCCACAGTGTATGAACCTGTCACTGGTGCTGCACTGCCCACTTCGAATTTTTTGTTTTGAAATTTCACTGCGCCTGAAGTACTCAAACTCACATCTGATTCCACACTGGTAACGCCTATGCCCACTCTGCCATACATATTGATCTTGGTTTCAGTGTTGCCTTGCAATCCCAATGTGATATTGCCATTGGCAGTGATGGTGATTCTGTCTGTGCTGTCAGTCTTGATGTTTAATCCGCTGTTGGTATGAGTGCCTATGTCTGCTGAGGATACTCCTGGTTGCACAATGAACTCCACAGTGTTGCTGGCCACTGATAATGTGGCGTTGGGAGTTTCTGTGCCCACACCTAATCTATTCATGCCTGAATCAAATATTATGAATTGACTCACATTCAAGTTGCCAGACACCACCAAGTTGTTCAGGGTGCCCACTTGACGCAGATTAGATTTGGTCACTGTGCGACCCAATTCATTCACGGTCAACACTGGTGTGTTGTCTATCATGTATGAATTTTCTAATTTAAGATCTATGTTTACATTGCTCCATATTCTGTCTGGATTACCTTGCAAATTAAAATACTTGGTTTGACCCACTCCAGTCCACTGTAATCCTTTGTTGTAAATGCTGTTGTCTGCTGTGCCGAAGAATTCAATGGGTTTTTCTTGAATATGTTTGTTGTTGATGGCATCCGCTGCAGATTGTGCCAACTGTTTTAAACCAGTGGTGAATTCATCTGCTCCTTTATTAACTGATGCTATATTGCGTTCAATGGATTTTGACATACTACTATTTATATCTAAACTTTTAATAATATGGTGTCAGGATTGATGCGTCCTGTGAGTGTGATTTCCATGCTCTTAATTTCACTGAAAAAAGTCTTGGATTTCACAGGTCCACACTTCATAAATTCAGTCAGTTGTTCTGCAGGCTTTCTCAGGGTCTTTTGCTTGCTTTTGGCTGGATCAAATCCCTGTACGGAAGTGCCTTTGACCATCAATCCTGTGCCCTCCCTGTTAAGACCCCTAGGATCCAACACACTGGCCACATACATGCCCAATTTTCTAGTTTTTGTGTTGAACACCCACAGTTGTTCAGCAGTGATGATGTCTTTGGGATCAATGCTTGTTAAATTATACTTGGTGTCTTGTTTGCAGTATTGCAGTTTGGCCACCAACTTGTCTTTGCTGATGGGCTTCTTTTTGCGTGGTTTGCGATTGGCATTGGCCATGTCTATCATATAATCGCAGGCTTTGAATATGTTGTCGTGAGCTTTGATACCTTTTTCTATCACTTCATTGCTGACGTCTTCGTATGATTCCAGCAGTTGTCGTTCTTCAGAATCACCTTGTCCTTCTTCGTCTATGTCAGCAAATTTTAAATTTTTCTTTCTCAGTTCCAACAGATCTTTGTACTCTTTGTATTGTGTTTCATACATCTCCATTATTTTACGAGCATGTACTCCACCCACTTTTTCTTTTTTGAAATGTTCTATCAATTCAAATGTTTCAGGATTGAATCTATCAGGCATGGTGATCAATCGTTCCAACCAGTCTTCTATTGGCACAACTATTTCACGCACTCTTTCTGCGATTCTGTCTTGGATGCTGGGTCTATATTTTTCTATGGTATCACTCATGCTATAACAGCTATATAGCCATTTGAGCATAAAATCAACCTATTTCGATGTGTGGTCTTGATCTTGAAGACTTTTTTCTTTGTGTTTCAGTATGTCTTGCCACAGTGTGATGGTGGCAGCATTTAATTTTTTACACTCTTCCAGTATGACAAGAATTCGTTTGGAATACCATCTTTCACACAGATACCACCCCAACACTGCACCCAACATCATCAACAGTATGATGCCCATCAACAGTGTGATGTCTTGATTCATTTTTTCTCCTGTAATATTTGGCGTGGTGTTTTGCTGCCAGGTTCCAGTTTGGTCAGTCTGCAACTGAATAATTTTTTAGGGCCTTTGTTGGTGTGTATGATGGGCTGACCGTGATCATCCACTGTGATATCTTTGATCTGCGTGGTCACGTTTCTAAAACGACCCACTGCCACATAGTCACCCACGGCAATATCCACAGTGTATTTTTTCATTCGTGTTCTCCACCCAATCCTCGACCATTGTAGCCGTCAATCCTCTGATTTAGTTTTTTTCTTGTGAAGATAATACCACCTATCACCAAAGCATGGGCAATCACACTGGTGGTCACATTAATGCCGAAATGTATGAATTCTGCAGTAATAAGTGCAAATATAAAAGCCCACATGGTGGCAAGAACCATCAGTATTTGAAATCTAGTGACCTTAGGCAATGAACTATTAAAAGCAGTGTCTACATCAAACAGTTCAGGCAATATGTGTTTGAATATGTTTTTCATTTGAATAATTTTTTAAATTTATCTATGCTGTTGCTCAACGGAGCATACACCTGTTCAATGAATGATATGTGTTTGCTTAATTTGGTGTTCAAAGCATCTACCTTGTCATTCAACTGTTTCATCTCACTCAAAAATAGTTTTTTGTTTTCCATCATTGCTTTTTTGATTATTTCCAGCTCGCTCACAGTTTTTCTCCTTTGGCAAAGCCTCTAAACTTCATAAATCTTGGAAAACGCAATGAATATTCATTCACAGCATCTTGATTCTGTGTGATAGCATCTGCTCTCACTTCAATCACTTGTCCTATTAAAGATTTACTATCCTTCCAAAACTCATCTCTTTCTTCATCAGTCAATCCTGAGCCCACATTGGTCTTAATAAATTTGCCATCGTCAGTGCCTTCCACAATGAATGCTCCCAGTTTGCCCACATTCCTGCCTGTGCCTTCTTCCACAGATTTCACAGTCAAGCTCACTTCAATAAATGGTTTCAACTTCAACCAAGCATGGCTTCTTTTGCATTCATATGGAGCATCCATGTCTTTGATCATGATGCCTTCATATCCACCTGCTACTGCCCTCTTATTAACGTCTGTGTAGGTCTTTTGTCCTTCCACAGTGTCTAAGTCCACAATCTCATGTGCCAGCACTGTGACGGCGTTTAAATTGGTTTTATGCTCATCGTACCAAGCCTTGACCATAGCAGTTCTGTCCGACTGCTTCTTATCCCAATAGCCTTCCATAAAATTAGACAATGGTAAAAAATCAAACAAGTGCAACACAGCATCCAAAGCACCTGCGGATTCTTTGCGATGTACCTGCTTCATTAAGTCTTGGAAGTTTTCACTCATCACTTCACCATCCAACACCACAGCATAAGGTGGTGGGCTTTTCTTGACCACTTGCGATATCTGTTCTGCGATGTGTCCAAAGTTGGTAAACTCTTTGCCATTGCGGCTGAACATGTCCACTTTGCCATCTGGATACACAATAGTGATCACCCTTACTCCATCCAGTTTGACTTCCAACATCTTTTTGCCTACCAGCTTCTTTTCATGATTGGCGCTGTCATGTGCCAATTGACAAGTGAACACTGGCACTTCATATTGTTTAAATTTGTTCTTGGTGGCCACACTGTTCACAGTTTTTTCGCTGACTCCACATCTTAAGTCTTTGATCAGTATTCTTCTGTAAAAACCATTCCATTGTTCTGCTGTGGCTGAACTCATCACAAGGTTGATGGCATCACGTGCGGCATGTCCTGTGAGTTCTCTACGATGCAGTTGCTCTGCCAACTGTTTGAATATCTTCCATTCACAGCCTTGACCTTGGATAACTGTGTCTTTTTCAGGCACTTGCTTCACTCCAAAAGTGTACAGTTTGTCCAAACACATACGCACACCTTCAAAGAATTCATCTAGGCCTTCTTTCATAGCGGACAACAGAATGGCTTCTTTGGCCAATCTGCTGTTGTCTGCTTCCAGTTTAGCAATTACTTCTTGTGGTTGTGTTCTCATGGATACTATCTAGGTTTTAATATGGTATGAGCGGCAGTTTCTGCCCAAGTGTTGGGAAATGCTTTGGCCAAATCTGCTACCTTCAGCACAGTTCTAAGACTGATCTCTCTCAGTCTGCGTTGATGCTCCACCACAAACTCCACTATCTGATTTTCAGTTTCAGGAGTCAATTCATATTCTTTCAACATACCATCTGTGACAATCTGTCTAATTCTCAATATCTTTTCTCTAATGGTATCAATTGTGAGATCAATATAGTGACTTCTGGACTCCAATGCTTCCAAATGGTCTCTTAGTTTTTTACTCTTCACATTGTCAAATTTGATGTTGGTGATGAATATGGCCGAACCTTTGAATTCAAAACTGCTGGGCACACCTTCTTCTCTCAATCTGTATGCTTCTGTGTTCCAACAAATTCTTCTAGTTCTTTTGGAATCCAATGCTGCCTTCAATATGTTCAAAGATAAGTCCTCTAATAATATACTGTCGCAGTCATCAAACACCAACACATTGTCCTTCTCTTTGAAATGATACAGTTTGCAATACAAGCCCAATGCACTCATAGCACCTTTGACCACTTCATACTTGGGTTTGCTGTTGCCCAGTGTGGCTAGGATGTCATGTTTTTGTAGCACTGCTTCTACTCCAAAGGATTTACCCACGCCTGGAGGTCCTGACACAATCATTGCTCTCACATCGCCTCTTTTGCAGGCTTTGGTCATGTCTGTTAATATGTCGAATCTTTTTCTTAATCTTTCTACCACTTCTGTATCGCTCTCTTCTTTGGGAGCTTCTGGTGCTTTGTCTCTCAATTGCGATTCAGATTCCACAGATACTCTGATCTCTTTGTCTGTGGCACCTGGAAATTCTTTGATATCTTCCACTTTGACTGTGACGAAGCCACCTGGTTTGTGCGGATATGGATGATATGGTTTGACCATTTCGAATACTTGATTTTCTATCTTCTTACTTCTATAACTGCCTTCTAGCACGTATATTTGTTTTTTCATATGTTTGCCTATGGTTGTTTGCCTAAGTTGTATTTTGCCTAATGTATATATATAATAACTTCTTTGAATTCAAAAGTCAAATTATATTTCTTGTGTTTAACCTTTAAAAGTCAATAAAATCAATGACTTACAAAGGATTTGCACAAATGAAAAAGGGCGGCTACTAGAACCACCCTTTTCCTAACTAACAGAAGTAGAAATTATTCTACGTTGATCAAGCCTTTTGCGATTGCTTGATAGCCAGCACCAATAACTTTTCTTGGGGCTTTGCCAGTTCTGTAAACTTTTGCGCCAGTTCTCTTATTTGTGTTTAAGAATACTGGGAAGCCTTTGAATCTTAGGCTTTGAATTACTGCACCTGGGTTAGCGGCACCAAATCTATTTTTGATGGCTGCTGCTGTAAGAGCTTCGCCAGCTTCTAAAGCGGCTTCTACTCTGTCTTGTATACTAGTTGATCTTCTCATTGAGATGACTCCTTCTTGTTTTCTAGTTGTTGTATTATCAGAAGCAAAGCTTCTAAATAATCTTGTTAATATATTACTAGAATTTTTGATTCTAGTCAATCGTTTTTTCATCTTTGTTCTCCGTTTTTAGTCTTTTTTGGATAGAATTTTATCTATCAATCCATACTCAAGCGACTCTTGCGCATTCATAAATTTGTCTCGCTCCATGTCAGCACTCAATTGATCAAAGGTTTTGCCTTTGGAATTGTGTGTGACGTAGATCTGAGTGAGTTCCTTTTTCAGTTTAAGGATCTCTTGAGCATGAATCTGTATGTCTGTGGCTTGACCTTGAGTGCCACCTGATGGTTGGTGTATCATGTGTCTAGCATGTTTCAGCATGTATCTGTGTCCTGGTGCACCTGATTGTGCTAATAGACTGCCCATAGAGCAAGCCTGACCAATCACATAGGTGTACACAGGTGATTTGATATATTGCATGGTGTCATAGATGCCCAAACCTGCTGTGACCAATCCTCCTGGAGAATTGATGTAGAAGTGTATGGGTTTGACTGTTTCGCTTTCTAAAAATAAAAGTTGACTCACTATAAGACTGGCACTGATTGGATTCACATCTGTGTCCAACATCACTAACCTATCTTTGAGCAGTCGACTGTATATGTCGTAGGATCGTTCGCCTCTGGCTTCTTGTTCTATAACTATGGGCACCAATGATGGCATATTATTTGGGTCCTTTCGAAGTAAATTCTAGATTGGCCATGTTGCCCACATATTGATTGTGCTTGGCATCATACCGCATAGTGAGTCTAATGGATCGCTCCACGGCCACATTTAAAAATTGTCTAGGTTTAAATTCCAACACTTCTGCTAGTACTGTTTTATCAGTGTCAGAACAATACACAGAAACTTTGTCCAAAGAATTTGTTTGATTCATACTTGTATTATACTATCTTAGTCGTCAATTGTAAAGTTAAATTTTTCAAAACAAATGTAATAAATTATATCAAAAATTATAAAATTACTAAAATACCCCCAAGAATCCAAATCTCTATCTAAAAAAAACACAGGCATTATCACAGTGATTAACATCAGCATGATGCCATAATGTATCACAAGATGTTCTGGCAACTTGTAAGTTAACCATTTCATCTTTTATCTCAGCTGATCTCTGAGTTTCTTAGCTCGTCTCCAGTTGGCAATGTTCTTCTTGCGCTCTTCACGTTTTCGCTCACTGGGCTTGGAATAAAATTCTTTTTCCTTGAGCAGTTGGAAAAAACCATCACGTTTCTGTTTCTTCTTAAGAATACGCATTGCCTTTTCCACGTTATTGTTTCTTACTTCAACTTTCATTCGATGTTTTCTAGTTTGTGTTAAATATACTAAAATATAGCACTATTTGGTGCCTAAGTCAACCTAGAGATAAGTATTGTATGTCCAAAAAGAGTTTAAGACAGATCAGAAGAATAGAAGCCAAAGCGGACAAGGAAATGTCTTATAAATCGTGGGCAAAAAGTAAATCTGTTGTGAAGAACGCATCAGACACACAAGTTTTACCAAAAGACGAAATAATCACCCTAGAACACCTGACAAATCCAAATTTTGATAAATAAGAGTTATCTACTTAGATTTAATCCAAACTTTTTGAAACGATTCTTCCAAGCATAGAAGCTGTCATTGTGATTGGCTGTGGGATCTTTGGTCACGGTCATTTGATACAAGTGTACCATTTCGTGAGCCAGTGTTTCGATATAATCTCTCCAAGTGTTAAACTTGTGATGCATTTCTATTAGATAATGCATGGTGGGATTGTGATAGGGTATTTTTTTTTGATCCCATTCGCCTCTGCGTCCTGCAATCCTGCTGTCCCAGTGGGCCACACATTGTCCCATCACTTGTTTCTTTTGACTCACAGTGATGCGTGGTCTTTTCAATTTGGAATCAAAAATTTCTTTGTTGAGGATTCCAAACCAATATTTGGTTTGATTCAGTGTGGGATAAAAATTCTTTATATGACTGTGACGTTCACAGGCACGTTTGATCCTATTGACATGAGCAAATGCACTGGATTTTTTCATAGTAGCACACCAAATGTTTCATCACTATTTAAGTATTCCCCACAGGCAAAGCAACATCAATATCAGCATTATTGTTAAAACTGAATAAAAAAACTTGTGTAAACTGGGAGTTTTATTCTGTGTTTTAGACATATTGCTCCTGTGTCCAAGATTCTTTGCTGTGATTGTGATGTTCAGCCCATCTAATGAAAATGCCCAACTCTTTGCCATGAGCTTCTATCTCCCATGGTCGATCCCAATACTCCCATTGTTGTAGATTAATGTCCAGTCCTTTCCATTTGACCACTTCAGACCTGTCTGTGTCTTGCATTTCGCCAGTGGCATATTGTTTGAGATGTATCATCTCGTGGGCAATGGATTCCATAATGCGTCTCATGGGCACTGTGCTGTCCACAGTGATGGTGAATTCTCTAGGTTTTTTTAGTCTGTCATCAAAGTCGATCTCAGCCAGCATGGCATCATCTTTGTACAAAGTCCTGCTGAATTCCAAATCCACTGTTAATTTTTTAATGAGTTTTTTATCCATCAGTAGATCAGCAGCATATCTAATCATGCTTTCTGCTAGATCTTTGAGTTTAGGCTTGCCGCCTGTGATGGATATAATCATTTTTGTATAAGGTTGTAGGTATTGGCCACTTCTCTTGACAAAGCCTGTATGTCGTTGATAAGATAATGCAATTCATTTTCGGTCACTGTGCAGGGCACTTGATTGATAATCTGTTGTAATTCCAAAGACTTTTCGTAAATCACTTTGACTTTGCGGATGACCTCTTGATAGGTGTTGGTAATCATACTATCATTATAACAACATTGGCACAGTCTGTCAAACACAGCAACGCCAAAAAAAATCAAGCACTGTGCGGTTTTTTAAATCAGGTTTATCGTATTTTGGGAAATAGTGCATCAGTACAGAACAATTCCACATCTGCTTCGGCCAGACCCAAACTCTTCATCACTCTGGGTGTGTGTGGATTCTGTTGTTGATTGTGACAGTAATAGTTCTGTGCCTCAATGGTGTCTGCTTCCTTAGCAGTGTGAGCATATTGTCCTATGCTGTCAAAATACACTCGTAGATTGTTCACTGCAAGATTCACTATGGCTGTGGCTTCTTCATCAGTTTGCACATTGCCTGCAGCAATCATGCTGCCTGAAAATATATTCAATGCCCACTCTGGCAATTTTCTTTTCTTACTAGGCACAAACTCTGACACTGCTTGATGATACCATTCTATCAGTGGATGCTGTTCTCCTCCTGAACTGCGTGAAAAGTCATGGAATGCACCTGTCATCTTGTGCTCTCCTGCTATGACATCAAATCCATATATGGGACCGTTGTTGTGCAGATTGGGAAATACACACACATGCATCATCCAAAGACCTTTGCTTTGTCTAGCATCCACCACATCTATGTGACAGCGACGACAGTGTTCGGTCTGCCACACTCTATTGATCCAACCATTTTCAGGTTGATTGAATCTGCTCATGCCGGGTTCTTGAATTTCTTGACCTCGCAAATCAAATTCTTTGATGATATCGTCCTTGCATTCTATGAGGATATTCCAGATATTGCTCATGCTAATATTCTTCTGGTAGACCTTTGAGTTCTCTCACTCTGTCTTTCAGTGTGTCTATGGTGGTGTAGATATGACCTGTGTCGTGTTCTTGAATCTGTGTTTTAAAATAGTCAATTTCATCTTCCAACACTTTTATTTTGATAAGATTACCCGGGAAGTCTTTGAATTTTTTCTTTTTAGTCATTGATCATTTCTTTAAACAAGGCAGTGGCAAATTCAAAACATTTTTTTGCTTCATCTGCCATTGAATCATTGATCTTGGATCTGATAACTTCTTTGGCCTTGTCTCTGTCTTCAAAATCAAACATTTTACCCATGCCTGGCACTTTTTTGCGAATCATTTGGCCACCTGACAGATCACCCATGTGTCGCACATAGATATGCGCCATCAGTGCTGTGGGGTTGTCTTTGATTGTTTTAAGATGTGCAAGATATTCTTTAGTGCTGTTTTTGATTTCTAACGACACATCATTCTGCCACAACTCTTTAAAATCTTCATAAATTTTTGGAGCTCTTCGCACATCAGGCATGTCATTGAACAATCCATGTGCCATAGACATGGCCTCCAACAGATCGTAGGCTTGATGTTGATTGAATAAAAATTCTGCGTAGAGTTTGGGATCTATGCTGCCTGAAAACATCACCTTCACAAACTTTTGACGCTCTGCGTTTTTGTGATGTTCCCAAGTGAGATCTTTGAGGCTCATATTATTCCATTCTTACTTGTAGAGGAAATCCTCTGCTTCTGGATTCTTCTATGGCTTCTTTGGTTTTCTGTTCGGCCACTTCGAAACTGTATGCTCCCACCACACTGCTGCCTTCGGTGTGTATTTTGAGTGTGATTTCTTTGGCTGACTCTTGTGTGTGTTTGAATATCTTGATTAATAATTCCACCACAAAATCCACCGGTGTGATATCATCATTCAGCATGATGACCTTGACTGGTTCTGGTTCCAACACTATCTGCTGAACCTTCTCATCAATCACCACATCTGTTTTGGTTTTGCTCATATATTTTATATTTAGTAAGGGCGTGTTGCCACGCCCTTAGATTTGTATTATAGGATTTCGATGGTTCTAAGTTTTTTAGACTCAGGTACTATCTTTTCCAGTGATATGGTCAAAAGACCATCCTTCAGCTCAGCGCCTTTGATTTCGATATCATCAGCGATGGTGAACGATCTTTCAAAATATCTACTGGCGATGCCTTTGTGCAGTATCTCACCATTGGCGTCTTTTGATTGTGTGCTGTCCGCTCTTTTGGATTTCACAGTCAATTGGCCTTCTTCCACAGTCACTTCAATGTCTTTCTTGTTGTAACCTGCCAATGCCAATTCAATATTGAACTGATTTCTGCCAGTTCTCACAATATTGTATGGTGGATAGTTCACAGCAGGAGCCATTATATCTCCTTCAAACATTCTTTCGAAATGATCAAAGAAGTTATCAAAGCCCACTGTAACGGGTCTCAGTTGATTAAAGATAGTTAGTGCTCTATTGTTCATAGTTTTCTCCTTTTTAGCGAGTTGTGTATGAATCCCATGCGGCAATTCATACAGTTGGGTCACACTATTGTGACTGTATTAATATAATGATTATTGTGGCAAAAGTCAAGAGATTTTGGCAATTATTTTTGCAAATCCAATTCTGTGTTAAAACTCATGGATATGCGTGCTTGTTCGCTTTGATTGCTGTGTACAAAATGTTTGAGCCAGCTGGGGAATATCAACAGCATGCCTGTCACAGGATGGTAGGTGGCTTTGTGACTGGTGAACTGAGTGTATCTGTCCAAATTGTCTGGTATGTAGTACTGTGCTTCATCTGATCTGTGAAATTCAATGCTGCCCATGTTCTGATCTGGTATGTCGATGTAGTACACACCACTCAGCACACTGTGTTGATGATTGTGTAGGGTGTTGTAGGATCCTTTGGGATTCACATTGAACCAAAAATTACAGATTCGCAAAGGTGGCAAACTGCCTTGACGGGCACAGTCTTGCACGTGAGTGTTTAGAACACGTATCATATGATCCACCTGTATGGGTCTGCCACTGTCCAGCAGATAGTCTTCACTCTGCCAACCCAGCTGATTGGTGGCTGTTTTGCCTTTATTATTCGCTTTGGTCTCCAGCACGTGTGCTCTAATGGCAGCATTGTCCACCGAGGTCAGTGTGTCTTTCCAAACAATCTGTGGAAACCACAGATCAGCTCGCATGGGCATATATTAATCCTTCTTATTGATTTTTTCCACCAGTGCAGTGAAATCATATATTCTATTCGCACACAACAAATGATAAGGTGTGGGATCTTGCACACTGATATAATGAGTGTGAGGTTGACTCAGCAGATATCCCAACAACCAAAAATCTTTGCCAGTGTGGCTGATATCCAACACTATATGATCCACGGTGTTGCTCACAGTGATCAACCATTCATCGTTGTTGATTGAAGTTTCATACAGATAAAGATTGATGTCTTTGTTCAAATTTAATACTGCACGATTGAAATCCAATTTCACAGCATCACTGGGATTGATCAGCAGCACACTCACATTGTGGTTGTGCAGTCTGTCTGGTGCTGTGATTAGATTGATTTTACTCATCAATAGTAGTTATGGGTTTATTTTTTGATGCGATTCCAGATTGATTGATCTGACTGTTCTTCGTTTTGAATGTATTCTTCTTCTACCGTTTTTCTCACTTGTTGCTGATCTTCTTTGATGATATAACTTTTGGTTTTTTTTTCTGTGTCTTGTTCCAATGCTTTTTCTGCTTGTTCCAACATTTGATTCCATTGATCTATGGGCATGGGCGGTGTGACTGTTTCTTCAGTCTCCCAAGGCAATTTATCGATAAAACCTGCCACATAATTGAATCTCAATCTTTTGATGGTGTTTCTTGGATTGGTTTGAAGTCCTTTCCATTCTTTGGCTTTGTCTTTTTGAGCATTAAAATATTGCAGTCTAGTCTTGTGTGCTTCAGTTACAATTTCCAATGTGTCACCATCTTCAGTGTCTATAACTTCAGTTTGCGTGAGAGGCACAGCAGGAGTTTCTATAGGCATTGGTGCTGGTTTGGCGGGCATCAAAGCACTCAGTCTTAATCCTGTGGTCATGGAATCTGTGTTGGTTTTGACTGGCACTAATGTGCTCAGTTTATTCACATCAGAGTCTTTTTTTTTGAAAGGAAATTCCTTAAATTTTTCGCTGATTTTTTTCAATATTGGAGTGGGATCTATTATGGGTGCTGTGGGAGAATTGCTGCCACCGCCTGTGTTGCCTCTGGCTTGTCTTATACTTTGTTGTCCTGCAATCAATAACAACACTGCCAATGGATCAAACACAATAATAATCAACACAATGATCCAACGCACTGCCATATCAGTATTGACTTTGTCCACCATGCCTAGGTCCACAAACAATTCCCCAATGTATTTGATAGGACCAATTTCAGCATCCAATGTGATCTGTGTGGTTTGTAGCGGAGCTCGCTGATTGATCAATTGCTGTATGCGTTGTTGACTGCGAGCAATCTGTGCTTCTGCTGCAGAGTTGTTGCCTTGATTGGCAGTGGTCAACTGTTTGATCTCTCTGTCAATGCCGTCGCGTTCAGACTGCTGTTGTTTTTTAAGTTCTATGCCTTTGGCCACTTTGTCATTGAATATGGTGCTGGTGGCTCCTTGTGAAGTGTAGGCTTCCACTTCTCGGTCTAATTGTTTGATTCTTTCTCGCAGTTGGGCTATGCGTTCACCTGCTCCACCACCCGCTCCTGAATTACGTCGGATAATGTCTTGCTGACGCTCAATCACATCCTGTTCAGCTTTGATTTGACTGTTGATGATTTGAATTTGTTGTGTGTTATTGCTGGATGTGGCTCCCTGTTGTAGATGCGATTTGGATAGGAATCCAAACACTCCCATGCTGGTGATCACCATCAGTATGAATATGGCAATACTCATGTAGTATTTCATATATCTAGCTGCTAGGTGCCAATTTCTATACAGCCAACTGGCAGTGACCAGTTTGGCAATCTCCAGAGTGACTCCCATGAATATGATGGGCACTGCGGCACCTGAAAATATGGCCACAAGTCCTATCACCGAAAAATAAATTGCGGCTGAACTCAATGCAAATGCTGTCAATAATGTGACTATGCCCAATAACATTTAATATCCTTGTTAGGATATATTTATCAGATTTATTTGATGAATCGCCAGCCCAAATGGCTCATATCCACACAAGCAGTCTCGCTGAAACTGCGTTGTCTGCCTTTGTGTATCAATTGACTAAAAATTACTCTACAGTAGCCTGCGCCTTGCGGATAACTGCTGACTATTTTTACGTGACCTTGAGCTTCGGTTTTGTTGTTGTACCAACTGGTGACCACATCATGATCCAGATTGTTGAGAGCATAATATATGGCAGTTTTTTGACGTTCTTTGTCTTCGTCATCCAACATGTAAAATTTGTATTTGAAAAAGTTAGCCAGATAGTTGGCACTGCTCATGTTGGCACTGTACACAGTTTCCACACTTTTGTAGGTACTTTGACTGTCCACTGCCACAGTGTGTGAAGCACACTGATTCAACAGCAATAGGCTAATTGCCAGTATTAACGATTTCCCAGCTACCATCGAATTTTTGACACACATAACCTCTTTTGTTGACCCAAGATCCGTTTAGATTGATTTCATACCAGAATTCCCTACAGCTCTTGGCAATACCACTGTATTGCAAAAAGTCTTTGCGTCCATCATCACACACCAGTTTTTCCACTGTGTCTTCTGTGACAATGTTGCCCTGTGGGTCTTTCACAATCACTGTTTCCGTTTTGAGATTACAGTATTGATTGCTCCATGGTCCACCTGCTGTGGCCAATGTAGCCCACGTCAGCCCTAAGAATAAGGCGGTGGCTGCCAGTAGGTATTCAAAACGGATCATACTAGTTCGTTTTGTTTAATAACTTGTCGCTGGACTTTTCCAAATTACTTGATCTTTGACCTGAAAATAATTTGTTCTGTTTGTCCTGCTCATATTTTTTTAAGATAGCATCCACGTCTGCTTTGGTGATCTTAATCAATATAAAACTCCTGTAATTGTTGATTTCAGGATTGAATACTGTTAATTTCTTTTCCACAGCATAGGTTCTTAAAGATGTGTCAGCAATGATGTTCACTATGAGATCTTGAGCTTCCACTCTGCCTATAGTTCTTTCTGCATTGCCTGTTTCATCCAATTTGTAAGTGGTTTTGTTGTTGACTTCTCCCACCACTCTGTCTACTATCTTGGCTTTGGCCTTGATCAAAGCCTTCTTGTGTGACATTTCCATGTCGGGTGACACATCGGATCCCACAGCATAGAACATACCTTCTTTGTTCCATAACCATCCTTGGGTTCCAGTGTCTGCGTGTTGCAAGTACCAAGCAGGTACTTCTTTAGCGTCAGTAGTTTCGATTGGCAGTTTTACCATCCTGTTTGCACAGGCACCCAGTAAACCAGCCAACAATATTACCATTGCTATTCTCGAGCCTATCATATTGCCTCCTTGTTGTGTTGTAGCATTTTTGCTCATGTGTTCATTATATGTGAATACTCATGCAATGTCAATCACTAATGCCAAAACATTAACCGCACACTTATTGACTTTTGTTACCAATATAACCAAAATATTTTTTAGATGCACAATAGCAACACTTTATCATTTGCACAACCACTTTAAATAATTTGAGCAAATGGCTAGAAAAAAAAGAATACCCAAACATGAAGCAGTGTGGAAATCAGTGCGACGCCGAGCACCCAAGGTGCCTGATATCACCTGTCCTGCCATAGATGATGTGCTTCAGCGACTGGACGCACTCAGCAACACCACCAAACGACTCACCACAGCACAGAACAAAACATTGACTAATAAATTGGAAAAATTACGTCAAGCCAACGAACAGTTGCGTGACAGCGGCATATACTGGCATGATGCCTGCAAATCTGTGATCGAAAAACACATTAGAAAAAAAACCAATAAGTGGTAGTTTAATTCCCTACAATTTGGATAAATATATTGGTACATAACCAATATATCACAATGAACAACATAGACATCAACAGGACAGAAAATTCCGGCAAAGACTTTGAAATGAGCACATCAAGTGCTATCACCAAAGAAGACTGGATGAGCAAAAAATGGCGTCCCATGATGGGATGGGTCTACATGAGCACCTGTACTTTTGATTTTGTGATTGCTCCTATTTTGTGGTCCATACTGCAGGCCTATTCAGGTGGCGCAGTAACCAGCCAATGGATGCCGCTGACTCTGCAAGGTGCAGGACTGTATCACGTGGCCATGGGTGCTGTGTTGGGTTTGACTGCATTCGGAAGAACACAAGAAAAAATAGCAGGAGCCAGCAATGTGCCTGCGATCCAAAGCCGACCACTGCCCACACCATCTACACCATCTAGACCAGCCAGAATGGAAGAACCAGCACTGTAAGCAACACAGCTCTGCAAAAATAATTAAACATCTATAGAACTGTGTGCATAGGATAGTGTAAATATTTTTATGAAATTTTTCTTAATAGTGGTGATATGTTTTGGACCAATATGTGAAAACTATAAAAACATAGAACCAGTGTTTGCAACTAGAGATGATTGCAAGATTTATGCCAAAGAGGTCACTGCTGAAGTAAGATTTAACTTCCCCGACAGTCATGGCACCATGTATTGTTTCAATGAACTAGAATTGGAAGAAGTCACTGATGATTTGTTGAAACAATGGCAGGAACAATTAGATCAATCTGATCTAGATGAAAACCCAACAATTTAATTTCTACGCATCTTGGAGATGTCTATGGCGTCCTGCTGGTCAAACACCGGCACGAGGTTGCTCTTGTGTAGCATACCGATGCCGATCAATTTTCTTTCACCTGAATAGTGCTGTTGTTCCGCACGACCAGACACCTTGACAATCTTGTCCGATGTGCGAGGCATTTTTCTTTTGGGAGTGTAATCCGGAATGTCATAACCAAAGTTCTTGTCTTTTTTGATATTGTCCAAGCCTTGACTTTTCAACCACTTGCGATGCTGTTCTCTCGCTTTGGCCAGTCGTTTAGTTCTTGCTAATTTTTTTTTGATTCTTTTGCCCAAACCCATCACAATAAAACTCATCCTCTCATTATAGCATCACATAATCTCACAGTCAATCGTAGATATGTGGCTAAATACTTATACAAAACAATGGAGACAATTATGATCACAATAATTATCACATTAGCAGTTGGTATTGCTCTGGGCTACTTTGGCAAGGATCAAATCAACTCTATCATAGCCAAGTTTAAAAAATAATAACTATATTTGGTTCAAGGCAACGAGAGCAAAATGGTGTGCTGGTGTTTGACACTGGCACACTCTAATCTTTAATTTCTTTTAAATTATCTTCGATGATCTGTTTGATACCGTCTCGGTAGTTGGGGTTAGTGGCCCATTTGTCCAAACGATCCACTATTTTGTTGATGTCAGGAGTGGATTTACTCATCTGACGATTTCTTTCATATCTGAATTCTTTGTGTACATCTTTGGTGTTGAGAATGTTCACCATGTCTTGTACTGATGCACATTTGGTTCTGTATTTTTTAAGTCCCCACTTGGCATTCAATTGATAGTAGGCTTTCATCTGAGGTTCTGCTGGATCCCACGTTCTGATACCAAACAGATTGTTGCCTTCCATGGCAAATCTACTGCTGCCATTGTCACTCTCCATCATGGCCATGGCAATTATGATGGCTTTGGGTATGTGCTGATCTCGAGGTAGTCCAAACTCCACATAGTCTATGCATTTGCTCATGGCATTGATGAATGTGTTTTGATTGTAATAACTCATGATGGGTTCTGCTAGACCTAAACTTTTGGCAGTTTTTCTCAACTGCTCCACAGGACCTGTGGTGATTTGTTTCTGAGCATTATTGTTGGGATACCATGTGCCCACATAGAAACTCAACAGCATCAGACCTGCGATGCTCAATTCTTTTCTGTACCATTTACACCAACGCCAAAATATGTGTAACCAAATTTTAGCTCTTGTTTTAAAAGTCATAAAATTAATACAATATTAAACTATTACTTATCTGTTGTCAAGGCTCTAAGAATTGTTATTTTGTGCGGATTTTGTGATGAATTTAATGGTGGGAGTTGCCTCCCACCACTGATCACGTTCTGTTGCCAAGTGTGATCACTCTCCGAAGTAGCAGGTTTTTAGGCTGCCATCAATTCCGAGCCAACTAAAAAGTTAGCAGGGATTGTTACTTCTGATACGAAACGCTTGTTAGCATTTGTAATGTTGAGCCTTTACAGAGCCCTCACTGGTAAACTCCATGATCTTTTCATCACTAGTCGAAACATTTCACCCCCGTGAAGCATAACATATTATGTTTCGCGTGAGCGAATTTGGTGGAGGTGTCGGCATCGAGCCGAGTCCTATATGATTATTACAATCACTTCATCGCCTACGTTAGTATTTAAACATATCATGTGCTGATTGTCAATAGATGATTGTACTGCGTCACAGATTAATTTTGGATCTATGTGGGATTATATCAGTCTTAGATTGCCGGCAGCGGTTCTTCCACGAGATTCAATCAATTCATAACTGATTGCTTGACCTTCTGTGATGCTCTCCAACTGGGCACTTCTTAAAGCAGATGCATGCACAAACACATCTTTGCTGCCATCGTCTGGAGTGATAAAACCGTAACCTTTAGCGGCATTGTACCACTTAACTTTACCTTGATTCATTATGCTTCTTGTTTATTGTTGTTATGAGTTTATTTATGTAAAATTCTGTATAATTAAGGGAAAACCGCGTGATAGGGCTCTTTTGGAGCCCCATCCTTTCGAATTACATCGCGTTCTTTTTTTCTTGGATTTCTTTTCTTCTAGTTTTAGAAGCTTTGGAAAGAATCCCTAGAGCTTTTCTTGCTCTAGCAGCCGCAGCCTTTACGCCTTTGGTTTCAAAAGCTTCAGACTCTATTTTGTACGATTCAAATGCTTGTACTATTTCATCGTGTGTAGGCATTATGTTTTCTCCTTTTTGGTTATGATATCATAATGAGTTTGTTAAACTCCATATTAGTATATCGGTTTGTTTGATTCAAATCAATCAGATAGTTTGCCAAATGCTAGTTTTGGTAAGTGGAAATAAATTGGTATATGTCTTTCCACGTATCGCATCTAACAACATCTTTGTGTTTGAAATCTCTATTGTGTGGTTGAGTGAACAATATGGGTATCATGCCTGCCTTCAATCCTGCCAAGGCATTCACTGGTTTGTCTTCGATCCAAAAACTGCCTGCAGGCTGTTGTTGAAGTGCTTCATCTTTGTCACTGCCGGTGTCTAAAAATATCACTGTGTCAAATATTTTTCCAAATTTTTCTTCTAGATTATCATTGCGTGCTCTATGAGCCATTGGGTCCAGTGTTTGACTGGTGATCAATTTTATCTTATAGCCCGCCTCTGTTAACAAATTAATATGATGACTGGCTCCGTCAATGGGATCCAAATATCTCATGGCAGCACTCTCGTTGAATATCTGTATCAGCAGAGCACAGGCTGATTTGTCCAACCCATAGTGTTCTTCCACTTTGTAACTGCCTTCTTTTTGTTTTTGATAACCTTGACGTTTCATCCAAGCGTCAAAAGCCTGCTCCCAATGCAACAGCACGCCATCCACATCACACAGTATCAATCGCTTGCTCATATGGTCAATCCTGTGGTGCTTTGAATATAACTGCTGCCTATTTCTTTGTTGCTGGGTGATATGGTCAAAATATGCTGTACATTGATCCAATGTTCGTGTGAACCTGCTGTGAGTGCCCAAGGCATCATGCCCACTCCCTTCTGCGTCTGTATCATACACATGGGTTTACGCACACACACCTCTGTGTCGTTGAATTCTGTGATTCTAGCCACCAGTTCTTCGTTGCTGATCAATTTGATTGTGAACACATCAGTGGTGTTCAATTCTTTCATAAAACTATTCATTTTTTCCTTTGTTGAAATGTGCTTTGAGTTGTTCGTAGCCACCAATGTGTTCACCGTTTAATATGATTTGTGGCACTGTTCTTGCCTGTGGTATTGATTCCAACAATTGTTCTCTGGTCCAATTCACACCTATCATTCTTTCTTCAAACACAATGCCTTTGTTTTTTAACAGTGTTTTGGCCATGTCACAAAAAGGACAAGTGACCTTGCTCCACACTATGGTTTTGGTTGATTCAGACATGCTTGTATTATACACTATTTAACGGTGCCGTGTCAATGACGTCTTTGAATAGGATAGTTGTAGTTCACTATCACTGTGTCAAAGAATACATTATGGAATAATTTTTTGGCAGTGCGACTCCAAATGAAACAATTGGCATGCAGTTGGGATGATTGTACTGGAGTGATGTCTGTCAAAAGTTCTTGTGCATTCCGCCATACACAGTGTTGGATGGCCGTCCAACGAGTGGTGTTGGCAGACACACACACATTGTAGCCCAGTTGAGCTGTGCCTTGATGCTTTTGAATGTGCTGAGCCACATTTTGCCAACACTGTTGTTCTCTGCTGTGAGCAGTGGGTTGTGATGTGAGCCAATCCACACACTCACAATGCAGCAACAATTGTATTTCGGCCACACGTGCATCTGAAGCAGTGGGCATCCTGGTGTCGGATATCATAGTGACCTTACAGTTTGAATTTGGAGAATGTTTCTTTTTTGATGTCTTGTTTGATGCCACCCACTATGTAAGAAGTAATTTCTGTTTCTTGTGGAGCAATTTGTTCGCCTCGACTGCTCAACCAATGTGAAGTCCAAGGCAGAGGATTTTGAGTGGCTGGAGTGTCAAATTCAGCATCATAACCCAATGCTTTCAATCTTTTGTTGGCAATGTGTTCCACATACTGTCCCAGCAATCTTTCGTTCAAACCAATAATACTACCATCTCTAAACAAGTGTCTTGCCCAAGCCTTCTCTTCTTCCACGCATTTTTTGAACATCTCAATCACAGTCTTGTCTTCCTGTTTGATTATTTTTAGAATGTCTTTGTCGTCACCTTTTTGCCATGCTTTGATCACATGAGTGGTGAGATTCAAATGTGTGGCTTCATCACGTGCAATCAAAGAAAGTATCTTGGCAGATCCTTCCATCAATTTCAATTCTCCAAATGCAAATGTACATGCAAATGAAACATAAAATCTCAAACCTTCCAACAGATTCACATTCACCATGGCCAAATACAGTTGTCTTTTCAATTCTTCCACTGAGCCTTTGCGGTTCACTGTGTATTGCAATGCAAGGTCTCCAAACTTGTCATAGTTTTCAGTGACTGACACTGCTCGTTTGGTGATCTCTTTGTCGTTCAATATGGTGTCAAACACTTCTGATGGATCTGTATACACATTCTTCATGATGTGTGTGTAGGCTCTGCTGTGTATGGTTTCAAAGAAATCCCAAGTCACAATGCAGCCTTCCAGTTCTGGATTGGAACAATAAGGTAAGAAATTTAAACTGGGTCCTCGGCCTTGCACTGAATCCAACAGTGTTTGATATTTTAAATTTGACGTGAATATGTGTTTTTGTTCTGGACGAAAATTGGCAAAATCTGATCTATCTTTCTGCAGCGATACTTCTTCGGGTCTCCAGAAGTAACCCAGCATGGTTTGATTCAGTTTGTCAAACTGTGGATATTTGAACACATCATATCTTTGCACAGATAAATCTTCTCCAAAGAACATGGGTTCTTTGCTCCAATCCACTTCGTTTCTATTGAATATTGTTTTGCTCATGAGTGTTATTTAGTTTATATTGCGCAGGCATCACAGTCAGTTGTGTCTATAGATGCTGTGCTGATTTTAGCATCAGATCCAGGCAATGTCAACTCTTCTGATCCATCTTTGGTATCAATGGGCTCAATGCCAGATGGTTGTAGATCTTCTTCATCACCTTTGAAGTCGTAGGTATTTTGATAATAGGAAGTTTTCCAACCATATTTGTAGGCATTCAACATGTCACCAGCCATCACACTCAGTGGCACTTCATTGTTGGCATAGTTGAGTGGATTGTAACTCCAGTTGCCTGATATGGCTTGGTCAAAATATTTCTGCATCATGGCCACAATTTTGATATATCCATCATTGCTGGGCATGTCCCACAGCAGTGTGTATGAATTTTTCAGTTTGGGAAAACCTGGTATAACCTGTTTGAGTGGTCCTTTTTTACTTTTCTTAATGCTCAACAGTGCTCGGGGTGGTTCAATACCGTTGGTGGCATTGCTGACCACTGAACTGCTCTCTGATGGCATCTGTGCTGACAGTGTGCTGTGTCTCAGTCCATACTGTTTGATGTCTTTTCTCAATTGCTCCCAGGCCATTCTTGTTTTGTGTGGCACAATTTCGTCCACTTCTTTCTTGTAAGTGTCTATGGGCAACAGTCCATCTGCGTATTTGGTTCTATTAAATTTTTCACAAGCACCTCGCTCCTGTGCCAATTGACAGCTGGCTTTGAGCAGATAGAATTGAAATGCTTCTGTGAGCTTGTCCACGGCTTCCCAAGCAGCTTTGTGATGATATTTGACTTCCATGCGAGCCAGATAGTGTGCCAATCCAATATAACCTATGCCCAAAGAACGTCTAGCTTTGGTGCTGACTTCGGCAGCTTTGACCGGATACTGTTGATAGTCTATGATCTCTTCCAATGCTCTCACTGCCAGATCACACAAAGGTTCCAATTCATCCAAATCATTGATTATGCCCACATTGATGGCACTCAGTATGCACAGTGCTATTTCACCATTCACATCATCTATGTGCTGTATGGGAGTGGTGGGCAGTGTGATTTCTTGACACAAATTACTCATGCTGACTCTGTCTTTGAATGATGAATGACTGTTCACATGATCAATATTCATGATGTAGATTCTGCCTGTTTCTGCTCGTTCTTTCAATAGATCAAAGAACAACTCCTGTGCTCCAGTGGTTTTTTTAGGAATTTTTTTGTCTGCTTCATATTTTAGATACAGATCGTCAAATGTGTCTGTGCCAAATGCGTCATAGAGTCCAGGCACTTCATGTGGCGAGAACAGAGTTATTTCTTCGTCATTGATGAATCTTTCATAGAACAATTTGGATATCTGTATAGAATAATCCATTCTTCGCACACGATTGTCTTCGGTGCCTTTGTTGTTTTTCAATACCAAGATGTCTTCAATCTCGGAGTGCCATATGGGGAAGTGTACAGTGGCATTGCCACCTCTCACACCGTTCTGTGTGCAGCATCTCACTGTGCTTTCGAATTTCTTAAGGAACGGAATCACTCCTGTGTGCTGTACTTCACCGCCTCTGATCTTGCTGTTGATGCCTCTGATACGGCCAGCATTGATGCCGATGCCTGCTCGACGTGCCACATACAGTCCAATGGCCATGTCACTGCTGAATATGGAAGTGAGTGTGTCATCTGAGTCCACCAACACACAGCTGGCGAATTGACGTATGGGAGTTCTCACACCTGCCATCACTGGAGTAGGAATGTTAATTTTGTGTGTGGAGATAGCATCATAGTATCTTTTCACATAACTCATTCTTTTCTTTTCAGGATAATTCATAAACAATGTGGCAGCAATCATCATGTACATGTCCTGTGGAGTTTCATACAATGCTCCTGATGAACGATCCTGCACCAGATATTTGTCCACAATCTGTCTCAATCCTGCATAGGTAAAATCCAAATCTCTGTCTCGGCGTATCCACGTATTAAGTTTTTTAATTTCAGTCTTGTTGTATTTGTCCAATATGGTTTTGTCATACACTCCGGATCTAATATTTCTAATGATCAGTTTTAACAATGGTAGATATTCATAATCGCCATGTGCTTGTTTGCGTAGATCATACAGCAACAATCTTGCTGCGGCATATTGATAGTTGGGATTTTCCAATGTGATCAAGTCGTTGGCTGATTTGACCAACACACTTTGTATGTCTCTGGTGCTGATACCATCATAAAATTGAATGTTGGCATTCATTTCTATCTGTGATGCTGATACTCCTGATAGACCCTCGCAGGCCTCCTCCACCACAAAGTGCATTTTATTGATGTCAAGTGGTTCCAGTTCGCCTGTTCGTTTTTTTACTTTGATTTTAGAAGAATTCATTTGAGTTTGTTCGAATTAGTTGTTGTGTATAAAAGTATATTTATCAATTTTATAAATTAAAGTAAGTATATTGCGAAATGAAATGATTGTCAAACTCTTTCTGATGTAAAATGGCAGAATTTTCCAACACCAAGTATTGGTGATTCACTGCCAATGCATGATATGGATTGGTTTTTTCCAACTGATTTGAATTTTTATCCACACACTGTATCAAATCAATCTCGTCCTGCACAAATCTATCAGTCAATCTCAGTGTGTACCACATGCCCAACAGTCTGTCCACTGTGTTGTAATCATTTTTTTCAATGAGATTCCATGCTTGTGGCCAAGTGGATCTGTCAAAAAAGTTTGTTTTGGTGTGAGTGAGTGGACACTGCTGATACAACTGCAGAGTTAATTGCAGTGCTGTGGGTTCAGTTTCTAATCCTTCTCTGAATTCTCGCCAGGCAGTGAGACGTTCTGTGTAATCTCCGTGAAAGATCAGAGGTTTATGATTGTGTCTTGACTTGGAAAAGTATGGTGGCTTGATCATTCAATATGCTGTCTCTGGTTTGAATTATCACAGTGTCCACATTGGTATCGGCATCAAGATCATTCAGTGTCACATTAAAATCCAAAGAAGTATTGTAGGCAGGATCACCCACATAGTCATAGGTGTCTGTGAGACTGGTGGTGTTGTTGTTGCGATTCACAGTGATTTCCAAAGTGCCGTGTCGCACAGCATTCACATAAGAACTTTTGTAAAGGTAATACACAATGTAGCTCTTGGTGGTGTCAGCAGGCAATCTAAATGAAGTGGTGAATGATACTGTGTAACCCACATTTACCAGCAATGCATAAGTGGTGGCATTCTCCACACGGCCTTCTATTTCTGGTTTGTATGGTGCTGCCACAAAAGCAGATTCAGTGGATAATTTTTTTGATCTGTCAAAGAAATCATTGTGTGAAGCATTTTCTATGGTTTCAAATTTGATCACACTGTACACAGCATTGGATTCTGTGCCACCATCGTTGCCCACACTTTCAAAAGAATTGCTGATGCTCTTGTTGCCTCGGCCTTTTCGCACCCAAATACCTTGACGATTGATGTCTTTGAATTGTGATTTGCTCACGGTATTATTGAGGGGTCCTGTGGCCTGTCCTGGGGCTCCTATGGTGGTTAATTCTCCAAACACTATGCCGTACTGACAATTTTCAAACACACAATTTTCAAAATGATTTTCCAACACATCATAGTCTGAATGCACAGATTGTTGAAACTGATTAATTTTAATGCTTTTAAAATTATTGTTGGCTGAAGTTACTGTGCTGCTGATGGCTTCTATTTTGATAGCAAAATTATTTGTGTAAGAAGCACTATTGGTCCAATCACTATCCATTTTTATATCTTCAAAATCACTGTTCACACAATTGTCCACCAGCATGGCTGTGTTGTCGCCTGTGATATTTAAAGTCATGCCTTGCAATCTAATGTGACGTGCTTGATTCAATGTGGTGGTGGCTGCTCTGTTGCCAGCTACTCCTGGAGTTCTCAATCCGTTCACAGTTTCAAACACAGGAAAGTTGCCTGTTTGATTAATGATGGTTTTGTCACTGCCTGCACCAATCAGTGTGGTGAATGGTGGTAGTTTTAAACTGGCACTGATGATGTAAGTGCCTGCTGGCATGTGTAATTGTCTACGGCTGCTGGCATTGCCCACCGTGGCTGGATTCACAAACAACTGATCAATGGCTCTTTGCAATTTCACTGTTTCATTGGTGAGTCCATCACCAATCACTCCAAATGCTCTCACACTCACTGAGTCATCCAGTCTGTCTTTCAATGTTCTTTGCACTGGAGCACCTACTGAGGCTCCTGTTTGCACCAAGTTTTCATCGCCATAGATGTAGGTGCTGCTGAGTTCAAAAAGATTGTCGTGTTCAGTTAAAATTTTTGTATTGCCCACTGTGGGAGCGCCTTCAGACACTGACCCGTTGCCAATGTACAATGCTTGGGTATCCACTGCCCATCCAAATTCTCCACCCGCCAATTGAGGTATGCCTGAACCTGCACCCGCTTGCCCTCTGCGTACTTGAATCCTACTGATTGATACAATTGCCACGTATGTCTCCTAAAACTTGCTGATTGTTGCAAGTGTATTTATCGACTGAGAAGTGTATTATGCGGTGTGGTTTGCTTGTTTTTTGAAGTATTGTTCCACACGATCCCACCACTGATCTGCATATTTGGAATATTCCACAGCAGTGATGTCAAATTGCTGGTAGGTCATGTCACGACTGCACATGAACACATGAGCCTCTCGTATCTCAGTGCCATACACTTTGTTGTGAGCTTCTGCATAGGCAGTGAGCTGTAAAAAATAATCAGTGATCCACTCTTTTTTCTTGGGTTTGTTGCTCTGTTTAAAATCTATGATGCAGGGTGCGCCTTTGTAAGTGCCCACACAATCTGTGGTGCCAGCATAGATCTGAGGATAGTAAAGACTCACTTCTGAACCCCATATTTCATCCACATGAATCAAAGCATTCTTGCCCACAGTCTGAGCCATTTGATGTGCCTGCTGTGCAAATGGATTTGAACCAGGTGTGCCCCAACTGCCTCGTTCAATATATTCTTCCAAATATTTGTGCATGCGAGTTCCAATGCCACTGGCTTCACGGGTGATAATGTTGGCTTGTTCTTCACCCACTTTGCGACGCCATTCTATCAGATGTGATTTATCTTTGGTACTGTCCAATATGGTGGTCACTGACGGCAATGATTCACCATTGGGACAACTGTATAATCTTTTACCATCCACCAACACTCTTTTTAAATTTTCGTAATGATATCGTGGTTTGAGTAGTGTCATCGAATATTTTATTCTTTTTTGTCTTGATCTGTGCCCACAAATTTGCTGAGATGGTTGAGTTCATCCAACATCTCATTGGCACTGGGATAATCTATGGGATGACTGAAGTAAGGATCCACTGTGCTGTGTTCATCATCTTCTGCTTGAATTTTTTTGACCTCAGGCACATAATGAAACAAAATTTTTTCCACTCCATGTTGTAGTGTCATTTTGCTGCCGGCACAGCCTGAACATGCTCCACCCATCTGCAGTGTGAGTGTGCCAGTGGCTTCATCAAAATCCATCACACGCACAGCGCCCCCATGGCTGCCCACTCCTGGCAACACATATTTTTCAATCACTGTGTGAATGTCAGACATGATGTCCAATTTGGTTCTTGGGGTCATTGTATCAGTATACGATTTATGCGGGCGTTTGTCAATCTTTTTATTTGGATCGTTTTTTCAATGCCTGCTGTGCCATGCGATCCACTGAATTCTTTTTTGGTGCTGTGGGAGTGGCACCTGGTTTGGTCACATCTGTTTTGAGTGTGATGCCTTCACGGTCAAAGTTTTTGATTATGCTTTTGAATTCTGCATCTGTGTCGTAGGCCTGCTTCACAGCATCGAAACTGTATTGATCTCCTTGCACGTTTTGCATGATGCGATTCAATGCCACATAGTTGATGTAGGCAGGTTGCTGCTGACTGTTGGCAGTGCCAATTAAATTTCTTAATACTTGGGTGATGCGGCTGTGATCAGCCTCGATGATTAAACCTTTTTTTTTCCGATGAAAGGTCTGGACAGCATTTCTGCTAATTTTGGACTTCTTCTAATGATGGATTCTCTTTTCTTTCTGTCTGCAGGTTCTTCACCACCTGTGGCTGGTTCGCTGGCAGTGAAGTCATCTGCTGTGTCTGGGGTAACTTCGGGTTCTACTTCTGTTTCAAGGTCTTCTATGTCATCTGTTGGAGCATCCGCGCCCAAGGTTGCCGGCGCTTCTTCGCCTGTCAGGACAGCTACGCCGCCTGTGAATGATTTTCTTACAGTTTCTAATTGAGTGTATAATTGTTCAATTGCTGGTTTCATGGCTGCAATGAATTCTTCTGCTTTTTCAGAACCCATTTCGTTTCGGATCTCATCGCCTAGATCAAGATTGACTTCAGTCTGCATTTTGGCTGTGTCTTCCAACCAACCAGTGATTTTGTCCACCATGCTGTTGGCGGCCATCACTATCTTGGCAGTATCTTCTGCTGCTTCTTTAATATCTTTTTTCTTTTCTTTGTCTTTGATGGCTTTTTTCATGGGTTCTTTTTTGTTGCCATCTTTGTCCATGTCTAAAAAATCTGGTTTGGCTTCCGCCACTGCTTCTGCTGGTTCTTTCATTTCCACTCCTGCTGCTGCCATAAATTTTGCATGATCAAAACGAGGATTGAAATGTTGGAATATGGCTGAATGATGTTTGGCATATTCTGCTTTTTTAATTGGGTCTTGGATATCTTTTATAGTGTCAGCCACGTATTGAAAATGTTGTTTAGTCATAGTCTCTTCCACTGACTCTTCTTGTTCCACTGGAGTTGATGTAGTTACTGATGGTTGTGCCACATCAGTCTGTGCTTGAGCCGCATCTGCGTCTGTGGTTTGTGATAATTCTGTAATTCTTTGTTCGATCACTTTTAAAAACAATCTATTTTTTTGATAGGCTTCACTGGAATGTATGGCATCAAAGTTGGCTTGATTTTCAATCACCTGCAATTGATTGGCCAGTTTGTCACGAGCCGCAGTCAACTGTTCCACTGTGAATGATTCCAATTTAATTTTGGATCCAAACATCTGAGCCACCCTATCGTTAAGGTTTTCTGCTGTGGGAGTGCTTTTTAACTGTGTGAATTTCATCTATTATTTCCTATATGAATTTATTTAGTCAAAGATATAAGGATCCAGTTCACTTCTCAGCGTGATCACATCATCCCAAGCCACATCATAGCGTATTTCTGCTGCGGATTTGCGATCTTCATCCTCACTCAAATATATGGTGTGTTTAAAATGCACACAATCATTGTATTTTTGCTGTATTTTATCGTCAATTTTGAGTATCATGGGAGTGTGATCCACTGTGCCACGGGCATGGTTTTTGGCAATGGCCACTGCGGCAGTTTTGCTGAATGTGCAGGCCACCTGCTGATCTGTCAGTGCATTGATCACCAAAAATCCTTGGGCACTTTCACGCACCACCATGTGTTTGATGGTGACACTGTTGCCCTGCTGTATGGGCACACACAGTTTATTGGTTTCTTGGTCTATCAGTTGCAGTATTTCTTTAGCAACTGTCTTGCGATCTTTCATTGCTCACCACCAGGATTTGATTGTTTTTGACTATCTTGGTCACAATGCTCTTGCGGATCATGTTCTCTATGATGAACTGTTCTCGCTCTGTGAAACTCTCCATGGGTTGAGTGTGCTGCATGCGGCTCAGCAGTGCAGACTCTTCGTTGCTGACGTAAATTTCAAAATCTGATATCAATTCATTTATTTTCATCTTGGTGCCTGTCCTCTGGATCTTTGCAGCACATTACTGATCACAGGATCCAACTCTTTCTTGGTCACTGTGAACTCACCAGGTGCTTTGGGATCTTTGCTCTTCATTTTGATATCCTTAGGTCCTACTGACACAATCTCCATGTCCTGTTCCTTGCCAGGTTTAATGGGTATGGGTATGCTGGCACCAGGTTTCAATAAATTCTTGTTCACTGTGGTGTTGGCTTTGCCCACAGTGGTTTTGACCATGGCATTGGTTTTGATGGGTCCTTTGGGCAACACATTCTGCGGCAGCGGCGCACCTGTCTTCATGGTGGTGCCTAATTTTTTACTGATCTGATCTAGGTAATTGTCAGGTGCTATTTCTCGGATTTTCATTTTCTTATGGGCTTTCGTTTGGCTGATTTTGTTTTGCTGCTCTTCACATTAAGTTTTTTTATTTTTCTACTGATTGTGGATCTTTTGGTTCTGGCTGCTTTGATAGAAATTTGAGATCCTTTCTTGCTCAATGTTCTTTTGAAAGACAAAGATTTTTGAATATTTTTAGGTTTGGTGCAGGTGGCTGGATTGCCCACTATTCTGCCTTTGCGAATGCCTGCTGTGCAGCGATAGCGTCTGGCCACACGGCCTCCTTTGCGACCCCATATGGGAGTGACTGCTTCTGTGAGTTCTACTATTCTCATGATGTCCTATGCTTTAATGTATGTATTTAGTGGTGTTGAAGGATTAACCTGGGAATTTCATCAGCAGTGTGACTATGGTGCTGAGCAGTCCTGTGACTATGGCGCCAGTGGCCACTATGATGGTTTTGGTCATGCCTGAATTGCCCTTGAGCATTTCTGCGTGCAACACAGCCACTTTTTCTTCAATGGCTGAAAGACGTGCTTCCAGAGCTTTGTAACGCTCCGCGCAAAGATCCACGTGTGCTTCTAAATTTTCTCTTTCCAGTTCGCTCATGCAAATATTTATCTGCTATTCTGTGTTTTTAAGTGTGCTGTTTTTATAAAACACTATGTTTGTGTTCTGAGGGTCTTGAGTGATAAAAATGTTGTTGTTGATGTTGATGCTCTCCTTGAGATTGGAGATCATGGGCACCATGTGGAAGTCTTCCTGCAGTTGTTGCACCGTGACATAGTCTGGCTGTTCTGTGTCAAACTCCATGAACCATATCTGATGTTGACCCTGATATCTGCTGCCAAAAGCAAACTCTTTCACATCGCGGTGCAGAGTCACTGGACGACTGTGTATGTTCACATTGCTTCGCAGCATGAGGCACTGCTCAAACACATTGTAGTTGGATTGTTGATCCACAGCACAGCGATCATCACTCTTGTGGCGATGCTGATCAGTTTTGGTGATGTCTATGAGTGAATACACTTGATACATGTTGTGGGTATTTAACAGTCGTTAAAAAAGGGCGTCCAGTTTCCTGAACGCCCTTGAAGTATTTCTAACCCTAAGGTTAAAATTATGCTACTGCTGCAGCAGTTAAGATACCAAGTTTGGTTCTTGTTACTGTTGCTGCACTTAGATCAACCGCTACATCACCAGCAGACGCGCCTAATGCTCTGATTGCAACTTGCAATGCAGACGCTTCCGCTGCTGTGAAGTCACCTTCAATTGCGAAAGTTTGTTGGGTGTTAGTGTCGGTCAATGGACCTGCAGCCACTATCGTTCTTGTGTTTTGTATTGTGTTTAACACAAGCTGATGAGCTCCTGCTGGACCTACTGATCCGTTTATAGCATTAATGTAATCAACTGTGAAAAAGTTGATGTCTTGACCCACAACTTCATAATTTACTGTTGTAGAAGCTGGGTTTACTTTTGTTACTACTGCCATTTTTTTCTCCTTTTTATCGTTAATGGCCAAATCCACGCTCAGTGGATTGGTTATGATTATTTATGGCATCAGATGCCAAAATTCTCTACAGTGTTAATTCTTGGGTGGTTTTAGTAGGTAGTGGTGGGCGTGTAGGCAGTTTGACCCTTCATGTACATGTCCACAAAAGTGCTCACATAATTCTTGGTGTCAGGCTGACTCAAAAACTTCTTGATGCCTGCACTGCCCTGTATGTCTTTGGTGAACTGTAATTTCACAGCTGGTTTCACATTCTGTGCAGTGGCCAATGCTCTCAGTGCCTTTGCCTGCTGTGCAGTGATGGGGTGTTTTTCACCATCATCTGTGATCACGTGTGTGATGGGATTGGGATTGCCTTGACTGTCCAACACTTTGCCCAACTGGTTGAACATGGTGTCTTGACGAAACTCTTTGTCCAGCCCTGCATCTGGATCATCTGCTGGATCCATGATGTTGATCTTTTTGGGCATGAAATCTTTTGCTTTTACCATACTATCTATTTAGTTGAAAATTCTGTTTGCTGAAGCCTGCACGGTTGACCAGCTTGATGGGACCTTTGGCAGTTTGCACCACATAGCCTTCACCACCTGGTTGATCGTTCATGCTGGCAGTGACATCTGATTGTTGACTGTCCAGTTGACGAATCACTGCATCTTTGGCCATTTGTATGCCCACAAACACCTTCCATAAGGCATTGAATCCTTTGACTTCCTGTTTGACATAATCCACTATCTTGCCCTGCTTGTTGCGACTCACTGCACTGGTCATGGTGAGCCATTTCACAAAGTCTCGGCCCAAATCACTTTCACCTTTCAACACTTTGTTGTTCACATAGGTGTATAAAATTTGTGCAAAGTCTGACACTTTCATCACACTC
>Ga0247834_1001316_pt1 | contig 43296 bp, 36 predicted proteins | sample LaCruzMarch2015__8_FD_187118 | JGI IMG/M metagenome (GOLD analysis project Ga0247834, IMG submission 187118) | Freshwater microbial communities from meromictic Lake La Cruz, Castile-La Mancha, Spain - LaCruzMarch2015_12m | ecosystem: Environmental > Aquatic > Freshwater > Lake | place: Spain... | reverse complement strand
TCTTTTGCCCCCAGGTCATGCCTCCAAAATCCACGTCCATGCCACAGCTGCCGCCGCCGAGGATGACGCAGCGCGCCCCGCAAACAAATCGCGCGGCAACCCCTCAGACTTCGTGCGCACGCTCACGCATGCGGCCCGCGCGATGTCGGGGCGCGCGAGCAGCACGGGATCGATGTCGGTCCAGCGCGAGGGGGCGGCCAGGAGCAGCGCCTCGACCACTTGCGGGTGCTGGCGAAACGCTGCGACGTCCTTGCCGTCAAACAGGGCGGGGTCACCGCGCACGGCGGCGGCCACGACGGTCGGATCCTCTCGCGTGCGTGTGGGCAACGACGACAGCAGGCCCGGATCCGCCGTCACGATGGCGAGCGCGACCGCTTGGCGCGCGCGTGCGGCAGCGGGAACGTGATCGGCCAGATCGCTGCGACTCTGGAGCGCTCGCTTGATGTCCGTATCGGTCGGCGCGCGCCACTTCAGTACGGACGCGTCCAGCGCGAGGGCCGGGTCCTGAGCCAACGCGCGCTCGACGAGCTTCATGTCCGTGAAGCCGTTGGCCACGCGATCGAGCGTGCTGGTGCCAAAGTGCGAGGCGAGGATGAGGACGTTCGCACGATCAGTGAAGAGCGCGTCAGGAAGCTCTTCGACATCGTGCACAAGCCCCAGATGCACGGCTTGCATCAGCAGCATGTTCTCTCGCCGCAGGGCGGCCGGCACCGTATGGCCACCTTTCAGGCGCCATTGCTGCAAGGCAGCCTCGATGCGCGCATCGGGTCGACGTGATTCCGGTTGGGCCGTCGCGCTGGGCGCGGTCGTCGACAAATCGGGCTGCGCGCTCGACAGGCGAGCCACTTCCGATGTTGGGCGGACCGGCTCGGCGCTGGTCTGCCCTGTCGTCGGTTGGCGAACGGGGGTGGGTTTGATGGTCGTCATCGTTCCTGTCGGGTGGCGGTACCGTCAGCGAAGGGCGGCGTGGAACCGTTCCACCCGAGGACCACGGGAGGACGCCGTCCCGAGCTGGTTGAGCGCCGAGCAGGTATGCGGTTGCGGCTCGCGGAGCAAGACGGATGGGTCTCTGGCCGCTTGGTTCGGACCAGCATATCCCGACGACATCCTCTGGTTTTCTCGGTGAGCGTGGTGGCGGGTGTGGTCAGGAACTTGTCTGCTTTCCAGCACCGTCCGTCGTGCGTCGACCACGTCTTGCCTCTCGGGCCTCAGCGGCGGGCGATGAGGTCGCCGCGGGCGAGAGCGGGGAAGGTGTCCTGGTCGACGACGACGGCCTCGCCGGCCTGGGGATACTGTTCGTAGAAGCGCTCGAGGGCTCGATGGTGTCGCTCGAGGGCGCCGCCCACCGAGACTTGTACCGGGATGACGATGCCGTCGTCGCGCTGCACGACGAAGTCGACCTCGCCGGCGCCGCGCCAATAGGACACGGCGCCGAAGTGCTGCCGCAAGGCGAGGAAGGTGGCGCATTCGAGGTGCTTGCCGACATCGGCGCCCGTGCGGGTGACGACGACGCAGCGCAGACCGGTGTCTACCGGGTAGTACTTCTTCGGGTGGCTCGCCCGCTGCCGCTCGGAGAACGCAAAGAACGGCACCCCGAAGACGAGATAGGCGGCCTCGCAGGCCTCGAGGTGGTTCTGGGTCGTCTCGACGGCGACGCCGGTGGCGCCCGCCATGCGGCGCAGGCTCAGCTCGGCACCCGCCGACTCAAACACCATCTGCACGAGTTGGCGCAAGGGCAGGATCGAGCGGGCCGCCACGCGCTCGCGCACATCGCGCTCGACGATGTCGTTGAAGTATTGGCGGCGCAGGCGATCACCATCGGGGGACCACAACGGCTCAGGGAAACCACCGACCTCGAGGTACGTCACGACGTCGAGGTCGGCGCCGCGTTGGAGCATGGCGCGGTGCGCCTCATCGAACGAGAAGGGAAAGAGCTCGATGACGAGGTGACGGCCGGTCAGCGTGCTGCCGAGCTCTCCCGACAACAGGTGGGCGTTGGAGCCGCTGACGACGAAGCGGTCACCGCTTGGCCGGTCGAGGCGGCTGCGGAGCCAGCGCTGCCACCCGTCGACCCATTGGATCTCGTCGAGGAAGAACGTGAGGGGGCCGTCGTCGCCATGGCGGGCCCGGAACTGCACGACGAGGGCCTCCAGGGTCTCCCAGCCAAGGGCGTTGCTCAGGCGCGGGTCTTCGAAATTCACAAACGCGCAGCGGGCCGGGTCGAGGCCGTAGTGCCCCACCATCTGCTGCATGAGGGTCGACTTCCCGCAGCGCCGCACCCCCTGGACCACGACCGCCACCCGGTCGCTCAATGCGTTTGGCAACGGGACATCACGGCGGACGACGTCGGGCAGGGGTCTCCCCCAGAAGCTCCAGTCGGCGGCGACGGCGAGGATGTCCATTTGTCGAGTGTACTCGACAAGATACATCCTGTCGAATGCACCCGACAACGGGGATTCTGTCGAGTAGACTCGACGGTCAACGACGCAGCGTCAGCACCCGCACCAGAAAGAGCACGCCGAGGCTGCCGTCGAACGTGACGGCACCCAACACCATTGGGGTGGCGAGCCCGTGCACCAGCATCTCGATCCAGAGCGCGGCAGCGGCCACCTTGCCCAGTCCGCCGGCCACCAGGATGGCGACCTCGTCGTGGCCCTGGCTCAGACGGTGGGCGGCGACGCCGTAGCCGACGCCGAGGGCGACGACGAAGAGCCAAAACGCCAGGTGGAAGCGCAGCAGCAACGGGTCGCTGCTGACGTCGTGGCCGTACAGCGTTTGCGCGACGAAGTCGGGGGCCAGCAGGCCACCAAGGCCGCCGACGATGTTGGCGACGGTGGTGATGCCGAGGGCGACGAGGACGGTCTTGCGCATGGGGCCGACGATGGCAGCGGCGAGGGGCATCGCGCCACCTGTCTGGCCACGGGCACGAACGAGCCTTCCCCCCGGTCGGCGATCAGCGCGCTGTGCCCTGGACGGCCCGGTCGGCTTCGGTGGGCGCCTCGTCGAAGGGCACCGGTGGCGGCGCCGCGCCGAAGGCCTCGTCGAGGCGAACGAGGACCGTGGCCCGGGCGATGCGGAAGGCCGGCGCTGCGCGCAAAGGGGCGAGGGCCGGGCAACCGTCGAGCCAGCGGAGGTCGGACAAGGGCAGTTGCACGACGCTGAGCACCCGTTGCAGGGCGCCGTCGACGTCGTGGCGGGCCAGGACCTCGACGAAGATCTGGGTCAGAAACGCCCGCCGCTTCGGCGAGGTCGGCAGGGTCAACATGACCTCCAACTGGCGAGCGATGTCGTCGACGCCGACGTCGCCGGCCACATGGGCCAGTACCAGGCGGATGCCTTCGGTGGTGGGGTGGGCGTCGTTTGGCAGCTGCGCCAGCAGGGCGCGGGCCAGGGGGCGGTCGTTGTGCCACAGACACCAGCGCATCCGCAGCAGGCGGCTCTCGCGGGTGAGGCCAACACGGCGGGCGTCGACGTCGTCGAGGAGGGCCAGGCCGTCGGCGTCGCGGCCATGGAAGAAATGCTCGCGCGCGATGTGGACGGGGCAGGCCAGGTGGGTGCTGTCGAGGGCAAAGGCCACCCGCAGGCGCTGGTCGTCGGCGATGCCGCCCTCGAGCTCGAGCCTGCCGAGGATCTCGTGGCTGAAGGCATGGAGTGGATCACGGGCCAGGGCCCGCCGCAGGGCCCGTACGGCGTAGGCGATGTCGCCCGACGCGTCGGCAATGAGCGCGTCGGCGAGGTGGGTGTCGGCGAGATGCGGGGCCCGGGCCAGGGCTTCAGACACGGCAACGACGGCGAGGTCGGCGACGTCGTCGGTGGCCATGGCGTTGTGCCAGGCCCGCACCAGGGTCAGGGCCCGGGCCGCGATGGCGACGTCGAGGTCGGGGGCCTGCCGCAACACCTCGTCGATGACGGGCAGGACGTCCAGCTCGTCGCCGCCGACGGCCAGGGCAGCCCGGGCCCGGGCGAGCTTGAGTCCCAGGTTGTTTGGCAGGGCGGCGACGTCGACGGTGCTGGTGCCGCCGGGAGCCAGTCGTTCGCCCGGCGTCTGTGCGCCCCGGGCCAGCCGTCGGGCGAGCTCGCGCTCCACCGTGTGGGCCGAGGGGCGGTCGCCGGCCTGGCGGGAGAGGCAGGCGTCGACGAGGGAGGCCAGGTCCGGGGGCACCGGGGCGCCGAGGACCGCGGGCTTCTTGGTGAGGCGGGCAAAGGCCCGGTCCATCCCGGTGTCGCCAGCACCCTGAAAGGGGCGAACCCCCGTCAGCAGCTCGTAGAGCAGCAGGCCGAGGGCGTAGACGTCGGCGGCGCCGCCGATGGCCTCGTCGCCGAGCTGCTCGGGGGCCATGTAGTCGAGGGTGCCAGCCCCCGTGGCGCGCTCGCCGAGGGCCCGCGAGACGCCGAAGTCCACCAGCACCGCCCGCAGGACGGCGCCGTCGACGACGACGACGTTGTCGGGCTTGAGGTCGAGATGGACCACGCCGGCGTCGTGGGCGGCCGCCAGCGCCGACGCCACCTGGTGGCCGATGCTGGCGACGTCGTCGATGGGCAGGGGGCCCTGCCGCACCCGGCTGCGCAGGGACGTGCCGGGCACGTGCTCCATGGTGATGTAGAGCCGACCACCATCGACGCCGAGGTCGAAGACGCGGGCGACGTTTGGATGGGTGACCCGGCGGGCCAACGACACCTCGCGGCGCTGGCGTTGTCGGCTGGCGTCGCTGGCGTCGTTCTCACCGTCGTCGTCGTTGCCGCCGTTGCCGGCGTTGTCGGCGTCATTGCGGGTGGTCCCGACGCCGGCGGCCACCTTGAGGGCCACCCCTTCGCCCAACAGCTCGTCGTCGGCGAGGAAGACGGCGCCCATGCCGCCATCGCCCAGGTGGCGGCGAATCCGGTATCGGCCGGCGAAGCGGTCACCGTCAGCAAGTCCGGGTCCTCTCACGGTGCACCTCCGGGGCGACGATACGGGCCCTTCGCCCGGCAGCGGTAGCCCGCCACCCCCTCGCGGGTTGCTTTCCGTCGCCCAAGCAGCCCATCGTTTCGTCACCCTGTTTGCATGAGGTGATGGCCATGGCTGACGAACGCGCGACGACGAACGAAGAGTGGATGGCCCGGGGACAAAAAGTCATGCTGGGCAACTACAAGCCCATGCCCGTGGCCATCGTGGGCGGCGAAGGCTCCCGCGTCGTCGATGCCGACGGCAACCGCTACATCGACTTCGTCTCCGGCATCGCCGTGAGCGCCCTGGGCCACAACCATCCGGCGTTGGTGGCGGCCATCCAGCAGCAGGCGGGCCGCGTGCTGCATACCGCCAACATCGTGTGGAACGAGCAGGCCGTGCGCCTGGCCGAGAAGCTCGTGGCGACGTCGTTCGCCGACCGGGTCTTCTTCTGCAACTCCGGCGCCGAAGCCATCGAGGCCATGATCAAGCTCGCCCGCAAGGTCTTCTTCGACCGCGGCGAGGGGCGCTACGAAATCGTCAGCTTCCAAAACAGCTTCCATGGCCGCACCCTCGGTGCCCTCACCTGCACGGGGCAGGAGAAGTACCGCCAGGGCTTCGAGCCCCTGCTGCCCGGCGTGCGCATCGTGCCCTACGGCGACCTCTCGGCCCTCGAGCAGGCCATGACCGAGCGCACCGCCGCCGTGCTCATCGAACCCATCCAGGGCGAAGGCGGCGTGCGCATGCCGCCACCAGGCTTTCTGAAGGCCGTGCGGGACCTCACGTCGCGCCATGGCTGCCTGATGCTGCTGGACGAAGTGCAGTCCGGTGTGGGTCGCTGTGGGACCATGTGGGCCTATGAAGGTGAAGGCTTCGTCCCCGACGCCATGGCCATCGCCAAGGGCATCGGCGGCGGCATGCCCCTGGGCGCCATGCTCACCACCGAGGCCCTCGGCACCGCACTGCCTCCGGGAACCCACGGCAGCACCTTTGGCGGCAACCCCGTCTCCTGCGCCGCCGGCAACGCCGTGATGGACGTGGTGTCGGACCCCGCATTTCTCACCCGGGTTGGCAAGCTCGGCGACCATCTGCTGTCGCGCCTGAACATGATGGTGCGCACCCACCGCAAGGTGTGTGTCGAGGCCCGCGGTCGTGGTCTGTGGTGTGGGCTTGAGCTCAACATCGACCTGACGAACCTGCCTCGTCAGTCGTTGAAGCGGGGCCTGATGCTCAACATCATCGGCGGCAAGATCATCCGGGTGGCGCCGCCCCTCGTCATTGATCAGGCCACCCTCGACGAGGGCCTCGACATCCTCGACAGCCTCCTCGCCACCCTCGGCGACGAGCCCACCCGCGTCTGACCTCGTCTGACCCGCGTTTGACGACTGTTTGACCATCGTTCGGGAGCAGCATGAGCGATCCCCTCACCGACCTCGCCTCCGCCGTCGCGGGGGCCCTTGGGGCCCTGCTCCTCGACAAGGACGTCAGCAGCGTCGACGTCGTCGAAGGCGGTCTGCCCGAGCTGGTCCGGCGTGGGCGTCGGGAGCGCCTGCAAATTCTGGTGGAGGGACCCCTGTTCGGGTTGTTGCGCGAGCGCGGCGCCGACACGGCCCTCCTCGAGGTGGACCTCCCCGGGGGCGTTCACCTGGCAGCGGGGCCGTTGCTTGACGGCCGGGTGGCCCTGTCGGTTCGTCGGGCAGCGCCGACGGACGTGAGCCTGGCCCACCTCGTCGAAGAAGGCCTGGTGCCCGCCGGCGTCCCCGAGGAACTCGTGGCCGCGGTGCAGCTCGGGTTGGGCCTCGTGGTGCTGGGGCCGGCGCAGTCGGCGCGCACGCGCTTGACGGTGGCTGTGGCGAGGGCGGCGTCGAAGCACCTGCGGATCATGGCTCTCGGCCCCGAGGTGCCCGCCCAGACGGTGCCTGCTCCCCTCGTCCACGTCGACACCAAGGGTGCAGCACCTGATCGGGCCTCGCACCTCGTGGCCCGGGCCCACGCCGCCTGTGCCCTTGGCGCCGACGCCTTGTGTGCCCAATCGTTGACGGTGGCCGAGCTTGCGGCCCTGCTGCGGGCGTCGCTGCCGGTGCCGCTGTTGGCGTCGGTGGCCGTGACCAACATGGCCCTGCTCCGTGAAGGGCTTGGCCCCCTGTCGCCGCTGGCCGTGGGGCTGGCGGCGGTGGTGGGCTTCGACCCCGAGGGACGCCCCCGCCTGGTGGAACTCCACGGCGACAGCGGTTCATCGTCGTCGTCGTCGGCACCATCATCGGCACCATCATCGACGCTACCGTTGGTCGCGTCATCACCGACCGCCAGCCCGGTGGTGCTGCCCGCGTCGTCGTCAGCGCCATCTGGCGTGTCGTCGTCGTCGCGGCGGTCGTCATCGGCCGCGACGGTGGTCATCGACGATCTGCCGGGCCTCGGGGATGCGCCGCCCGCCGAGTGGGCCAGCGAGCACATCGACGACGACCCGGGCTGGGAACTCGGGCCCGTGCAGTCGCTGCCGCCCCTGTCGTCGTCCGCATCCGCGTCGACCCTGCCGCCGTCGCTGCCCCCCGTCCCCGGCAGCTTCGACGCCGCCCTCCAACAAGCGGCCCGTCGACCGGCCCATGGGCCCAGAGCGCCAAGCCTCCATCCCCAGGCCAGCGCCATGCGGGGCACGGGCGGGCTCACCTTCGAGCCTCCCGGTGGTGGTCCGGTGGGAGGCCACGACGACGGCGGCGATGGCGGCGACGACGGCGAGCCCTGAGTCGGGGCAGCCGTGTCTGGCGCCAGGCGTGAGCCGTTGCCGACGACGTCGACCTTGGGCAAGGTGTCCTCGTGAACCCACCCACAGCCGCCGAGCGCCCCGATTCCACCGCCGTGACCGGTCTGGCGGGCTTGCCCGTGCCCGAGAAGGGCAAGGACCCGCTCATCGTCTACCGCGACGTCGGCAAGGCCTTTGGCAAGAACGTCGTCTACCAGGGCCTCGACCTCGAGGTTCGTCGCGGCGAGACCCTGTGCGTCATCGGGCCATCGGGCGTGGGCAAGAGCGTCATGCTCAAGCTGCTGACGGGGCTCCTCGACACCGACGAGGGTGAAATCTGGTTTGACGGCGAGCGGGTCTCGGACTTCCATTCCGACGCCGACTACCTCGCCATGCGTCGCCGGGTCGCCATGGTCTTTCAGGGCGCCGCCCTGTTTGACTCGCTGACCGTCTACGAAAACGTCGCCTATCCCCTGCGGGAGCAATTCGACCTCGAGGAAGACGAGATCGCCCGTCGCGTCACCGAGAAGCTCGCCTGGGTGGGCCTGCCCGGCGTCGAACAGAAGAAGCCCGGCGAACTGTCGGGCGGCATGAAGAAGCGCGTGGGCCTCGCCCGCAGCATCGCCACCGACCCCGAGGTCATCCTCTACGACGAGCCCACCACGGGCCTCGACCCCGTCAACATCCAGCGCATCAACGGCCTGATCCTCAGCCTGTCCGAGCGCCTCAAATGCACCAGCGTCATCGTCACCCACGAGATGTCGACGGTGTTCGCTGTCGCCGACCGCATCGCCTTCGTCTACGACAAGAAGATCGAGGCGGTGGGCGAGCCCGAGGCCATGCGCACCTCGCGCAATCCCCTCGTCCGCGGCTTCATCGCCGGCGACCCCGACACCTTCAAAGAATGACGCGCGATGGACGGTTGGCACACGTCCACCGCGCGCGAGATCCAAACAGGGCGCACGTCGCGCTCTCTTCAGCCCTCGGCGAGGAGAAAGCGGTTGGAGATGGCCTTGAAGGACAACCGTCCCTTGAGCTGCTCCGACCACACATCACCATCGCGCGGGCGCACCACGATGCCTTCGCGTTCGTTGGTGGTCCCCTCGTACAGGCCCTCGGCCTTCGCGAGGAGGGACGCCACCGTCTCATCAAACGCATCGCCGCTGTCGACGAGGGGGACTGGCGTCAGGCCCCGCTCATCGCAGAACGCTCGCATGGCGCGGTCGCTGAAGAAGCGCCCTGACTGCGTGTCGTAGATGCTGAAGACCCGCAGGGATTTGTCGGCAAGGCCCATGGGGTTCTTCTGAATGCCTGGCCCGACAATCTCCCCCTGGATGGCGAGGCTTCGGTCCTGGAGGATGTCGCCGAGTTTCAGCGACCGGGCCACATGCCAGTAGAAGCTTCCCCCGTCGTCGACGACGGACTGGTTGCGGCTGCAGCAATGCAAGGCGCCATCGACCATCACAAACGTGGCGCTGGTGCCATCGCATTTCAGGGTCGCCACCCAGGGGTGTCCCCGCAGGTCGTCGAGCACCGTGGGCATCGCCTGCACCCGGACCTCGTCGGTTTTTGGGACCACCGTCGGAAACGGAGCCCGGTAGCCGCCAGCGCCTGATGGCGCCGGTGGCTCGTACTTCGTGATGCCAAGGTGCTCGCTGACATCGTCACCAATGCCCGCCGCGGCAATGGCGTCGACAGCGGTGAGGTCAGCCAGGGGCATCAAGAGGCCCTGGGACAAACAGCCCCGCAATCGCATGGTGCGAATGCGGAAGGACTCGGGCCGCGGCACCGGTTCGAGGCCCGGGGTCTTTGGTTGCCACAGCCACCGGTAGGTCGATGTATCGGGAGGCACGGCGTCAATCTCGAGGTAGATGCCGCGATCACCGGGACGAAAGACCCCCTTCTTGACGACGCACTGCCAGCCGCCGATGTGGGCGACCTCAATGGCATCGGCTTTGGGGATGGGAGCGATGTCGTCGACAATGACGACGCTGGCCAATTTTCTCATGGGGCACCTCGCGAGTCGGCAGGGGCCCTGAGACGCACCGGGCGCCGTGTTTCTTCTGTTGTTGCCATGGTCCAGATCGGCTGGACCGTCATCAGAGGGCGCCGCGGGCCGCCCGCCGGACCTCGGGGTCGGAGAAGCGAAAGACCGCCCGGTCGAGGTGGTAGTGCACAAAGGCTGTGGCGAAGCCGGTGGCCACAAGCACTGGCAGGGCCAGCGACGACGACGACAGCAGCCCGGCCATGGTGCTCGCAAGCCACGGCAGCAGCGCGCTGAGCCGCTCGGCCTCGCCGACGGCCTCGAATTCCATCAGGGGAAACAGCAGCACCGACACGACGATCAGAAACGGCAAGAGCCGTGACCCGCTGATGGTGCGCCAGCCCCGGTACCACCGGCTGGGCGGCGGTTCGTCGCTGGCGTCGTCGACGGCGGCCACCACGGTGGTGAGGCCCACCGAAGCCAGCCAATGCTGCGATGTCCACACCACCAGAAAGACAAAGGGCTCGGCCCACACCGCGAGCAACGCCATGGTGGCCAGATTCAAGAACGCCAGCATCCGCGCCACTGACGGGCCCGCCCGGCGGTCGACGACGACGATGGCGACGGTGGCGCCGACGATGACACAGCTCAACAGCCACTGCAGGGGCTCGTGCCAGGTGGCAAGCCAGGCGCCGGTTGCTGCCGACAGCCAGCGGTCCTGCAGGAACACTGTGCCCGCCAGGAGTTCGGCGACGATGATGACGACGCCACCGACGCCCAGGGCAAAGGCCCGGTCTGCCCGTTTTGGGGCGGTGCCAGGTGCATTCGTGCGCAAGCGATACAGCGACAGAATGCCGAAGTGCTGGGCGGCGAAGTGCCAGACGATGAGCACCGCGTCGACGCTGGCCAGCAGCAGCACCCGCTGGGCGCGCGACCACGGCACAGCGTCGTCGCCGGGCATCAGGATGGCGAAGACGACGACGACAATGGCCAGGGGCACCCACACAAAGCGCGTGCGTTGGCTGCGCAGCACCGGCCGGTAGGCCAGCGTGCACCAGGCCAGGTACGACGAACTCAGGCGGTGCCCGATCCAGAAGCCGGCGGTGAGCACGACGTAGACAACGAGGGCCGCGCTGTCGTCGGCGAGGCCGTCGCCTTCGGACAACGACCACACCAGGGGCGTCAACCACAGGGCCGACAGCATGAAGGCGACGTCCCACATCGGATCGCGCAGCCAGCCCGTGGCACGGGGCGGGGCTGGGGTCGCAGGGCTCGCACCAGTCGAGAGGGTCACGAACCGAGCATACAGACACCGGCGCCCGGGCCTTGCTACGGTTTTGGCCATGGTCGACGACACCGGCGCTGAATCCACCACCGACGTCGCCGTCGCCCGTACCGTCGCTCCTACCGTCGACCGCATCGGCGCCGACAGCGTCGACGTCGGGGCCATCGCCGCCGCGCTGCGGTCCATCGTCGACGATGACCTGGCCTGCGGGGCCCGGGCGGTGTTGCGCGATCCCATCCACCCCGGTGAGCGCTGCTTGTATGTCGGCGTCGTCGACAGCGTTCGCCGGGCCACAGCGACTGGGCGGATGCTGGCTCGCGAGGTGCTCCACTCCATGGGCGTGTCGCCGGGACCCATCCTGCGCACCACGGGGGGCCGGGCGGACTGGCCGGCGGGCATCGCCGGCAGCATCGCCCACGACGACGCCGTGGCGGTCTGCGTCTGCGGCGCCGGGGTCAACATCACCATCGGCGTCGACGTTGAACCGGCGGAACCCCTGCCGAGAGAGATTGTCGCCGACGTCGTCAGCACCGAGCTGGAGCGCGCCCTGGTGGGGAATGACCTCGTGCTGGCCCGGCTGCTCTTTTGCGCCAAGGAGGCCGTCTACAAGGCCTGCTTTCCCCTCGACGCGGTGTTCCTGGAGTTCAAGGACGTCTGGTTGCTGGAACCCGCGACGTCGACGGCCGGCAGCTGGCTGATGGCAACGTCGACGGGACGACAGGTGCGGGTGCAGGTGCGGCGGGCGCCGCGTTTGTTGGCGGTGGCCCGGGTGGTGTCGTCATTGGTGCCGATGGCGCCGTAGCCGATGCCCGTCGACACCCGTCGACGACGCCACGGCCGACTACTTGTACTCGATGAGGGTGCTCTTCTCACCGCGCAGGGCGTTCACCACGAACTTCAGTTGGCCGAGGGCCTGAGGCACCTTGCCGATGGCGGTGAAAAACGCGTAGGTGCGGGCGGCTTTGACGTCGAGGCCCCGGCCGCGGGCATGGCGGTAGACCTTCCAGAACAAGGCCAGATAGGCCGGCGGCACCAACATCGGGGCGAGGGCTGGCAGGGCGGCCCCCCACAGGAAATTGCTGCGGGTCTCCCGCTTCCAGAACCCGTCGGCCTTGCCGTCGCCGTGCATGCGGCTGACCTGGGCGTAGGCGTGGCCGGCGCGGACGTTGCGCTTCCACCATTGGGAGAAGTGGCGCATGTCGACGTCGTGGAGGCACATGGGCTCGTCGATGCGCACCAGGCGCTTGCCCGTGAGTTTCTTGATGCGCACGTAGAGCTCGGGGTCTTCCCCCGCGATGAGCTCCTGGTTGTAGCCGCCGGTGGCTGCGAGGACCGAGGCGCGGATCATGACGTTGCCGGCGCAGCTGTCGATGTCGCCGATGACGCCCGTCCACTCGACGTCGACGAGGGTGTTGTAGATGGTGGCTTCGGGGTGGCGCTCGCGCTGGTGGCCGGTGATGGCCCCGATGCTGTCGTCAGAAAGCAACGCCCGGGTGGCGACCTCGAGCCAGCCCGGGGCGTATTCGCAGTCGCCGTCGACGAACTGCATGGCGAGGAGGTCCGGGTGCTTGTCGAGCAGGAAGCGATAGCCGGCGTTTCGGCCCTTGGCGGCGGTGAACGGGGCCTCGAGGACGACGGTGTGGACGCCCTTGTCGGCGGCGCGGGCGACGGAGCCGTCGCTGGAGCCGGAGTCGACGTAGACGACCTTGTCGGGGTCGGCGCCGCAGCGGGCGAGGGCGTCGAGGCAGACCATCAAGCGGTCGCCTTCGTTGCGGCCGATGACCACGATGCCGGTGACGCCGATGTCGACGCCGTCATCATGGTTGTGGAGGTCCCGGGGAGACGTCATCACTCGCCGTGCTCGTCGAGGAAGGCCTGCAGGGCCAGCCGGTCGTCGTCGCTCAGGGAGATGAAGCGCAGGCCCATGCCGAGGCCGTCTTTGACCGTCGGCGTGTTCACGATTTCGGCCTGGGCCTCGATCATGCGCTGCTGGGCCCCGGGGAGGGCGAAGCGCAGGCGCACCAACGTCCCCGCCGTGTGGGGAATGGTCTGCTCGAAGTAGAGCCCGCCGAGGGACACGTTGCCCGTGCGGCGGAAGTAGAGTTCGTCGCCCTTTTCCTCCTCGACCCAGAGGTCCAGGGGCGCGCGGGCGGTGCTCCGTCTGTCACCACGACGACGGTCGGCTTCGCGCCGCTCGGTGATGGTGGGGACGGCCTTTTGGCGGCGGGGCTGTTGGCGTCGGTCGGCGGTCATGGCTGATGGTATGCAAAGCGCCTACATGCTCTGCAACCCCCCACGACGTCGCTCCCTACGCTTTGGCCTTCCTGGTGGGTCGGGCAACGGGAGGAGGCCCCAGCACGGCGACCATTCGGTCAGCGACCTTCTTGGCCGACAACGTCCCCTTGAACGTCACCAGGGCGCCGCCGCTGCCTGCGCCTGTGCCGCTGCCGGTGTTGGCATCGTCGAGGGCGGCCTCGCTCACCCGCAGGCGCTCCGACACACACAACACCACGGGGACCGGCAGCCCCCGCTCCACCAGGGCCACCCGGCGCCACACCGCGTCGCGTGACCAGAAGCCCAGCACCTCGACGAACACCCGCCGCCCATCTTTGGCGGTGACCACCACGTCGGGGACGCAGGCCCCCACGCCGGGAACGCTCAGCACCTCGTTGGACAGCGCCACCGTCGCGCCCTGCAGGGGCCCCGTCAGGTGCTCGGGCAATCCCTTCAACAGCCCGGCCACCAGGGGCGGTACATCGTCGTCGACGCCGCTGACGCCGTTGTCGTCGACGGTGTTGCCGACAGCGGGGCCACGCCCGGCGAGGACGAAGCGGGCGGCGACCACGCCCTTCTTGGTCTGCACATCGGCCTGCAGGCGATACACGCGACAGGCCACGATCTTTGGCAGGAGCAACGCCAGCTTCAGCCCGTAGCGCAGGGACTGGGAAAACAGCGACACCGGCCCGTCGATGACGAAGCGCACGCCGCCGACACCACCTTCGCCCGCCGTCGACGGTTCCACCTCGAAGAGCAACTGAAACAGCTTCATGGACCGCAGCAGGGCCCGCAGCTCGGCGGGGCGGGCGTCGACGTCGATGGTGATCCGCTCCGCCCGCAACAGCAGGGCCTGCACCTCGGCCATCTCCCAGCGGGCCACCAGTTCCGTCGGCGTCATGGTGCGCAGGGGGGTGGCATCCACCAGCCGGGCCTCGTCGAGGTCGGCATAGAGCAGGGCCTCAAAGGCGTCGGGCTCAAGCTCATGCTCGGCGGCGACTTCGCCCACGATGACGTCGCGGTCGAAGGCCTCGCCGCTCAAGCGGATGGCGGCCGCCCGTCGATACAGGGCATCGCGCAACGCCGGCGGATCGATGTCCTCGCGCAAGGCGAAGTCACACTGATCGAGCACCAGCTTCTGGGCCCCCCGCAGGGCCCGCTGAACGCTCTCGGCGGCGACGACGTCGCCAAAGGCCGCCACCAGCTCACCCCGGGTCTTGTGGTGATGCTCGATGGCCAGGGCCTGCAGCTCGGCCACAAGCTCCTCGGCCTGGGTGCCCGACAACCCCCACAGGGGCGTGTGGACCAGTTCGCCCTTGCGGCGCGCGAAGCGCACATGCTCGATGGACAACATCGTCGACGTCGATGCCAAAGACAGCGCGTGCCTGCAATCATCCGCTGCCGATGGCCGTGCCGCGGGAAGCCTGTCGCAAAAAAGGTCGTTGGCTGGTTGAAGAGATGAGACATCGAGCTCGACTCGTGTCTCCGCGCCTACCTATCGCGTTGTACATACAAGGTTTTCGCCCGAGTATTCTCCCTTCCTGGAGGTTTCATGCCCCTGCTGCTGATGGAGAGCGACGCCTGTCCCGATGGAGAATTCCTGCCTCGCGTGCTGATCGCCAACGAGGACTTTGTCCGCGCGCTCTTCTCGTTGGCAACGCCAGCGTCGTTGAAACGGAACCCCTGCGACATCGACGATTATGTCGAGTCGTGGGCGGGCGATGGTGAATCCGACGAAGATGATGACGACGACACTGTCGTCGTCCGTGGGCGCAAGCCCGAGCCGATCTTCTTTGACCTCTGCGTTCCAAAGACGCGCGTCTCGATCTTGCGGGGCATCCTCGAGACCCTCGTCGGCAACAGCGTTTCCCTGCCACGCGCGATGGTCGTCGAGCTTTGCGAAATCATCGCGGTCCTGCAGGCATCGGCCGATGCCGGGGTCGCCGTCTTCGTCTGAGAGCACGCAGACTCGCGATCGCGATGACGCACGCCGTCCCTTCAGTTTCTGCCGCTGCCGTCGCCGACGGCAACGACACCTTCGCCGGTTTCATTGAACTTTGGCAGGGCACGGCGACGTCGCCTTGGCTGGCTTGGACTCAGTTCACACAGGTGGCGTAGGCGGCCGAGATGTAGCCCTGCAGGCCGGGCTTCTCGACGAGGTACCAGCTGCTGGTGCCGCGCACGGTCTGGCCGGCGACGGTGCTGCGCCGGGCGATGACCTCGCCACCGAGGAGGACGCCGACGGCGGCCCGGCTGGTGTTGGGATCGGGCCGCACGTTGAGGCTGTCGGCGTTGACGATGCGGACTGTGCTGCAGGTGGCCGCTGGCGGCGTGGTCGGCGGCGTGGTGGGAGGCGTCGTCGTCGTCGCCGGCAGCACTCGCAAGGCGTCAAACACCACGCGTTGGCTGCGGTCGCCGGTGTTGTCACCCAGGCGCACCGTGCCGCGGGCGCCGAAGTTGAAGGTGCCAAGGACCACGAAGCCGCTGCTCGTTGGCGCCGCCTGGTTGAGGGTGACGTCGGTGGTGCCGCCGGCGTGGGTCACGCGGTAGCGGGCGCGGGTGGCGGTGGGCTGGTCGTCGTCGAGGTAGACGGCGACTTCGTAGCGGCCGGGCGCCGAGAACTGCAGGGACCACTCGGCGAAGTTGGCGGCGGCGCTGTTGGCGGTGGTGCCTGTCCAGACCAGTTCGCCGTCGTGCCCCTGGCCGCTGACGGCGCGCAGGCTGCTGGCGGGGCCACCAAGGGTGACGCAGGCGTCGTCTTCGCCGAGGACGCGGCCCGTGGCGCCGATGGCGTCGCAGGTGGCAAACAACGACGGGAAGCGGGCCATCAGGTCGGGGACGATGAGGGACATGGGCACGCCGACGTTGGTGGTGCCGCGGCCGTTGCTGTTGGGGGGCAACACGTGGGCGTTGTTGATGGCGACGAGGTCGGAGGTGCCGGCCTTGACGATGGCGCCGCCGGAGCTGCCGCCGAGCATGTCGGCATTGTGGGTGATGCGGTTGGTGCTGCGGGTGCCCGTGATGGCCCCCGGGGACAGCTTCTTGGTGGGCACGCAGCTTGGCGTGGTGAAGTAGTCGCATTGCTGGTGCAGCAGCGAGATGGCGGTGCCGCTGGCGACGGGGCTGCCGTCGAGGGTGAGCACGCCGAAGGTGTCGCCGGGGAAGCCTTCGCAGCCGAGGATCGTGTAGTCGAGGGCGGCATTGGTGCCGAGGAAGCGCTCGCAGCGGACGGCCCCCGTGGTGTCCCAGCGGGTCTCGTAGCGGAAGTTGACGACGACGCCGACGGCCGACGCCGCATCGGGCACGCAGTGGTTGTTGGTCATCACCACGTCGCGGCCGATGAGGAAGCCGCTGCAGCGGCTGCTCTGGCTCGGGATCGACACGTAGCCGGCGGCGTTGGCGGCGATGCGGCCGGCGCCCGCGGGCAGGGTGGCTGCTTCTTGCCAGTCGAGGTCGCCGACGATGACGCCCTCGTCGATGACGGCGGCCGTGTCCAGGACGAGGTCGTCGACGAGATCCTCTTCGAGCTGCGTCGTGCAGCCGGTCACCGCCGAAACCATCAACACCGAGACACCGACAAGGCGAAGCATCATGCGCGAACCTCCATCCCGCACAGAGAGGTACGGGGTTGGAGATGCTCGCCGCCTCCACCGAACATCCGATGGGACGGTTTCTCCCCATGCTGACCGATGGGAGAAGGTGCGAGATGTACGGCGCTGTCGCAGTCTCATCCGGACGCCGTCGGGGCGACGGCCAAGGCCTCAGCGATAGGCGCGATGGTCCCGGCGACGCTCGGAGGTGAAGGTCTCGCCGGTGTTGGCGCTGATGAGCTCGTAGAGGATGGCGCGCTTGTCGGGGCGCGGTCGCAAGATCCGCCCCAGCCGCTGGACGTGCTCGCGGATGCTGCCGGTCCCCGAGATGATGATGGCCACCTGGGCGTCGGGCACGTCGACGCCTTCGTTCAACACCCGCGACGTCGACAAGATGGGCAGGGTGCCGTCGGAGAACGCCGACAACAGCGCCGATCGTTCCTTCACCTTGGTCTGGTGGGTGATGACGGGCACCAGGAACCGACGGGAGACGGCGTAGGCGGTGGCGTTGTCGTCGGTGAAGATCAAGGTCCGTTGGCCCCGGTGTCGCTGCAGCAGCACATCGACGACGTCGAGCTTCTTCTCCGACGCGTGGGCCAGGCGCTTCTGCAGGCGCCAGGCGGCCATGGCTTTGCGACCGGCGGCGCTGGAGGCCGCCTTGCGGATGAAGTTGTCCCAGCCGCGGGGGCCCGACAGCGAGATGTGCTCGTCGTGGATGAAGCCCTTGTAGATGGCGCGGGCGGTGTCCCAGGCTGCGCGGTCCTGCTCGCTCAGTTCGACGACGATGGTCTCGGTGTCGTAGTCGGCGAGGAACTCGCCTTCGAGTTCGTCGATCTCCTTGCGATAGACGATGGGGCCCACCAGGCCAAACATGAGCTCGTCGCGGCCGTCGGTGCGCTCGGGGGTCGCCGTCAACCCCAGCCGATAGGGGGCCAGGCTCAGGCGCGCGGCCATGGCGTAGCTCTCGCCCACGAGGTGGTGGACCTCGTCAAACACGATCATGCCGAAGCGATGGCCCAGGTGCTCCATATGGGCCCAGGCGCTGTCGTAGGTGGTCACCGTCAACGGCAGCACGGTGTGTTCGCCGCCGCCCACGATGCCGACGTCGACGCCAAAGCGCCTGGTCAGGGCTTGATGCCATTGGCGGACGAGGTCGAGGGTGGGGGCCACCACCAGGGTCGCCCGCTGGCGATCAAGGATGGCCATCAGAGCCACCTCGGTCTTGCCTGCCCCGGTGGGCAACACGACGACGCCACGGCCCCGCTGCTTCTTCCAGGCGACCAGAGCTTCCTGCTGGTAGTGCCGGGGCTCGGGGGGCATGGAGGGCACGAGTTCCAGCGTGCGGTAGGCGCGGGCGTCGTCGACGACGGCGGCGATGGTGCCCGCCTTTTCGTGCCGCTGCAGGGCGAGGACCAGCTCGGCGTAGCCAAAGGCCTGGCAGCGCAGACAGCCCGCCCGGCTGTCGTCGACGCAGCCGGGCAGATCCAGGGCGGCGACTGTTGGCAGGGCCGAGACGGGTTCGCTGCGGACCTCGACGGTGCCGGCAAAGAACGTCAGCAACACCGATGGCGGCGATGGCGCTGGTGACGACGGGGTCGGCGGGGGCGGGTCGGCGCTCACGGGCTACTCGACGTTTTGGGCTTGCTCGCGCAGCCGCTCGATCTCGGCCTTGAGCTCGACGACGAGGTGGGCGGTGGTGGCGTCGGCGCATTTGCTGGCGACGGTGTTGGCCTCGCGCAAGAACTCCTGACACAGAAAGTCGATGCGCCGGCCGCTGCCCGCCGTCAGCAACAGCTGCTCGAGCTGTTCAAGGTGCAGGCGCAGGCGGGCGAGCTCCTCGGTGACGTCGAGGCGTTCGGCCATCAGGGCCAGCTCCGCCACCAGGCGACCGGGCTCGAGGTGCTCGCCCAACAACACCGCCAGCCGCTCGCGCAGCTTGGCCTGCTTGTCGGCGACGGCGGTGGCGGTGCGGGCGGCGACGTCGTCCACGAGGCGCGCGATGCTGTCCTTGCGACGGCGCAGTTCGAGGGTGAGGCCGGCGCCTTCTTCGGCGCGGGCCCGCACCAGGCCCCGGGTGGCTTCGTCGACGGCGGCGTTGACGGCGGCCAACAAGGTCTCGTCGACGACGATGGCGTGTTCGTCGTCGGTGGGACGCAGAAAGACGCCGGGGAGCCCGAGCAGTTCGCCCCCCGTCATGGTCGACGACACCTCGGGGTGGGCCCGGGCGATGGCCTGCAGGGCGGCGATGACGGCGGCGACGCGGCCTTCGTCCACGACGGCGGCCGCCGTGCTGCGTTCGGCCTGCAGTTCGATGGAGACATCGACGCGCCCCCGCTCAAGGACGCTCTTGACCCGTCGCATCAAGGCGGGCTCTTCGGGCACGAGCGCCCGGGGCAGGCGCATCTTGACCTCGAGGCCCTTGAGGTTCACCGAGCGCACTTCAACGAGCACCGCGACGCCGCCGCCGGCAGCACCGCCGGGTGCGGGGGCAAGCTCGGTGCGGGCCCGGCCAAAGCCGGTCATGGAGCGCAGGCTCATGGCAGCACCCCGACGACGGCGAGGCCCGAGCCCGTGCCGTCCTGGCCCATGCCGGTGGTGGGGACCACGGTGAAGGAGCGGCGGCGGGCCCGGCCGTCGAGGTCGAAGTGTACGAGCCACACGGTGGAGGCCACGGTGGCGCCCACCAGGCTGCCGACGATGACGTCTTCGGGGTGGTGTTTGTTGTCGCTCAAGCGGGTGGCGGCGACGTAGCCGGCGCCGGCCATCAAGCCTCCCATCCCAAGGGTGCCGACGGCGGGGCCCCAGGCCGGGGCGTCGTCGGCCCACACCAGGGTCGAGCCGAGCCACCACGACGTGAAGGTGGCCATGGCAAACGCGCTCGAGGAGTGGCCGCTGATGAAGCTCTTCATGCCCTCTTCGAGGTCACGGCGGCCAATGTTGACGCTGTCGTCGACGGTGCTGCAGTCGAGGCCAGCGGGGACGTCGACGGCGCCACCACAGGCCGCGTGCAGATAGCGGTCGCGGAAGTCGGGCCGCAGTCGACCAAACGAGAGCTTGAAGACCTCGGTGACAAGCACGGTGCCCAGCAGCGCTTCCAGGCCCCCCAGCACGAGGGCGTTGCTGCGGTGGAGGTCGCCAGTGACGGCGAGGTCGGTGGCGGTGGTGCCCAGGATGAGGATGGCAGCGCCCCCGATGAGGTAGTTCGACGGCACCTGCTCCTTCAAGAAGGGCTTGCCGATGACGCCGTCAAGGCGCGGGTCCATCAGGGCCTCGAAGTCCATGCGATCGATGTCGAAGCGGGGACCGATGAGGGCCGGGGCGGGGGGGATCAGCTCATGGACCTTGCCGAGGTACAGGCCTGCCAGGGTGGCGACGGCGGCGTACTCGGCCCCGTACCAGGCGAGGTAGTGGCCAGGCTGGCCGTCGCCGAAGAAGTCCGGCGCCGTCGTTGCCGGTGGCGGGATCACCAGCACTGGAGGGGGGGGCGCCGGGGCGTCGGCGGGAGCGCTGTCCCCCACGGTGTCTGCCGCCGCGGGCTCGGCCGGGACGTCGACGGCCACCGGGCGCTCGCCGTCGACGATGGCTTCGCCGGGGGCCTGGGTGGCCAGGGGTGGGCCCTGAGAGGCCAGGGGGAGGACGGCCGCGAGGATCAGGGGAAGCACCGACACAAACACCTCGGGTGGTCAGTCGACATCGACCGGTCCGGCGCCAGCTACCACGGCCACCGCCAAAGCCACAGGTCCGTCGTCGTCGGGGCTGTCGGGGCGGGTCGGGGGCGCCGGTGCCACAGTGCTCGTCGCCGGCGTCGCCGCTGGCGTGGTCGGTGCGCTGATGGTGTCGAAGACCGACGTCCCGATTGAGGACCGCGCCGTCGGCCGCAGCCTTGCCCTGAGTGCCCTGGTGGGCTGGGTGGCGGTGGGTGGATTGTGCAAACGCACAATCCCTCTTGTGGGGTTGGTGTGCGTATGCACAAAACAGCGCATCAAAGCGGAGCGTGGTTGATGGCCAAGAAACCCAAGTCCGGCGACATGCCCTTGCCGGAAGAACTCCTCGACCGCGGCATCTCCGCCCTGGAAGGCCCCGTGAACCGGGTCATCGAGCGGGTGCTCAAGAGCCGCGTGGTGCTGTTCCCCGTCGGGCTGTCGTTCAAGATCACGACCCGGCTCCTCGCCGTCGTCGTCGGCGCTCGCCACAACCGGAGGTCATGAGCATGGCCACCTTGAATCCAGCTTCCCTGCTGCACCGGGCCGGTCTGTTCTCGACCATTCCCAACGCCATCGCCCGCACCGCCGGCGCCATGCACCTCGCCCGGGCCACGGTGGCCCGCGAACCAGCGCCGGTGGCGCCGTCACCCGCCGACGTCATCCACGTCATCGGGGCTGCCCGCCTGCTGCGCTACCGCCGCCACGCCGAGGCTCCCACCGGCGTCGTCAAGGCGCCCATCCTGTTGTCGCCAAGCCTCATCAACCGGCTGTACGTCCTCGACTTGAAGGCGGGCATTTCCGTCGTCGAGCAGTTCTTGAAGGCCGGTCATCCCGTCTACGGCATCGACTGGGGCGACCCCGGTGAGGCCGAGGCTGGCGTCTCCTTCGAGGGGTTCGTGCAGCGGTTGGCGGACTTTCTGGCCACTGCCTGCGACGACGCCTCGGTGGAATCCATGACGCTGCTTGGCCACTGTCTGGGGGGCACCATGGCCGCGGCCCTGGCGGCGACGGCGCCCACCCACATCAAGAGCCTGGTGCTGTTGACGGCGCCGCTGACATTTCACGACAAGAGCTTGTTGTCGGCGTGGAGCCGGGCGCCGTTTGTGGACCCGAAGGACCTCACCCGCCTCGTGGGGCACGTGCCGGCGTGGATCACCCAGCCGACGTTTCAGGCCCTCAAGCCCATGGGTCAGGCCACCAAGGCCCTGCGCCTGTGGCAGTCCCTCGGCAACCCGACCTTCCTGGAGTTCTTTCGCTGCCTCGAGACCTGGATCAACGACAACGTCGCCATCCCCGACGCGTTTTTTGAAGACCTCATCTCGGAGCTCTACCGCAAAGACGCCCTCAACCTCGGCACCCTGCGCTTCAAAAACGGCCCCGTGATCCTTGAGGACATCGAGGTCCCCACCCTCACCATCGCCGCCAGCGAAGACCACATCGTGCCGCCGGCGTCGGCGGTGGCGCCCACGCGACGCTTCGCCTCGACGGTGAACCGTCAGGAAGTCCTCGACGGCGGCCACATCGGCGTCGTCGTCGGCAGCGTCGCCCGCCGGGTGCTGTGGCCCCTGCTGTTGTCCTGGCTCGATGAGCAGGGCACCAGGCCCCTGGCCACCGCGGCGTCGTCGTCGTCGTCGACGCCAACGCCAACGTCGCCAACGCCGACGTCGTCGAAAGCAAAAGCCAAGGCCCAGGCGTCAACGCCGAACTGATCTGCCGGTCGTATTCAGGACGCGTCGAAGACCACGTCGACGAGTTCGACGGTGCTGGCGTCGACGGTCTCGCCGAGAAACGCCGGCGCCAGGGCCGCCATTTGCTGGGGGGCGTCGGTGACCAACAGCCGGTGGTGGGCCCGGGCCCCCGCCGGTGCGCGCAGGCCCCGCGCTTCGAGCATCGCGGCAGTGGCAAAAGCGGTGGCGGCGGCGCCGTCGACGACGATGGTCCCGGGCCGGTGCCGGGCGAGGCGCTCGGTGATGACGGCCTTCAGCAGCGGGTAGTGGGTGCAGCCGAGGATCACGACGCCGGTGTCGTTGGGCAGGGCCTGCAAATAGCGATCGATGACCAGGGCGGGCACATCGCCGCTGGTCCACCCTTCTTCGGCGAGGGGCACCAAAAGTGGGCAGGCGATGGCGGCCGTCGGCCAGCTGTGTCCCCGCGCCGACAACACCCGGGCATAGGCCCCGGACCGCACGGTGCCCTGGGTGCCAAGGACCGTGATCGACGGCGGCGCCGTCGTGCCCGACGATGACGATGACGACGCTGACGATGATGACGCCATCAGTCCGGCGAGGGCCTGCAGGGCGGCGTCGGCGCCGGGCTCGATGACGCCGATGACGGGGAGGTCCACCGCCTCGCGCAATGCCTCGATGGCGACGGCGGACACGGTGTTGCAGGCCACCACCAGGGCCTTGATGTCGCCGTGTTTGACGAGGGTCCGGGCGTTGTTGACGGCGTAGGTGATGACCGTCTGGGCCGAGCGGGTGCCATAGGGCACGCGGGCGGTGTCGCCGAGGTAGACCGTCGACTCCGACGGCAGGGCGGCCTTCAGGGCCCGCAGGACGGTCAAGCCGCCCACGCCCGAGTCAAACACGCCAATGGGTCGGGGATCAGTCACGGTGTCCTCCGCTTGCTGCAGCTTCAATCGGTTCACGGCGCCAGCCGTGAACGGGTAGACAACTCACCGACATGGGTCACACGGCCGAAAAGTGCTTGTTTTTCAGACCATTGGCGTGCCAACCGTCTGTCGGAAAACATCAGCACCTCTTCAAGGGACGCCGCCGCCCACCGATTCCGCCCGCAGCACCTGCGGTGTGATCGCGCCGGCTCATCCCGGATGATCACTGATTCATGACCGCGAAGCGGCCCCGCGTCGCGAGGCGAAAGAAGGGCGCCCGCAGGGCCAAGCACATTCCCGAACTGCTTGAGCCAGACCGCTTGCGGTCGCAGAGCAAGGCGTTCCGGGATCAGTTGGCGATGACGAACTCCACCCGGCGATTCTGCTCCCGAGCCGCCGACGTGGTGCCTTCGGCGGCCGGGCGGGTTTCGCCAAAGCCCGTGGCCTCCAGGCGGGCCGCCTCGATGCCGTGGTCGATGAGGTACTGCTTCACGGCGTCAGCGCGGGCCTGGGACAGGGTGAGGTTCGTGTCATCGGGGCCCTGGTCGTCGGTGTGGCCCTCGACGCGGACCTTCTTCAGTTCGCTGTGGCTGCGCAGCACGGTGCTCACCTGGTCGAGGAGGGGGAAGCTCTTGGCCTGGATGGTGGCCTTGCCGGAGTCGAAGAAGACCTTGTCGAGAATCTCGATCTTGGTCTTGGTCAGGTTCACCAACACCTTGCCCTGGTCGGGGCAGCCGTCGGTGTCGTCGACGTTGTTGACGGTCTCGGCTTCGGTGGGGCACTTGTCGACGTTGTCGGTGAAGCCGTCGCCGTCGGTGTCGGGACACCCGGCGTACGGCAGCGCGGGGCCCGCCAGGGTCGGGCATTGGTCGTCGGCATCGGTGACGCCGTCGTTGTCCTGGTCGGGGCAACCCTTCAAGGCGGCGGTGCCAGCGACCGCAGGGCAGGCGTCGTCCTTGTCGAGGATCGTGTCAGCGTCGGTGTCGGGCCAGGGGCAGCCCTGGTTGTCGATGGGGCCGGCCTTCACCGGGCAGCCGTCGTCGTTGTCGAGCACCGAGTCCTTGTCGTTGTCGACGTCGGGGCAGCCGTCGGTATCCTCGAAGTTGTCGGTGTCTTCGGGGCCCTGGGGGCAGGCATCGACCACGTCGGCGATGCCATCGTTGTCGTTGTCGTTGTCGGGGCAGCCATCGAGGTCGTCGAAGCCGTCCTTGTCTTCGGCGTCCGCCGGGCAGCGGTCGGTCTGGTCGGCGATGCCGTCGTCATCGGCGTCGATGTCGGCGGGGGCTTCGCCGCGGACGCCGAGAAACACACGCATGGTGGGGGTGCCGACGCCGCCGGCGACGCCGCCAGCGACACCGCCGAAGGCCTGCATGACGAAGCCGTCGCCAGCACCGGCTGCGGCGGGCAAGCGCAGGACGTCGACCTTGGCGCCGCCCATGACTTCAGCGCTGGTGACATCCCGCGACGCAAACGGCGTCAGCAGGGGCGACCCGAGGGAGCTTGAGGCATCGAGTTCCACCGGCACGTTCAGCAGCTCGTGCAGGCGGTAGCCGACGCCCAGCCGGGCCACGAGTTCATGGCTGAAGGCCGTGCCGAGCAGGACCCGCTCCTCGGGGCGCAGGCGGGCCAGACCGTTGGCGGCCACCGTCAGGCCGTTGAGCACGCCGTCGTCGAAGCGGCGGGACAGGGCAATCTCGGGGAGAAACGTGAACTGCCCTTCACCGCTGAAGCTCTCGCCGGCGGGCAGGCCCGTGGGCACAGAGACAGCGGGGATGATGGCGAGGTCGACGAGCTGTTCGCTGGCGCGCAGCAAGCGAATCTTGGGGGCCAGGCGCAGGTCCCCCAGGCCCATGGTCGACAAGGTGCCGCCCATCTGGGCATCGCTCAGGCTGCCCTGGTCGGCGCTTTGAAACAGGAAGACCGGGAGGTCGCCGGCGAGCTCGACCCAGTCAAACAACGCCACCGAGAACACGAGGTCGGCACCGACGCGGTGGTTGACGAGGGCCCCGAGCCGCTCGTCGCCCTGGTAGACCACGAGGGGATCGAGGGCGTAGCCCCCCCACAAGGCGGCGTTCCAGGTCAGGTGCTGGCCGATGGCGCCAGATTCGACGTCGATGATGCCGCTGCTGGTGGTCGAAGGCCGGAACCGTTCCCCGGGGACGTTTTGCTGGGCAAGGGCCGCCAGCGACAACAGCGACGTCGCAAGACCAAGCAGGGCTGAGCGGGAGGCGTTCATGGGGCTCCTCGATGGGTGCCCGGCCAATGCCCTGTTTCGTGTGCCTTCACAAGCATGCTCCAGCGGCTATGTATCCCCCGTGCAGAGCCCCCTCCCGACCATCGTCTTCGTCGTCTCCGTCGTCATCGGGATGTTGGCCAAGGTGTGGCGGGCGGTTGGCCTGTACACCGAGTCCCAGACCCCCGACGCGTTCTGGTGGTTGCCCCTCGGGGTTGGCTCGGAGATCGTCGTCGCCGGCGCCTTCGCCGGTCTGGTGGCCCTCGCCGTTCGGGTGCGACCGTGGGCCGGCATGGTGGTCGCTGCACTGCTCGTGTTGGGGGACATTGCCTGGCTGACCCTCAACGACATCTCCTACCGCATCTCCCAGACCGGCATCACCTATTGGCGCATGCACGGCGACGAGGGCGTGAGCTTGCGTGACTTCGGTCTTGTCTCGAAGGGCGATGTCTATCCGGCCATCGCCTTTGCGGTGGCGGCCCTCGTGGCCCTCGCCCTGGTGGTGGCGGTGGCCCGCCGCCGTGAGCCCTTTGTGTTGTCGTCGACGGTGTTGTTGGTGGTGGGTGCCATCGGCGTCGCCCTGACGGCGTCTGACCTCGCGGTGTTTTCCGACCGCAACTTCGGCATGGCCGAGAGCCCGCCCTTGTTGCTGGCCCGCACCACCGCCCGGGCCATGATGGGCAACTCCAACGTCCGCCTGCCACGCACGGTGAAGACGCCGACGGATCGGGCGGGCCGTTTGGCGCTGCTTGAGCCAAGCGAACCCCAACCGCCATCAGAGACGCCGCCGCGCACCAGTGGCGTCGTCAAAAACGGCATCTTGTTCTTCTCCGAAGGCATCGCCCGCAAGCACACGGGGCTGGCGGGCCGGGACACCACGCCGCGCTTGATGGAGACCATCGCCGAGCACGGCGCGTTGGAATTCGAGAATTACTATACGACCTATCACAAGAGCATTGCGGCGATTTTCTCGATGACGTGCGCGGATTTTCCGCCGCCGAATTCCCGCAACATCATGGAGATCAACCCGCGCATCGACTGCGGGTCCGTCCCCGAGATCATGTCCAAGAACGGCGTGCACCCCGGCCTGTTTCACGGTGGCGACTTCGGCTTCTACGACAAGCTGCAACTGCTCGGCATGCGGGGCTTTGAAATCCAGAAAGACGCTCGCTCGCTGGCGGGTCATGGCGCCTGGGAGCACGGTTGGGGCATCGACGATCGCGTCGTTGTCGACGCCCTGCTGGCCTGGATCGACACCATCCCAAAGGAGGAGCGCTTCTTCGCCGTCCTCATCCCCATCACGGCTCACTACCCCTACAACATCCCCCCCGACGTCACGCCCGCCTATCCGGGCCAGGACAGCAAGAACCGCTTCCTGTCGGCGGTTCATTTCCTCGACGACGCCTATGGTCGCCTCATTGACGGCCTCAAGGCCCGCGGTCGCCTCGAGGACACCGCCGTCGTGTACCTCGCCGACCACGGCGAGACCGTCGCCGAGCGCCCCCGGGCCCAGGCGGGTCGTCGGCTGGCCTACGAGCCCAGCATGCATGTGCCGATGGCCATCGTGGCGCCGTCGGTGTTTCACACCCATCTGAAGAGCGAGCGGGTCGGCTCCCATGTGGACCTCTTGCCCACCATGATGGACTTGATGGGCATCGAGGCAGACCCGCGCCACACGGGCCAAAGCCTGGTGTCGTCGTCGTTCCACCCCCGCCGGGTCTTCATCGGCGCCAGCAACGGACCCAAATACGTCGGCTTCATCGACGGCCACACCAAGCTGGTGGTCGGTCGCTCCACGGGCCTCCACGAACTGTACGACCTCGAGAAAGACCCCAACGAAACCAAGAACCTCGCCGAGGACTACCCGAAGAAGACCGAGCAGATGACGAGCGAAGCCCTCGCCTTCGCCGACGCCCAATTGGCCTGGCTCCGCTCCGCCCCCACCATGCAGGGGGCCGTCGACGTGCAGTTGGCACTCCTCGAACACGCTGAAGTCCGCATCGTCAAACCCGACGGCCAGGTCGTTGCCTGCAGCCGTCCCGCCGACAGCGTTGGCGACGGGGCCGTCATCGACATCAGCGGCTTCGACAAGCTGCCGTTTCGCCGCGACTGTCCCGGCGAAACCAGCCGTTCGTTCCTCGGCGGGCGCACGATGGTCGCCGGTCGGGCCCACGAGTGTGTCCTGGTCAACGTCCCCGAAGGGGGCGGCGCCGTCGAGATCGTGCTGCGCGACCAGCCCTGGCAGCCCTTCCTCACCCGCATCCGGGCCGCCGTGAACAAGTCCCTGTTGGCCCGCGGCGACGAGGCGGTCATCACGGCATTTGGTGATGGCAAGCAAGGTCAGCAAAAGACCATCAGCAGAGATCCGGTCCGGGTGACCTACCCGTCCTCCAGCCGTGAGCTGGTGGTCCGGGTCTCGGGGGAGCGCCCCCTGAAGGCCCCCGTCTGTCTCACCTTCACCGAGATGGCCTGGCGTCGACGCCCCGCGAAGACGGCGACGATTTCCGAGAAGCCTCCCGTCGCCGGCGCCGGCCAACCCGTCACCTGGCCCGCCGAGGAAGACGACAACAACATCACCGACGACGACACCCACGGCGCCAAACCAGCCGCAGGCCCGTAGCGCCGGGACCGCTCTGCCTGCTAGCGTCACCCCATGTCCGACGGCGAAGCCCTCCAGAGCCCAGCGCAAATCCAGCAGGTGGTGACGAAGTGGGCCGCGGGCCGGGTCACCCTCAAGGAGATCAAGGGCTATTCCGACGACGAGCTCTACGCGATCGCCCACACCGGCTACTTCTTCCTCATGCAGGGAAAAAACGCCGAGGCCCGCACCCTCTTCGAGGGCCTTGTGGCGATTGATCCGAAAAATGACTACTATTATCGGGCACTTGGCGTGATCTTCCACAAGATGGGCGACGCCGAGAGGGCCATCAAACAGTTCTCCTACGCCATCCAGGTCAACCCCAAGGCATCGGCCGCTTACGTGAACCGGGCGGAGGTCTACGTCGCCCTCGGCCGAAGCGCCGAGGCAAGCACCGATCTGCGCAAGGCCCTCGAGGTCATCAGCCCCCGGGAACCCCAGCTGGCTCGCAAGGCCCGGGCCCTCCTCGGCGTCGTCACCCGCCGCCGCTGACCGGACGGCGCTGACCGGTCGGTCGGGCGGTCCGGTCCACACCGCGCCACCAGACGCCACACGACGCCACACCACATCTGCACCGCTGCCCCAGGCACTGTGACAGCCGTGTCCTGTTCCCAGGGCGGCTTGCGGGTGATCCAGTGTGATCCACCGCATGTGGCTGCGGTCGCGGAAACTGGCATGCTCAACGCATCAGTCGGCCCAGAGAGGATCACACCCATGCGTCTCCCGATCTTGTTCGCCTCATCCGCCCTTCTCGCCCTGTCGGTGGGCTGCTTGCAGTCCGTCGACTACGTCGACCCTGTCAGCGACCGCTTCGACCGTTTCGAGGGCGGTGGTGAGTACCAGGACATCGGCGCCAACGTTCGCGAGGCCCGCCTCTCGGGTCAGTACGGTCCCCAGGACACGTTCCAGAACGCCGACGCCACCTCCTCCGGCTACGACGACGGCGCCAGCAGCAACCTGGTCCTCGAGACCTCGCGCAATGGCCGCATGGGCATGATGATCATCGACACCTGGCAGGGCAGCCTGCTGACGATGCCCGCCGGACGCTACACGAGCTCCAGCGCGTCGATGGATAACGCCGTCAACGTCACCGTCTGCGCCACCGAGTTCGATGCCCCGGCGGAAGACGCCGACATCATCATCGAGGACACCCCTGCTGGCCGCGTCATCACCGTCGAGGCCGAGATCGGCGCCGACTACGGCGTCGACAACAGCGAAGACCCCGCCATCGCCCAGTTCACCCTGGTTCGCTGAGCAGGGACGGTCCAAGACCCGACCTCACGTGACGGCCGGCCCTGGTGGCTGGCCGTTTTTTTTGGGGGTCTGCGCTTTGGTCGGTGGCACCTTGCTGACGGCGGGCCACGCGGCTATCCGAGAAGCATGACCGACGAGACCAAGGCCCCAGAGACCGCCCCCGCCGTGCCCACCTTCGCCGAGCGCCTCGGCATCGACGGCGCTGTCGATCGCGTCGAGAAGGACGGCTACCAGACAGCGATGGTGCCCACCGCACGCTTCGCCGACGCCGCCCGCGCCCTGTCGGACCTCGGCTTCATTCGCTTCCTCGACCTCAGCGTCGTCGACCTCGTCGAGAGCGGCCGCGAAGACCGCTTCGAGGTCTACCTGATGGTCTACTCGATGGAGCAGAAGGCCTACGCCCGCATCAAGACCACCACCGCTGCCGTGATGCCGTCGGTGACGTCGGTGTACTCCGCCGCCAATGCCTACGAGCGCGAAGGCTTTGACCTCTTTGGCGTGACCTTCACGGGGCACCCGTCCCTGACCCGCATCCTCATGCCCGACGGCTGGCAGGGGCACCCCATGCGCCGCGACGCCGACATGCCGATGGAGCCCGTGGACTTCACGGTCACCCGCGAGCTGTACAACACCTGATGGGGGTGGCCGTCGTCGCCCGCGCCGTCGTCTTCGTCGCTGGCCTCGTCGCCGTCGTCGTCGTCGTCGGGATGGTGCCCGGGTGTCCGTCCCGCAGCGGCGATGCCCATGACCTGGCCGTCTGGTCCGATGCCGAGGCCCGCCGCGTCGTCGACGAAGCCCTGCAAGACCTGCGGGCCGGGCACGTCGAAGCCGTCGTGGCCCGCTTCTGTGACCAAAGCGACGATGGCGTTGGCCGGGCCCGGGCCCTGCTGACGCCGGGACTTGGCAAAGACTCCCTCGCCATTCGCCGCGTGGAGCCCGCCTGGGTTGGCAAGGAGCCCTTCTTCTACGTCGAGGTTGGCGACGGCGCCGGGTGGGTCCACGGCTTCGGTGTCCAGGTGCGCCAGGGCTGCCTGGAGCGCGCCGTCGGCGCCGCCGACCCCGCCATCATTCCTGCAGTGCCTGCGCCTGCAGTGCCTGCAGTGCCTGCATTGCCTGCATTGCCTGTCCTGCCTGCACTGCCTGCACCGAGCGTGACCCCATGACGAGCCCAGTCACGAGCACCGTCACGAGCACCGTCCGGCGTGTGGTCCACGTCAGCGACGTCGAGGGCAGCTTCAACCGCCTGCAGACCTTTGTTGAGCGGGCCCCCGGCCTGGCCTTCGACGGCGACGGCCACATCATCGTCGACGACGACACCACCTTTGTCTTTGGTGGTGACGCCATCGATCGCGGGCCCTGGTCCCGGCGGGTGGTGCGGACCCTCATCGACGCCAAGGAGCGGGCTCCCGATCGGGTGGTGCTGCTTGGTGGCAACCGCGACATCAACAAGCTGCGCCTGCCCCGGGAACTCGCCGGGGCCCTGCCGCGCAAAGCGCCTCCCGAGGTCCACGCCCTGCTCAAGGACCAAAAGCCCGAACTGCTGCGCTGGATTCTGAGCCACACCATGGGGGCCCAGCCGGCCTTCGAGTGTCGCCGCACCGAGCTGCAGGCCGAGGGCGCTGCCGCGGCGGATGACGACGTCGTGGCGTCGTTCCTGAAGGATTTGCTGCCGCCCGACGGCGACCATTTTCGTTTTCTGCAACTGGCCCAGCTGGGCTTTCGCTGCGGGGCCACGCTCTTTGTCCACGGCGGCTTCGCCGATGAAGCCCTGGGGCATGTGCCGGGCGGTCCGACGTTTGACGACGTCGACGGCTGGCTGCACGGCCTCAACAGGTTCTACGCCGAGCAGATTGCCCGCTATGCCCGCTCGCCCGTTGTCACCGCCGCCGAGCCCGACTGGATGGACATCGTCCTGTACCAGGCCCCCAAGCGCGGCACGGGCAAGAATCCCGAGAGCGTTGTGTATGGCCGCTTCGGCTCCGACCCGTGGAACAATCCGCGGCTGCCGTCGTCGTCGTCGATGGCTTGGTTGCGTCGCCACGGCATCCGTCGGGTGGTGGTGGGCCATACGCCCTGTGGCGACGTCCCCGCCGTGCTGCGCAGCGAGCAGGACCTCGAGATTGTCATCGCCGACAACTCCCGGGGGCGGGTCGATGAAGGGGTGGTGGTCAGCGTCGAGTGCGCGGGCGACGACGACGCCGGCGTCCTCGGCATCGACGCCGTCACCTGCCTCGACGACGACAGCCGCCATCGGGTCTGCTTCACCCTCGGACGTGACGAGGTCACAGACATTGGTCGGGTCACCACCGACGGCCGGTTGGTGAAGGGCTTCCTCGCCGACGGACGGGCCCTGCTGTTTCGCTCCGACGAGTCCTTCGTCATGCGCCAGACGGCGGTGCCCCGCGACGAGCTTGGGCCCCTGCTGCCTCCCGTCGACGACAGCGGCGTCTGAGCTGACAGCCATGTGGTGGGACACGCACCTGCACCTGGATGCCCTCGGTGACGATGGCCCGGCCTGGATGGCGGCGGCAGCGGCGCGGGGGGTCACCCATCTGCTGGCCATTGGCGTTGATCCCCGTCGGCCGGCGCAGCTGTTGGGCCCCCTGCCGGCCACCATGCAGGTGCGCTTTGCGGTGGGCCTGCATCCCCAGGAACTGCCCAATCTCAGCGACGACGACGTCGAAGCAGCCTTTGTCGCCCTCGATGCCCGGCTGGCCACCGAAGACGACATCGTGGCCGTCGGCGAATGCGGCGTCGATGCCCGCGCCGGCATCGGCGACACCGAGGAGCGGCGGGCGCGACAAATCGGGGTCTTTCAGCGTCACCTGCAGGTGGCCCGGCGGGTGGGCCTGCCCCTCGTGCTGCATGGGGTGCGCCGTGACGGCGTGCTCTTGGACGTGATCGACGCCGACATCGCGGCCCACGGACCGTTGCCGGGGGCCGTCTGGCATGGCTTCTCGGGGAGCGCCGACACCATGCGGCTGGCGGTGAAGCGCGGCATCCACATCGCCGTGGGCTTCATGGCTCTCGATGCCCGCGCGCGTCGGCTCCAGGAGGCGATTCCCCTCATCCCCGATCATGCCTTGCTGCTGGAGACCGACGCCCCGCCCCTGCATCCCGAGCGGCTCCTCGACGTCGCCGAGGCCGTCGCCCGTGTGCGTGGCCAAAGCCTCGAGACCATCCAACGCTTGACCACCGACAACGCCAGCAGGCTCTTTGGGCGCTCAGCTCAGGTCACCAGACGCGCCTGACGCCGGGACCAGGCCCGCATGACGGCCTTGCGCGCTCTTCGTCGGCGCGCAAACCCTCTTGGCCGGTGCGCAACGTGGCGAAGCCTACAAGTCGAGGATGTCGACGGCGCTGCCGGGGTCGATGCGCTCGGCGTCGGCGGGAAAACAACACAACGCGTTGGCCTCGGCGAGGCCCGAAATCTGCCCCGAGCCTTGCCGGTCCACCGTCCGCACCACCAGGGCGTTGCCTTCGCGGTCCACCACCGCCCGCGCGAAGAACGCGAGGCCCCGCTTCTTGGTGAAGGCGACGTCGTCAGCCAGGACGGCCACCCGGGTTGCCGCCGCCGTCGTCGCGGGCGCACCGGCCAGGCGCAGCAGGGCGGGCTGCACAAACAGGCGAAACGTCACCATGGCGCTGACGGGATTGCCGGGCAGGCCGAAGAAATGCACCGCCGGTGCCGACGTCGTGGCTGGTCCTGTGGCGGGACGGGGGAGCTGGCCAAAGGCCAATGGCTTGCCGGGCCGCATGGCGAGCCGCCACAGGGACAGTGTTGCGTTCAGCGCCTCGAGGGCCGGCCGCACGAAGTCGTGGCTGCCCACCGACACCCCGCCGATGGTCAACAGCACATCGACGTCGTCGGCGATGCCCTGCTCCATGAGGCGGACATGGTCAGCCAGGGTGTCTGTGGCGATGCCCAGCAGCCGCACCACGCAGCCCAGCCGTCGGCAGGCGGCGGCGATGGCCCAGGCGTTGGAGTTGACGATGTCGTCGTCGCTCAGGGGGGCCCCCACCTCCTTGAGTTCGTCCCCCGAGGCCATGATGGCCACCGTGGGGCGTCGGGCCACCAGTGCCTGTGTATGACCCGCCGACCACAGCAGGTTCAGCCGGGCCGGCGTCAACGGGTCGCCGACAGCGCCAACGATGGCGCCGGTGTCGACGTCCTCGCCGCGTTGGCGGATGTGCTCGCCGGGCCGGGGTTGGTGCTGCACCGTGACCAGCCCCTCGGCGCGCCTGGACTCGTCGCACTGCTCGCGCATGACGACAGCGAAGGTGCCCGCGGGAATGGGCGCGCCGGTGGTGATGGCGATGGCTTCGCCGGCGCCAATGACGACGTCGCTGCCGTGCCCCGCCAGGCTCTGACCCACGAGCTTCAGGGTGGCCGGCACAGCGTCGATGGCGGCGACGGCGTAGCCATCCATGGCGCTGTTGGAAAACGGCGGCAGGGCCCGCAGGCTGTCGAGGCGTTCGGCGAGAAAGCCCGGCACGGCGTCATTGGCGACGTCGGTCAGCGCCTTGCGGGTGCTGCCCAATGGCACACAGGCCGCCAGAATGCGGGCGCTGGCGACGTCGACAGGGAGGAGGTCGCTGCTGCTCATGGGGCGTCCGGGGTGGAGGTGCTGGTGGTGCCAGTCGTCGTGCCAGTCGTCGTGCCAGGCGTGCTGCGTTCGGCGCGCAGCCGGGCGGCGGTGGCGGCGCCGTGACCGGGCCCGAGGATCAACAGCAGGCGGTCGTCGTAGACGAAGTCCGCCGCCGACGGAATGTGGGGCGGCAGGTGGCATTGGCGACAGCGGGCCTCTTTGACCTCCCGGCGAATCTGTTGGGCGTCACCGAGGCCACCCGCGTGGTTGCTGCCGGCGCCGTGACAGCTCTCACACTGGACGCCGCCAAGGCCCCGGCTCATGACGTCGACGGTGGTGCAGGCGCCGCCGGGTTCGTCGAAGCCCGCGCTGTGGCAGCCCACGCAGCTGCGGTCTTTCTCGCGCTTGATGTGGACGAGGGTATCCATCGCGCGCACATGTCCCGAGAGGTGGGTGCTCTTCACACCTGTGGGGCTCGTCACGTCGACGCTGGTGACGGCCTGCTGCCAGAAGGCCCAGGCCTCGGCGTGGCAGGAGCGACAGGTTTCGGCGCCGACGAAGGTGGCGGTGCCTGGCGGCGGCTCCGGGCACACGACCCCGGTTTCGCATTGGGTGACGAGGGTGGGGATGGCCCCTTCGTAGGCTTTCAAGGCGGCGAAGGCCGTGGGCTCTTCAGCCATGCCCCGCCGCAGGGCGATGGAGCGGGCGGCGATGTGGGCTCCCGCCATGGGGCCCATGGCCGCGCCCACGATGGCACCGCGCTCGTCGACAAAGCGCTGCCGACGCTGGCTCTGGAACTGTCTGGCAGCGCCGTCGGGGAGCTGGGCGAGGAGCTTGTCGAGTTCGGCGATGCGCACGTCGAGGAGCTTGGTGCGCGATTCGGCGGTGGCCTGGCGGGCGTCGAGGGGCAGGGGTGTCGTCTTGCTGACGCGCCCATCGAGGACCACCTCGACGGCGGCGACGTGTTGGGCCTGCCAGCCGGGCTGCACGATGACGGCGCCACCCACCTGTTCTGGCGGCGAGGGCGCCTCCCCCGCCTTGCCGACGAGCACGAGGTCGACGCCGTCCAGGGTGGCCGCCAGGGCCCGGGCTGAGACGGCGTTGCGTTGGGCAAGGACCACCACGACGTCGACGCTCTCACGGTGGCTGGCAATGGTCTGGCGGGCCACCGCGAGCTGGGTGTCGTCGTCGCCGATGCCGACCACCAGCACCTGGACGCCCCCTCGTGACAGGACGATGCCCCGGCCGTTGTCGACGCTGGGCACGCCATGGTGTCGCAGCAGGGCATCTCGGGCGTCGGCGCCGCGCACATCGTCAAGGGGGCCCCGGGTGGTGGCGGCGAGGCCCGCCCGGGCGTAGGCCGACACCAGCAGCGAGGTCCGGGCCTCGGCCTGGCAGCGGTCCACCGCCGCCGTGTCGGTCAGTTTTTCAAACAGCAGGTCGCCGCCGTCGACGAACAGCACCCGGTCTCCCCAGGCTGCCCGGCCCTGCTCGACGAGGGCCGCCAACCGGGCCACGCCGCCGAGGGGGTCCCCCGTGCAGCCGCAGGGTTCGACGTAGCCCTGCACGCTGGCGGTGGCGATGAGCAGCAGCCGTTGCCCCGCCGGTGCCGGCGCAAATGGCGAAGCCACCGTCGTCGGCGGCACCGCAGGCACCGCAGCCGTCGCCGACGTGGTCGCCTCTGGGGCAGTGGCCGCGGTTGTCGTTGTTTCCGTGGCGGTAGCCGTCGTCGTCGCCGGACAGGCCACGCTGACGCCACCCACAGCCACAGCGAGCATCGTCAGCAAGGCCTTCACAGTCGGGAATCGAGGCAGCGCACCCATGGCTGCAGGCATAGCAGCGTCGCGGTATCGGTCACAGTCATCGTTCGGCCGGGCCCACAGGGTCGTCCCATTTGTGGGCTTCGGCCTCGACGTGGGACTGTGGCGGAGAGGTGCCGCGTGCCCCAGCTCCCGACGGAAAGCGTTGACGCCTTTGCCGGCCTTGTCGGAGACCCCGAGCAGGGGCGCCGTCGCGCCCGCCATCTCTTTCAGGCCGCTGGCGTCGTGGCCGTCATCGCCTGGGTCGCGACGTTCTTCGTCGCGGTGAATTCCAGCGAACGAAACGGTGTGTTCGCCAGTTGGTTCGCCATCTTTCCGTCGACGTTCGCCGTCGGTGGCCTGTCGGCCCTGCACAACACCGTTGGCGCCGGACGCGCGTTGCTTGTCGCTGTGCTGGCCGGCCTTGCTGGTTCAGCCGGCCTGTGGCTGTTTTTCGAGGGGATCTGGCCAGCCCTCTGACAGGGCCTCTGACAGGGCCTCTGACAGGGCCTCTGACAGGCCCACTGCGCCGCGTACTTCTTCGGCGCCAGCCGAAGAAGCACCAGAACTTCACTCGCCGGTGCTGGTGGGGGTGGCGGGCAACTCCACGCGCACGGGATCGATCCCGGAGGGCATGGCGTCGTCGAAGGCGCCCTCGCGCAACTTCACCAGCACGTCGGTGCTGACGATGCGTTGGGCCTGGTCCAGGCCGCGCTGGAGCCGGTCGCGGTTCAGGGCTGCCTGGGCGTAGCGGGGTGACAGCTCGGCGGCGCGGGCGAAGGCGGCGTGGGCTTCGGCGGCGCGGCCGCTGCGCTCGTAGGCCACCCCGAGGTTGTTGAGCATGTAGCCCTCCTGGGGGCGGAGGCTGAGGATGTTTTCGAGGTGCTCCACGGCGAGGGCGTTGTTGCCCGTCTGCAGGGCGGCGAAGCCCAGGTTGTTGTGGGCGTAGGCGTTGTCGGGCTGGGCCGCCACCACCAGGGTGAAGGCGTCGACAGCCTCGTGCCACATGGCCAGCTGTGAATAGGCCCGGCCGAGGGCCTGGCGTGCCGACGGGGACAGGGGCTCCAGGCGGACCCACTCTTCGGCCTGTTGACGGGCGAGCTCACCCTCGTTGGCCGAGAGATGCTGCCGGGTCAGCAGCCGTCGGCTGGCGAGGTGATCGACGTCGACGGTGACGGCTTCTTGCAGGCAAGCGACGCCTCGTTCGACCTCGCCGATGCGGAGATAGGCGTCGCCCAGCGCTGCCCAGACATCGGCGGAGGCGTCGACGGCGAGGGACTGGCGATACTCGCTGATGGCGTCGGCGGCACGACCCTGCGCGAGGAATCCGTCGGCGAGCCGCCGATGGTCGACGAGGTCATTGACCGGAACGGGCAGGGCCTCGCGCTCGAGGATGCTGGGCCTGGTCGCTGGTTCCGCGGCCTGGTGGGTGCTGCCAGTGTCTGGTGACGTCGTCGTCACGATGCCAACGGACAGGCTGGCGACGGAGCCGGCATCGACGATGGCGGCCGTCGCTGGCTGCGGCTGAACGGCAGTCTCGGTGCTGTCGTCGGTGCAGGCGACCGCGCCGCCGATGACGCTGCCGAGGCTGGTGACGGCGAGGGCGAGGGTGACGAGGGGAGCGAACAGACGGCGACGCATGGGTGACCTTCCTGGGGCGCGCCGACTGGATGTCGGCGTCGCTGGTCTCCATTTCACGGACGATGCCAGCTTCAGCAGCCGTGACCGTCCCGTCGCTGTGCCGTTGCTGTGGCGTCCAGCCGCCGTGGCCCGGGCCTGGCCGCCGCCCGACGACGGATCCTGTCGCCGGGCCGTGTCTGCCGGGACACGCCCGCCTGTGTCCGCCACGGCGCCTGCGCGCGTCATGCCGTCATGGTAGTGCCATGCCATGGCGCACCCGATCGTTCCCCCCATGGCTCCAGTGGTTGGCCGCGATGCGTCGCTGGCTGGAATGTTCTTTGACCGTGCGGCCACGGCCGCCCGGCTGCCCGCCATGCGTTCCCGCCGTGGTGCCGGCTTTGCCGACGTGTCCTTCGCGGCCTTCGCCGAACGCGTCGAGGCCGTGGCCGCCGGCTTGCTGGGCATTCCCGGTGGCTATGCCCCGGGGACGGCGACGGCGATCATCGCCAGCACGCGGGAAGCCTGGATGACGACGGACTTCGCGGTGCTCGCCATCGCGGGCGTCACTGTGCCCATCTATGCCTCGGTCCTCGCCGCCGAAGTCGGCTACGTGTGCGTCGACGCCGACGTCGAGGTCATCGTCGTCGAGAACCAAAGCCAACTCGACAAGGTGCGGGCCATCCGCGCCGGCTTCGAGTTCCTTGAGGTGCCCTATGACCGCAGCCGGGTGAAGCTGCGCCACATCGTGGTGATGGATCCAGAGGGCATCGCGGCCGCCGACGACTGGGAGTCCCTGGAGGACCTGGAGGCCCGGGGGCGGGCGACCTTGTTGGCCCACAAGGGTCCAAGCCATCCCGAGCGCCTGCTGCGCACCAGGGGCCTCACCCGCGCCGACCTCGCCACCATCACCTACACCTCGGGGACCACCGGCGCCCCCAAAGGCGTCCTGCAAACCCACGGCAATTGGCTGTCCGTCCTCGACGTCGCCGTCGACCTCCAGATCTTCACCGACACCACCCGCATCACGGGCGCGTTTTTGTTTCTGCCCCTGGCCCACGCCTTTGGCCGCATGGTGGCCTTTGGCGGCGTCTACTTCACGACGGTGATGATTCTCTCATCGCCGGATACGCTGTTGGCGGATTTGCAGGCGACGCGGCCGGGCTTCGTCCCGGCAGCCCCCCGGGTCTACGAGAAGATCTACGCCCGGCTGATGGCCACCGTCCACGAGCAGCCTGCTGCCCGTCAGCGCATCTTCAAGTGGGCCGTCGATGTCGGCCAGCGCACCATCCCGTTCACCGAGACCAACGCCCCGTTGCCCCTGCGTCTGCGCCTGGAGTTCGCCCTGGCCGAGCGCTTTGTGTGGCGGGCCCTGCGCACCCGGCTGGGGCTCGACCGGGTCGAGGTGATGTTGTCGGGGTCGGCGGCGTTGTCGCCGACGGTGCTGCGCTTCTTTCTGGCCATGGGCATCACCCTGGTCGAAGCCTACGGGCTCACCGAAACCTGCCCGGGCGTCTCCACCAACCGCCCCGATGGGCTGCGGGTGGGGACGGTGGGGCGGCTCATCCCCTGCGTGGAGCTGCGCTTTGCCGACGACGGCGAAATCTGTGTGCGCGGCCCCAACATCACGGCCGGCTACCACAAGCGCCCCGACGCCAACGCCGAAGCCTTCGAGGCCGCCACCGACGGTGGCCAACAGTGGTTTCGCACGGGGGACATCGGTGAGCTCGACGCCAACGGCTTCCTGCGCTTGACGGATCGCAAGAAGGACCTGCTCAAGACCTCGGGGGGCAAGTTCGTCGCCCCCCAGAAGGTCGAGGGCATGCTCAAGGGCCACCCGCCCATCACCGAGGCGGTGGTCGTCGGCGACGGTCGCAAATACTGCGCGGCCCTCATCGCCGTCGACGACGACGCCTTGAAGGCCTGGGCCGGTCGCACCGGCAACCCCGCCGACCGCCAGCACCCCGCGCTGGTGGCGTTGCTGCAGCAGCACGTCGACGCCGTGAACCACGACCTCGCCAAGTTCGAGACCGTCAAGCAGTTCCGGGTCGTCAACGAGGTGTTCTCCATCGACAACGGCTTGTTGACCGCCAGCTTCAAGGTCAAGCGCAAGGAGGTTGCCAAACGCTACGGCGCCCTCATCGACAGCATGTACCCTGACGAGGGGGTCCAGCTGTGAGCACGCCTCCTGCTGACGTCGGTCCTGACGTCGATGTTGATCTCCTGTCGTCGTGGTCCTTCGACCTCCCCGAGTCCCACATCGCCAAGCACCCCCTGGCGGTGCGGTCGGCCTCGAGGCTGCTGCATCTGGACGCTGACGGTGGCCTGCACCATCGGCAGTTCACAGACCTCATCGAGACGTTGTTGCGCCCCGGCGATGTCCTCGTCGTCAACGACACCAGCGTCATCCCCGCCCGCTTGCGGGGCGAGAAGGCGGGCAGCGGCGGCAAGGTCGAGGTGTTGTTGGTGCGCCCGACGGGGGACGGCGCCTGGGTGGTGCTGCTGAACGCCTCCAAGAAGCCCAAACCCGGTGGGCGGCTGGTGTTTGCCGGCGGCCATCACCAGACCGATGCCCTGCTGGCGACGGTGGTGGGGCCCGTCGACGACGAGCCCGGCGCCTTCATCATCCGTTTTGACGGCGACGCCCTCGCCTTCGCCCGCGTCCATGGCGAGATGCCGTTGCCGCCGTACCTGCAGCGGGCCCCCGAGGACACCGACGACAGCCGCTACCAGACGGTGTTTCGCGACGAGGACAAGGCAGGGTCGGTGGCCGCGCCGACGGCGGGCCTGCACTTCGACGACGACGCCCTCCGTCGTTTGCAGGAGCGGGGCATCGTGCGGGTGCCGGTGACGTTGCATGTGGGGCCGGGCACGTTCCTGCCAGTCCGCGCCGAGCGCCTCAGCGAGCACGTGATGCACGCCGAGGCCTGGTGGCTTTCGGAGCGCACCGCGGCGGTGTTGAACAGCGCCCGCGCCGAGGGGCGGCGCATCGTGGCGGTGGGGACGACGGCGGCCCGGGTCCTTGAGGGCAGCCGCCAGGGGCTGGCCCCGGGGGCGCCGTTTGTGGCGGGCAGCGGCTTGACCCGCTTGTTCATCAAGCCCGGCCACACCGTGAGTGGCTTCGATGCCCTGGTCACCAACTTCCATCTGCCGGAGTCGACGCTGTTGGTGCTGGTGGGCACCTTGGTGGGCCGCCAGCGCCTCCTCGACGCCTACGCCGAGGCCATCGCCACCGGCTACCGCTTCTACAGCTACGGCGACGCCTGCTTCGTCGAGTGGCGCTGACCGGCCCCCGGCTGTCGTCGCCCAGTCAGCCAGTCAGTCAGTCAGTCAGTCAGTCAGTCAGTCAGTCAGTCAGTCAGTCAGTCAGACTCCGGCGGCAGGTGCTGCTGCTGACGCTTGCGCCACAAGGTGGCCCGGCTCATGCCGAGGAGGGTGGCCGCGGCGCCGACGTCGCCCCCCGTCTGGGTGAGCGCGCTTTCAATGCGTTCATGCTCGCGGGCATCCACGGGCTTCTTGGGGCGCCCCCGCTGCCTGGGCACGGTGGGCCCACTGGAAGGCGCAGACGGTGTCGCCCGGCGTGTCGCTGTCGTCGCTGTCGTCGTTGTCGTCGCTGTCGCCGCCCCCGGCATCTGTCCGGTCGGCGTCGGTGTCGACGTGCCGACGGGGATCAGCATCTCGGGGGGCAGGTCGTCTTTGTGCAACACCGGTCCGCTGCCGACGGCGAAGGCGTACTCGATGGTGTTTTTGAGCTCGCGCACATTGCCGGGGAACGACCACGACAGCAGGGCCCGCATGGCGTCGGGGTCGACGCGCTCGACCTGTCGGCCACGGCGGGCGGCGCCGGCGGCATTCAGGCGGGCCACGAAGTGCTCGACGAGCAGGGGGATGTCAGTCTTGCGTTCCCGCAGGGGCGGCAGGTAGATGGGCACCACCCGCAGCCGGTAGAGCAGGTCTTCGCGAAAGCGACCCGCCGTGGCCTCCTGGCGGAGGGAGCGGTGGGTGGCGGACACCACCCGCACGTCGACGCTGACGGGCTTGTGGCCACCGACGCGAAAGAACGTGCGGGTCTCCAACACCCGCAAGAGCTTGGCCTGCAACTCCAGGGGCAGCTCGGCCACCTCGTCGAGAAACAAGGTGCCGCTGTCGGCCCGTTCGAAGAAGCCATGGTGGGTGGCGAGGGCCCCGGTGAACGAGCCCTTCTCGTGACCAAACAGCTCGCTCTCCAGCAATGACGGCGCCACGGCGGCGCAGTTGACGGCGAGAAACGGTCCCGAGGCCCGGTGGCTGCTCTCGTGGACCAGGCGGGCAAACAACTCCTTGCCGCTGCCGCTCTCGCCGCGCAGCAGGACCGTGACGTCGGTCTTGGCGACGTTCTCCACCATCTGTAGCAGGCGCCGCATGGCGGGGTCGCGGGTGAGGATCCCCGAGCGTTCCACCGTGGCGTCGATGGCGTCGTCGATGATGGGCAAGCCCGTGCTGAAGGGCAGGGCCTTGCCGTCGGCGCCGCCCTCTGTTCGCGGTCGGGCGTCGGGCACCAGAATCTCGATCCCGCCGCGGAAGGTGCCGTCCTCGTCGATGAAGGCCCGCGCGGTCTTGCGCACGGCGACGGCGCTGCCGTCGTCGCGATAGAGGGTCAGCGGGGCGTCGTTCACCGTCCGCCGGTCCTTGAGGCCGCAGCCCACCATGCAGGTCTGACAGCGGTTGGACTTCCGGCAGTGCTCGCCGACGACGTCTTTGGCCTGAAAGCCCAGCAGCCGCTCGGCCCCCGTCGAAAAGGCCCGCACGGTCTGGTGCTCGTCGACCACGAAGATGCCGGCGTCGGGCCAGGTGGCCTCCACCGCCGCCCAGAGGGCGTCGAGGCCGACGGCGCCGGCGGGAAAAGCATCCTGGAGACGAGGTTTCATGAAACGACTGTTACAGATATCCATGTATCCCGCAACCTGTGGATCGGCGGGGCATCCGGATGCGGTGGCATTTTCAGGTTCCGGCCGAAGGGGCCCCAGAACGGGTGGCACGGACAGTGCTCATCAGTGGGCGTAGCCACACACCGATTCTGTCGCCCGCACCTCGAGGCCCCCATGTCGTTCACCATTTTGCTCGCGATCAGCTTGTCTCTGCTCATCGGCGTCAGCCTCGGGCTGCTGGGAGGCGGCGGCTCCATCCTCACGGTGCCGATCATGATCTACGCCCTCGGCGTGGGTGAGAAGAGCGCCATCGCCAGCTCGTTGCTGGTGGTGGGCGCCACCAGCGCCGTCGCCGTCATCGCCCACGCCCGCGCCGGCAACGTCGTCTGGCGGGTCGCCCTCATCTTTGCCGGCGCCGGCATGGCGGGGGCCTTTCTGGGCGGCAAGGTCGCCAAGTTCCTGCCGGCCTCGCTGCTCCTCGTCATCTTCGCCGTCATCATGTTCGCCACCGCCTTCTTCATGTGGCGCGGTCGTAAAGCGACCCCCGGTGTGCCGGCAGCCGTCGCCAAGCCATTGCCCATCCCGACCATCTTGCTTGAAGGGCTCATCGTCGGCCTGGTCACCGGTCTCGTCGGTGCCGGCGGCGGCTTCCTGGTGGTGCCGGCCCTCGCCCTCCTCGGTGGGTTGCCGATGCAGAAGGCTGTGGGCTCGTCCCTCGTCGTCATCGCCCTGAAGAGCTTCGCGGGATTTGCCGGCTACGCCAGCCACGTCACCATCGACTGGGAACTCACGGGCATCGTCACCGCCGCGGCCATCGTCGGCAGCTTCGGCGGCGCCGCCCTGGCCAAGAAGGTTCCCCAGGAGCAGCTGCGCAAGGGCTTCGCCGTGTTCGTCCTCGTCATGGCTGTCTTCCTGCTCGGCAAGCAGCTGCAGGCCTTTGTCAACAAGCCTGCCGGCACGCCCGAGACCGCCACCGAACACAGCACCGAACACACGACGGCGACGCCGCCAACGCCGTCAGCGACGACGACGACAGCCATGACCGTGACGCCGATGACGGCGGCGATGACGCCGATGACGGCGGCGATGACGCCGATGACGGCGGCGATGACGCCGATGACGGCGGCGATGACGCCGATGACGG
>Ga0247834_1001312_pt1 | contig 43452 bp, 53 predicted proteins | sample LaCruzMarch2015__8_FD_187118 | JGI IMG/M metagenome (GOLD analysis project Ga0247834, IMG submission 187118) | Freshwater microbial communities from meromictic Lake La Cruz, Castile-La Mancha, Spain - LaCruzMarch2015_12m | ecosystem: Environmental > Aquatic > Freshwater > Lake | place: Spain... | reverse complement strand
CCGGGAACGGAGCGGAGCTCCGCGACGAGCTCGTCGATGTTTTTCCGTGCTCCGGCAACGAAAAGGTTAATCCCCTCGCCGCTCAGGAGAATCGTTCCCCGGAGTTCCAGCTCCGCGCAACGGCGGATCAACCGGTCGCGGAGGGATTTCAGGTCCTCGAGCTTGGAGAACTGGTAGCAGGAGATGTTGGTGAAATCCATGCGCCAGTGAATCCTCCGGAGTGGAGAGGAGCCGGGTTCACCAGACCCCGATCGTTCATCCTTCCTCTTCCAAAAGTGGCTTCGCTATTGTGGGTCGGGGCCTGGAGGCCCCGGCTCCTGCCCCGGCTTCTGCGCCTAGCGCGAGTACAATTCGACGACGAGCTGCTCGTTGACGATCGGGTTGATCTCCGCGCGAGTGGGGATGCGGAGGACTTCACCACTGAAGTTATCCTTATCCGCCGCGAGCCAATCCGGAACGTTGACGATTTGCGTTTGCTCAATGTTCCGTAGCGCGAGGCGGCGGGCATTGGGCGTCTCCTTGATCGTGACCTTATCGCCAGGACGAAGATTCGCGGACGAAACGTCGTGTTTGCGTCCGTTCACATGGACGTGGCCGTGCGAAACCATCTGACGTGCGCCGCAGCGGGTTTTCGCAAAACCGAGGCGGAAGACGATGTTGTCTACGCGTGTCTCCAGCAACTGGAGCAGGATCTCGCCGGTGATACCGCGGCGGGTGGTTGCGATTTCAAAGTAGCGCCGGAATTGGCGCTCGAGCACCCCGTACTGATGGCGAAGTTTTTGTTTCTCCGCGAGGGCGAGTGCGTAATCCGACATCTTTCGGCGCGAACCCTTCTGCCCGTGCATGCCGGGAGGATAGTTTTTGCGTTCGAATGCCTTAGCCGAACCGATGATGAGCGTGCCGTAGCGACGACTGATCCTGGTTTTGGGTCCCGTGTTTCTAGCCATGATGTAAAGTTAAGAAAGGCTTCAGATACCGCTCAGACGCGCCGCTGTTTCGGAGGGCGGCAGCCGTTGTGGGGAACCGGGGTGACGTCCCGGATGACAGTGACTTCGAGACCGATCGCCTGCATGGCGCGGACGGCGGATTCGCGGCCGGCCCCAGGGCCCTTCACGCGAACTTCCACTTCCTTCAATCCATGACCCATCGCCTGGCGGCAGGCATCCTGGGCCACGAGCTGTGCCGCATACGCGGTGCTTTTCCGGGAGCCCTTGAAGCCTACCTTGCCGGAGCTCGACCAACCGAGCACGTTGCCGCGCTGGTCGGTGATGCTGACAATCGTGTTGTTAAAACTGGCCTGCACATGGGCGACGCCCGTGTGGATATTCTTGCTGCCCTTGGCCTTGACGATCTTCGGTTTTTCGATCGGATCGTCCAGCGAGAGACTGATGCTCGGCGCAGGTTTCGATTCTTCAACCTTTTCCTTCTTCGTCTTCTTGGGAGCCTTCACCTTGGCCGGCTTGGCTTCTGCGGCAACGGCCGCCGTGGCGTCCGCTGCGGGAGCAGCAGCATCAACGACAGGGATCGCTCCGGCAGGGACCGCCTCTGCAGCGGGTGATTCGTCCGACGGTGCAGCGGGCACCTCAGCGACGACTGTTTCCGGCTCAGCAATAGGCGCAGCGGCCTCGGCAGCTTCCGCGACAACCGGCGCGGGCGTCTCCTCTGGAACCGGCACAATGGCAGGCTCTTCGGAGGGATTCTCGATATCTTCGTTCGACATGACTATGCTTTATCTAACTCAGGTTTTTCCCGAGCGTGCGTCCTTGTTGCGGACGACACCGACGGTCTTACGCGGACCCTTCCGCGTCCGGGCGTTGGTGGACGTCCTTTGTCCCCGCACCGGAAGGCTCCGGCGATGCCGGATGCCACGATAACAATTAATCGCCTGGAGCCGCTTCAGGTTGCCCTGAAGTTCCCGGCGGAGGTCGCCCTCAATGACAATCTGGTTGCTCGTGATCGCATGCACGATCGCTCCGAGCTGTTCGGTGGTCAGATCCTTCGCCCGCACATCGGGGTCGATGTTGGCCTGATCTAAAATACGGCGAACGTTCTTGCGTCCAATCCCGTAGATATACGGGAGCGACGCTTCAATGCGCTTGTCCCCCGGAATTTCAACTCCCAATAGTCTCGGCATACTTTATCCTTGTCTCTGCTTGTGGCGCGGGTTTTTGCAGATCACGCGCACGACATTCTTGCGTCGCACAACCTTGCAACTCACACATAACCTTTTTACGGACGGTCTCACTTTCATGGTAACTCACCTGGGGACAACGGGACGCCAATTGGTTTCTGGCGGTGGGTAATGCGTCCTTTCGTCAAATCCAGCGGCGACATTTCGATTACGACTTTATCGCCCGGCTGTATCTTTATAAAATTCATGCGCACCTTCCCGGAAACATGCGCAAGAACGCGTCGGCCGTCGGCTAGTTGCACACGAAATAACGCGTTGGGCAACAAGTCGACGACAGTACCTGTTACTTCAATAGCGTCTTCTTTGGACATGTCAAGACCTCGGGCGCTTCTTTTGTAACAAGAACTGTATGTTCGAAGTGCGCGGAAGGCGATCCATCGGCCGTCACCACCGTCCACTTGTCCGCCAACACGCGGACCCCGGGCTTACCCAGGTTGATCATCGGCTCGATCGCCAGGGTCATCCCGGCGCGCAGACGCGGTCCCGTGCCCCTTTGGCCATAGTTGGGAACCTGCGGCTCCTCATGCAGTTTGCGTCCAACTCCATGACCGACAAACTCGCGGACCACACTGAAACCGGCCGTCACCGCACGCTGTTCAATGTACGCGCAAATGTCGCCTAAGCGGCGACCGTCCGTCACGAGCGGGATGACTTTTTCGAGAATATCCTCGGTGATCACCATGAGCCGCTCCGTTTCGGGATCGATGACTCCGCACGCAACGGTTGTGGCGGTGTCGCCAATCCAGCCATCGCGGACAATACCGACGTCCATTTTCACAATGTCGCCGTACTGGATGCGGCGGGGTCCGCCAATACCGTGAACGACTTCGCTGTTGAGACCGATGCAGATCTGACCCGGGAACTTCTTGTAACCGAGAAAGGCGCTTTTGCACCCCGCGGCACGAATGAGTTCGCCGGCGGCCTTGTCAATTTCGCCAGTCGTGACTCCAGGCGCAACCATCGCGGCGAGCCGCCCGAGGATCTCGGCCGCGGCGGCACCGGCTTCGCGCATTTTTTGGATTTCGTCGGGGCGTTTGATGGGGATCACGTCGGGCTCCCTTCCACATATTGACAGAGCAGGGAGAAGATTTTCTCCCGACCGGCAGACGCATCCAAGGTAAAAAGTGTGCCGCGATCGCGGTAAAAAGCGACGACGGGGAGTGTCTGCGAGCGGTACTCCGTCATCCTCCGCGCGAGGGTGGCCTCGGTATCATCCTCCCGGCGCACCAGGGGAGCGCGGCAAGCCGGGCAGGCAGAACCCGGCGCGAGCGCGTGGTAGGCGGCCGAATACGTTGCCCCGCATTGCCCGCACGTCAGCCGATCGAGCACGCGACGGCGAATTTCGGAATCGGACACATCGAAATGGATCGCGCCGTCAAGGGTCAAACCCCGGATGTGGAGTTCCTCCTCGAAGGCCTGCGCCTGGCCGAGTGTTCGTGGGAAGCCGTCGAAGAGAAACCCATCGGCTTGGGCATCCATCCATTTGCGGACGATGCGAAGGATCAGTTCGTCCGGGGCGAGTTCACCCCCCGCCGTCCAGCGTTCCGCTTCCCGTCCAAGTTCGGTTTTCTGCTCGCGTTCGCGTCGGAGAATGGCCCCTGTCGACGTGGAAGGGATGTCGTACTTCGCCGCGAGCATCGCGGCTTGCGTCCCTTTCCCCGAGGCGGGAGGGCCAAGGAGAACGAGTCGACGTTTCACCTTGGCGACCTATCGGGCGAAGAGTATCGCAACCCCTGCGATGACCAGGACGGCGATCCCGACGTAGATCCAAATGAGCGCGGAGGAGTCGACCACATTGCCCGAGCTCAGCGTCCTGGTGCTGGAGCGACCGCGGATGCGACCCTTGCGCAGGAACCCGTCGTAGTGGCGCTGCAAGAGATGCGTTTCGATCTGTCGCATCGTATCGAGCACGACGCCGACGATGATGAGGAGTCCTGTACCGCCGAAAAACTGCGCGGTCATGTAGGGCACGTTGATCTGGTGCGACAGAAGTTGCGGTAGCACCGCGATGATTGTCAGGAAGATGGCCCCGGCGAATGTCAGGCGAGTCATCGTGAAATCCAGGAAGTCTGCGGTTGGCTTGCCCGGGCGGACACCTGGAATGAAGCCCCCGTACTTTTTGAGATCATCCGCGATCTGGGCCGGCTGGAACTGCGTCGCCACCCAGAAGTAGCTGAAGAAGAAAATCATCAATCCGTAGAGGACGTAATGGAGCCATCCGTTGGTCAGCAACGCGGAAAGCTGGGTGGCCCACTCGCTCTGCGGGAAGAGCATGTTGAGAATGCTGGACGGGAAAAGAAGGATCGCTTGGGCGAAGATGATCGGCATGACACCCGCGTAGTTGACCTTGAGGGGCATGTACTGGGTTTGACCACCGTAGACCTTCCGACCGACCACACGCTTCGTGTAGTGAACGCTGACCTTCCGCTGCGCCTGCGTGACCGCGATGACGGCGGCGATGATCAGCAAGAGGAAGGGAATCATCAGGAGCAGCACAACGGGTGTGACGTTACTCTGTGCTCCGACCTCCGCGGGAACAAAGGTACGCCACGCCTGGATCAAACCGGCGGGAAGCTGGGCGAGGATGCCGACGGTGATGATGAGGGAGACCCCATTGCCGATTCCGCGATCGGTAATCTGATCTCCGAGCCACATGAGGAACATCGTTCCTGCGGTCATGGTGATTACGGTCAGAATTCGGAAGCCCAAGCCGGGATCGCTGACGAGACTGACGCCGAGACCGTTGATCGTGTCCATGATGCCCGGGAGGAAGGGATTGGACTGCGGATTCTCCAATGACATCGCGAGCAGGTAGCCTTGGAAAATACACAGCACGATGGTGGCGTAGCGGGTGTATTGGCTGATCTTTTGGCGTCCGCCATCCTCGCGAGCGAGCTTGCCCAAGCGCGGGATGACCGCGGTAAGGAGCTGGAGCATGATGGACGCGCTGATGTAAGGCATCACGCCGAGGGAAAAAACGGCGCAGTTCGCGAGGGCACCGCCGCTGAAGAGGTTGAACAAGGTTGCCACGCCACCGCCTGCCTGGGCGTCTGCCACATTCTGGAACCACTCGCGCAGCACGACGGCATTCACCCCGGGCGTAGTGACCACGGAACCCACGCGGATCACGACGATCATCGCCAGAGTGAAGAGCACCCTCTGGCGGAGTTCCGGGATCTTGAAGATGTTCGTGAAGGCGGAGATCATACGATGGCGGCAGGCGCGGAGATTTTCAAAGAATCACCGGCTTGGAAAGGTAAAGTGGTGCGGACCTTGCGATCCCGGTGGGGATTTACTCCGCTGCGGGGGCGGCGGGTGCCACCTTGTCAGCGGAAAGAACGACGGAACCGCCGGCCTTTTCAACCTTTTCCTTGGCGCTGGCGCTGATGTGATCCACTTCCAGAGTAAAGGCTTTGGTCACTTCGCCGCGGCCGAGAATCTTCACGCCGTCAAAACGGCCTTTGAGGATCCCGGCATCACGCAGGATTTGTTCGTTCACCGTGGCTCCGCTCTCGAATGCCTTCTCGAGCGTTTCGAGATTCACCACACCGTAAACGATCTTGAAACGGGCGTTATTGAATCCGCGCTTGGGCAAACGGCGGTAAAGGGGCATTTGGCCGCCTTCGAAACCGATCCGGATACTTCCGCCACTGCGGGCCTTCTGGCCTTTGTGGCCCTTGCCGCTCGTCTTGCCGGTTCCGGAAGCCTCACCGCGGCCGACCCGCTTGCGTGCCTTCCGCGAACCCGCGGCCGGCTTTAAATTGTGCAATCGCAATCCCATAAAAACTAAGCGACGGGCAGAACCGTCTCCTCCTGTGCCTTTGGCTTCTCACGAAGCTTTCCGCGGACACGAAGCATGTCTTCCTTCGCGCGGAGTTGTTTCAGTGCGGCCAGGGTGGCCTTCACCACGTTGGCGTGGTTGCTGGAACCCATGGACTTCGCGAGGACGTCGCGGATACCCGACGCCTCGATGACGGCCCGCACGCCGCCGCCGGCGATAACACCCGTTCCGGGCGATGCCGGCATCAACAAAACGCGACCGCCGCCAAATTCCCCCAGCACCTCGTGCGGGATCGTGTTGTTGTGGCGGAAAATCGGCTCCATCGCCTTACGCGAGGACTCGCTCGCCTTGCGGATGGCTTCGCTGACCTCGTTCGCCTTGCCAAAACCGACGCCCACCTTGCCGTTTTTATCGCCCGACACAATCAGGGCGCTGAAGCTGAACCGGCGTCCACCCTTCACGACCTTGGCGCATCGATTGATGAAAACCACCTTCTCGGTGATCTCCGGCTTGTTGGGATCATGGGGTGCGGGGGACCGATCGTCCCGCCGTCCGCGTCCGCGCTGTCTGGGTTCACCTGCCATAACTTAAAATTCCAATCCTCCTTCGCGGGCGGCATCCGCCAGCGCTTTCACCTTGCCATGATACTTGAAACCGCCGCGGTCGAACACCACGCGTGTGATGTTTTTTTCCTTGGCGCGTTCCGCGATCAGTTTGCCCACCGACTGCGCGGTGGAAACATTTGCCCCCGCGCCTTCGGCGAGGGTCTTTTCCGTCGTTTGAGCGGACGCCAGCGTGACACCGGCGAGATCGTCGATGACTTGCACGCGGATGTGTCGGCCCGAGAAATGCACGCTGAGGCGTGGGCGTTCCGGGCTTCCCGAGACTTTCTTTCGGATCCGCGTGTGGCGGATTTTTGCTTGTAGACTGCGATTCATGCGCTTGTGCGAACGGTTTACTGGACCGTCTTGCCCTCCTTGCGCCGAACCACTTCGCCGGCGTAGCGGATGCCTTTGCCCTTGTAGGGCTCCGGCGGATAATACGAACGGATGTCGGATGCGACCTGGCCCACGAGCTGGCAATCGATGCCTTCCACGCTGAGCTTGGTGTTTTCCGTGACCGTGACTTTGATTCCTTCAGGAATCGGGAAAAGGACCGGGTGGGAGAAGCCGAGGCTGAGGTTAAGGTTCTCGCCCTGAACGGCAGCCTTGAAGCCGACGCCCTGGATTTCGAGGTTCTTCTTAAACCCGGCGCTGACTCCGGTCACCATGTTGGCGATCAGAGCGCGGGAGAGACCATGCAGCGCTTTCTCGGCGCGGGTTTCTCCGTTGCGTTCGACGGCGATTTCTCCTCCGTCCACTTTCGCGGTGACCTGCTTCGGCAGATTCCAATGGAGTTTCCCTTTGGGTCCCTCGACGAGCACGCCGCCTTCCGGAGTGAATTCGATTTTCACTTTCTCCGGGAGAGGGATGCGTTTCTTTCCAATACGTGACATGGCTGTGAACTCCTTACCAAACGTAGGCGAGCAATTCGCCGCCGACATTGCGCTTCTTTGCCTCGTAACCGGTCAGGATGCCGCTGGAGGTGGATAAAATGGCGATGCCCATTCCGCCGAGGACGCGCGGAATTTCCTGAGAGCCGACGTAGCGGCGCAGTCCGCAGCGGCTCACGCGCTTGAGGCCCGTGATGGCATGCGTCTTTGCGACAAACTTGCAGCGGATTTTCAGCCGGGGATGGGCGCCGGTCGTGTCGAGTTCGAAATCCTGAATGTAGCCTTCCTGCTTGAGGATGCGGACGATTTCGGATTTCAACTTCGAGTACGGCACGAAGGCGATGGCCTTGTTGGCGCGTCCCGCGTTGCGCAGGCTGGTGAGAAGATCGGCGATCGGATCGGTCATGGCTTTAAGCGGAAGCCGCGGGAGCGGCGGGCTGAGGACGGACGCGATCGGAGAAGGGCATACCCAGTTCCGTCAGGAGGGACTTCGCCTCCTCGTTCGTCCGCGCAGAGGTGCAGATGGTGATATCGAAGCCAATGTTAATCTTGATCTTGTCGAGCTCGACCTCCGGGAAGATCGTCTGGTCGCTCACGCCCAGCGTGTAGTTTCCCTGCCCGTCGAATGCCTTCGCCGAGATGCCGCGAAAATCGCGGATGCGGGGCAGCGCCGTTTTGATCAGGCGCTCGAGGAACTCGTACATATTGCGGCCGCGAAGGGTCACCTTGGCGCCGATGTTCTGACCCTGACGCAGCTTGAAACTGGCGATGCTCTTCTTTGCAATCGTCGCGATGGGCTTCTGACCCGTGATGAGTTCGATTTCCTCACGAGCCACTTCCAGGGCAGCTTTCACGTCGGGAGCGCGGCCGACGCAGGTGTTCACCACGACCTTTTGGATCTTCGGGATCTGATGGATGTTGGTGTACCCATGCTTTTCGCGCAGGGCGGGAATCACGCGATCGCGGTATTCCACAAAAAGTTCAGCGGGTTGTTCCGCGTTATTGTTCACTTCCGGGCCTCCTCGTTTTTGTCGGTGGAACGCTCGAGCACGCGGATATTGGATGCGTGGATCGGACCCTCGCGCTCAATGATTGCGCCGTTGGGATGATCCTGGCTCTTACGCTGGTGCTTCTTGATCATGTGCACACCTTCGATGAGCACCTGTGACTTCTCGCGGCGGATCTCGAGGACCTTGCCGTTGGAGCCCTTGTGGTTGCCGGAGATGACCTCAACGAGGTCTCCGCGGCGAATATGACATTTTACTTTATTCATCTCTTCCTTGTTGTGGGAGGAACGAATCGGCCCGCTTCTGCGTTCGCGATCCACCTCCCGGTCCGCCCTGATAGTTACTAATTAGGACGAAAATTAGGTCTCCTCTGCTACAGCACCTCCGGGGCGAGGGAGACAATCTTCATGAAATTCTTTTCCCGGAGCTCACGGGCGACGGGCCCGAAAATGCGGGTGCCGCGGGGATTCAGGTCCTTATCAATAATCACGATTGCGTTATTGTCAAAGCGCAGAGACGAACCGTCCTCGCGTTTGATCGGCTGCCGGCTCCGAACGATCACGGCACGAACGACGTCGCCCTTCTTCACGGTGCCGCCTGTGGACGCTTCCTTGACGTTCGCCGTGATGACATCGCCCACGTAGGCGGTCAGCGTTTGCTTTCCGATCACACCGATCATGGTGGCCATGCGGGCGCCGGTGTTGTCGGCGACATCTAGTCGTGTACGAAGTTGGATCATGGCAGCTTAGTGTTTGAGGATTTCGACCAGGCGCCAGCGCTTGAGTTTGCTCAGCGGGCGCGTTTCCACGATGGAGACAATGTCGCCGGCTTTGGCTTTGTTCTCCTCATCGTGCGCATAATAGCGCGTGGACTTTTTTACAATCTTGCCGAACTTGGGATGCGGCACGCGACGCACGAACTTGACGACGATCGTTTTGTTCATTGCATCGGAGACGACTTCTCCGACCCGTGTTTTGCGCAGTCCGCGCTTTTCTTCTGCCTGTGCGCCAGTTTCGGTGCTTGGGGTGGTTTCGGCGGTTTCGACGGTATCCATTATTTGCTGGCCCCCACGGTGCGGGTCTTCTCTGAAAGCACGGTTTCGATCAACGCGAGGTATTTGCGGTTCTCGCGGATCAGGTGCGGTTTTTCCAATTGTCCGCCAACTTTCTGCATCCGGAGGTTGAACCCCTCCTGGCGCAGTTCCCGTCGGCGGGTCTGCAAGTCCTCAACGGACAAATCTCTAATTTCCTTGGTCTTCATGGTTACGCTGCAGCCGCCTCTGCTGTGGCAGCGACGGGCGTCGCGTGGTGACGGGTGATAAAACGGGTGCGAACGGAGAGCTTGTTCGCCGCGAGCCGCAGGGATTCCCGGGCTACGGTTTCGGAAACGCCATCCAACTCAAAAAGCACGTTCCCTGGGCGAACGGTGGCGACCCAGTACTCCGGGTTGCCTTTACCTTTACCCATTCGCGTTTCCGGCGGGCGGGCGGTGACGGGTTTGTCCGGGAAGATACGGATCCAAAGTTTGCCCTTGCGCTTCATGTTGCGGTTCATGGCAACACGGGCAGCTTCAATCTGCGTGTTGGTGATCCAGGCGCGATCAAGGGTTTGGAGTCCGAATTCTCCGAAAGAAATCTTTTCTCCGCGTGTGGCGTTTCCGGACCGGCTACCCCGCTGGGTCTTCCGATACTTCACGCGTTTTGGCATCAAGGGCATGGTGTGTTCCTCTTAAAATGTTAAGTGACAGGTAAAGCTAGGCAGCGCTATTAGGCAGCGGCGGCGGCTGGAGCGGGGGCGTTCGAGCCCTTTTCGTCACGCTCGGATTCATTGGATCCGCGACGACTGCGGGCGGCGGGTGCTTCGACGACTTCCTTTTTGCAGATCCAGCATTTGATGCCGATCTTGCCCGCCATGGTCATGGCTTCTGCGAACCCATAATCAATCGGGACGCGCAGCGTGTGAAGAGGCACCATTCCTTCGCGGTACCATTCCGTGCGGGCGATTTCCGAACCACCCAGACGGCCGGAGCAGCGGATCTTGATCCCGAGCGCACCGCCATCCATCGCGGTTTGGACAGCCTTCTTCATCGCACGGCGGAACGAAATCCGCCGCTCGAGTTGCATGCCGACGTTCTCCGCCACCAACTGCGCGTCGAGGTCGGGCGACTTGATCTCAAAAATATCGATCTTCACCTGCTTGCCGCTGGCAATCCGGGAGATGTCCTTCGTCAGGTTCTCGATTTCCGTGCCTTTGCGTCCGATGACCATACCGGGGCGGGCGGTGTGGATCGTTACCCGCACGCTGTTCCATGCGCGTTCGATGACGATTTTCGAAACCGCCGCAGTGCGGAGTTTCGACTTCAAATATCCGCGGATTTCGGAGTCCGCCCGGAGGTATCCGGGGAATTCCTGGCGCGAGGCGTACCAACGCGAGGACCAGTCCCGGCTGATCGGGAGACGAAATCCAATTGGGTTAACTTTTTGTCCCATAAACTATTCCTTGCTCTCTTTGCTTTCGACCGACGTTGCTTCGGCGGCGGATTCTGTTTCCACGGTGGCGTCGCCAACTTCGGGAGTTTCCTCCGCCGTGGATTCCACGATGTCCTCCACGGGTTGTGCCTGCACTTTTGCGGAACCCTTCTTCACGGACTCCCCTGCTGCGCGACGGGCGCGCGACGTGAGTTTACCCTTCGCGGCGGACTTGCGGGGGCGGGCTTCCTTGACGGGAATCTCCACCTCGTCTGTTAGGACGATTCGAATGTGACTCGTCCGCTTCCGGATCGGGCCCGCGCTGCCGCGTGCTTTCGGGGTGAAGCGACGGAACGTGGGGCCCTCGCCCACGACGGCTTCCTGAACCACGAGGCGCTCGACGCGCAGATTGTTGTTATTCTCCGCATTGGCAATCGCGCTGCGCAGCGTTTTGTCGATCATTGCTGCCGCCTTCTTCGGGGTGAAGCGGAGGATATCGAGCGCCGCCTGAACGGGCAGTCCCTGGATTTCTCGCGTGACTTCACGCGCCTTGAAAGCGGAAATCCGTGCGGATCTGAATGTGGCTAGAACTTGCATAGAATCTTAAGCGGGTAAACTCAACAGTGGTGTCAGCGGGTAGTGTCAGCGAGTAATGACGCGGAGTCGATCGCCCACGCGAACTTGATCAGAAGGATTGACGAGACTTTGGACAACCGCGCCGGCGATGCGTTCACGCACATCGACCACGCGGACCTCTCCAACTTTGGTCGTATTCCGCAGGACCTGAAAGGGCATGCCGACTTTTACTCCATGACGGCTGCCGAGGTTAACAACCGCGAGTGCGAGATCCTGCTTCACATCGACAACCTGGCCATCGAGCAGTGTTTGATCCACGGGTTCCGCAGTGGGAGTCGCGGAGTTCGGAGCGGAAAGCAGTTCGTTCGTTCGACGCACTTCGGTTTCGACCACCATGCGTGCCTGGGGGTCAATTCCCGACGACGTTTGGATGGTGGCGAGAATCGACTCGGAAAGGCGAACCAGTTGTTTGCGCAACGCGTCGTTGTCTTCCTGAGCGAGGCGCAGATCGCGGACAGCGGCAAGCAGACGCTGCTCGATCTTGGAGGAGTTTCCTTCAACGGTTTCCACGCCGAGCGCCTCGATCTTCATTTTGAGATCGGCGGAGTCGCGCTTGAACATCTCGCTCTCGCTGTTGGAAATCGCGAGGCTCTCCGTGAGGGCCTTGATCGCGCTTTCCTGCACGAGGAGCCTTTCCTTAAGCTTCGCTGCCTCTTCCACCGCCGTGCGCAGGGTCACGCGGGATTCGCGCTGCCGGATCGCTTCATCGGACGGCACCGGAGCGCTCTGCTGCGCACCGGCCCTGGAGGCCAGTACGACGCAGGCGGTAAGCAGGGCCGTGGGATGAAGTTTCATGAAAGAGAGTGGAAGCGGAACGTTGCCTAAATATGGGATGACGACCTGACTACTTGGTCACCTTCGCGGTGTGCGATCCGTGTTTCTTGAACGTACGGGTCGGGGAAAATTCGCCGAGCTTGTGGCCGACCATGTTTTCCGTGACGAACGTGGGGATGAACGTGCGACCGTTGTGAACCTGGAACGTGTGACCAACGAAGTCGGGCGTCACCGTGGAGCGGCGCGACCACGTCTTGATCGGGCGCTTCTGACCCGTCGAGTTCATCTTGTCGATTTTATCGAGCAGTTTCCAATCCACGAAGGGACCTTTTTTGAGTGATCTGGCCATGGGTTACTTTTTCTTCGCATTGCGCCGCTGAACGATGAAGCGGTCGGAGGATTTATGTTTGCGGCGGGTTTTGAAGCCCTTGGCGAGCTGACCCCACGGGCTCATCGGATGATGGCGTCCGCCACCGCCCTTGCTTTTGCCTTGGCCACCACCCATCGGGTGATCGACCGGGTTCATCACCATACCGCGAACGTGCGGACGAATGCCGAGCCAGCGAGAGCGTCCGGCTTTGCCGCTGGAGACATTCATATGATCCACATTGCCCACCTGGCCGATCGTGGCGTAGCACTCCTCGTGCAGGCGGCGAATTTCGCCGGAAGGCAACTTGATGAAAGCGTAGCCGCCTTCGCGGTTGGTGATCGTCGCTTCCTGCCCTGCGGCACGCGCGACTTGTCCACCACGACCCGGCTGGAGTTCGATGTTATGAATCGAGGAACCGAGCGGGACCACCTTCAACGGCATGGCGTTGCCGGGAAGCGGATCTGCCTTCTCACCAGCGGAAATCTTGGTTCCCACTCCGACACCGACAGGTGCGAGGATGTAGGCTTTTTCACCGTCCGCGTACTTAAGGAGTGCAATGCGGCACGTGCGGTTGGGATCGTATTCGATCGCGATCACCTCGGCCACGATTCCGCGCTTCGAACGCTTGAAATCGATGATGCGGTACCGGCGCTTGTGTCCGCCGCCGCGATGGCGCGAGGTCATGCGACCCTGTTGATTTCGGCCACCGCTCTTGCGCAGGGCCTCGGTCAAACCCCGTTCGGGTTTGTCTTTGGTGATCTCGTCAAACGCCGGGAGCGCCTTGAAGCGGTTGGTCGGCGTGAGAGGTCGGAAAGTCTTAAGTGCCATACAATGTGTTTCCTGGTTTAAGCGAGAGCGATTTTGTCGCCTTCCTTAAGCGTTACGATGGCCTTTTTCCAGTTGGCCGTACGTCCATAGTGAACCGTGCGCTGACGCTTGAGTTTGCCCGCGTAGTTCGCCGTGTTTACGGATACAACGGACTTCTTGAAGAGCGTCTCCACCGCCTGCTTGATCTGGAGCTTGTTGGCGAGCGGGTGAACGCGAAACACATATTTGTTATGCGTTTCGGAGAGCAGCGTGGCCTTCTCCGTCAGATGCGCGGTGTCGATGATGTCGAATACGTCCCTCATTTTGCGATCCTTTCCGAAATTCTCTGCAGGGCGTCCCGCGTGATGATGATTTTATCGTAATCGAGCAACTGCTCGGTGTTAAGATTCGTGGCGTACGTGAGCAGGGCGTACGGGACATTGCGTCCGGCGAGCTCTGTGTTCTTGTGTGGGCCGTCCGTGACAACCAATGTCTTGCGCACTCCGGGAGCGTGGCTTTCGAGTAGCGCAACGAATCCCTTTGTCTTTGGGTCCTCGAGGACAAACGAATCCACCACGAGAACGTCTCCGTCTTCCACCCGTGAGCTGAACGCCTTGTGAAAGGCAAAGCGCGAAGTTTTCTTGTTAATCTTCTTGGAGTAATCGCGTGGACGCGGACCAAAGGCCACGCCGCCGCCGACCCAAATTGGGGAGCCTGCAGAGCCGGCTCGAGCGCGGCCGGTTCCCTTCTGACGCCAGGGCTTGCGGCCCGAACGGTTGACCTCCGCACGTGTCTTTGCGCAAGCGCTCCCGGAACGCCGGGCGGCACGCATCGCGACGATCACCTCATGAACCGCGTGGTCGCCCTTTTCGGCCGCCACGAGTTCGATGTTCGCCTTCTTCGCCTCATCGGCGGTTAAAATAATGGCACTCATGTTCAATTACGCCTTCGGAGCGACCTTCTTTTTCTTTGCGGGACGCACCACCACGAACGAACCCGTCGCTCCGGCAATGGCACCCTTAATCAACAGGACGCCTTCCGCTTCACGGACTTGGACAACCTGCAAGTTTTGGACTGTGACACGATCGTCACCTAAATGACCCGGCATTCCCATGTTCTTCCAAACACGACCCGGCGTAGAGCGGTTGCCGATGGCTCCCGTACGGCGGTGCATCATCGAACCGTGCGCCGCAGGTTGACCGTGGAAATTGTGCTTCTTCATCGCACCCGCAAATCCCTTACCCTTCGACGTGCCAATCACGTCGACATATTGGCCGGGCTCAAAAGTGGTCAGCGGAACATCCTTCTCTGAAGGCGCGCTCTCCCCTTCCGCGAGACGAAATTCGCGAATGAAGCGCTTGGGAGTGGATCCGTTCTTCTCGAAATGGAACAGCTGCGGCTTGGACACACGATGTGCCTTCTGTTCGCCGTAGCCAACCTGCACGGCTTCGTATCCGTCCGTCTCCTTCGTCTTCACCTGCACCACGCGGTTGCCTGCAGCCTCGACGACCGTTACGGGAGTAATCCGTCCCTTCTCGTCGTAGACCCGGGTCATCCCGAGCTTCTTGCCTAAAAGTCCAATTGCCATGCCTTATCCTTGCTACTTAAAAAATTGCGAAACGTCCGCGTCAGATCTTGATCGTGATGTCCACGCCGGCCGGGAGATTGAGCTTGCGCAGCTCATCCACCGTCTTCGCCGTGGGTTCGATGATGTCGAGGAGGCGCTTGTGGGTGCGAATCTCGAACTGGTCCATGCTCTTTTTATCCACGTGGGGTGAGCGGTTGACCGTGTACTTTTCAATGCGGGTCGGGAGCGGAATGGGTCCCGCGACTTGCGAGCCCGTGCGCTTTGCCGTTTCCACAATCTCGTGCGCCGAGGCGTCGAGAAGGCGAAAATCAAAGCCCTTCAACCGAATGCGAATTTTTTGTCCGTTAGCCATAATGCCTGTTGCTATTTCTTTTGATCCAAAACGGTCGCAAGAACCTGCGCCGGCACCTGTTCAAAGTGGGAGGGCTCCATCGAGTACGAAGCACGTCCCTTGGAAAGCGAGCGGATCGCCGTGGCGTACCCAAACATTTCCGCAAGGGGAACCTCCGCATTAACCATCGACGTCGCGTTCTTGTTGTCGATGTTCATGATCCGACCCCGGCGTCTGTTTAGATCGCCCATAATGTCGCCCTGGTACTCGTCGGGCACGATGGCCTCGACCTTCATGATCGGCTCCAGAAGAATGGATTTCCCGTTCTTGAAGCCGTCCTTCATTGCAAAAATTGCCGCGAGTTTGAACGCGAGTTCGTTCGAGTCCACGTCGTGATAGGATCCGTCCACGATGTCGACATGGACGTCGATGACCGGGTACCCGCCGATGATCCCATTAAGAATGGCTTCCTTGATGCCTTTTTCGACCGCGGGGATGTATTCGCGGGGGATGGTTCCGCCGACGACTTTGTTGTCAATCGTGAGGCCGGATCCGCGCTCGCTGGGTCGGATCTTAATAATGACGTGGCCGTATTGACCGCGTCCGCCGGACTGCTTGATGAGTTTGCCCTCGCCGTCTGCGGCGTTGGTGATCGTTTCCTTGTACGCGATCTGCGGTTTGCCGGCGTTGGCATCCACTTTGAACTCGCGCAACATGCGGTCGCGAATGATTTCCAGATGGAGTTCGCCCATTCCGGCGACGATCGTCTGGCCGGTTTCCTCATGCGTGTACACCTGGAAGGTCGGATCCTCCTCCGCGAGGCGCTGGAGGGCGGTCGCCATTTTTTCCTGGTCGGCCTTTGTTTTGGGTTCGATCGCCATCGAGATAACGGGATCGGGGAAAGTGGGGGGTTCGAGAAGGATCGCGTGATCCTCGTCACAGAGCGTGTCGCCGGTCGTGATGTTCCGAATTCCGACGATGGCGGCGATGTCTCCGCTATAACACGTGTCGATTTCCTCTCGTTTGTCGGCCTGGATCTGGATCAGACGGCTGATGCGCTCGCGCTTCTTCGTCCGGGGGTTGTAAACGGTGTCGCCCTTGGAAAGCTTGCCGGAGTAAACCCGGAAGAAAACCAGCTTCCCGATGAAGGGATCACTCCAGAGCTTGAAGGCGAGGCTGCAGAAGTTCCCGCTATCCCGGGTTTCCGCAATGATTTCGGAACCATTGTCGGGATCCATTCCCTTTGCTGCGGGAATCTCGAGCGGGCTCGGGAGGTAATCGACGACGGCGTCGACGAGATACTGGACACCCTTGTTTTTGAAGGCCGATCCGCCAGCGACGGGGATGAATTTGTTGGCGATTGTCTGACGGCGGATGGCGGCCTTGAGGATTTCGCGGGTGACGGGTTTTTCCTCAAGGAAGAGCATGCCGACTTCCTCATCGAGATCGACCATTTGGTCGACGAGATCCTGATAAGCCTTCGTGGCGATGTCCTGATAATCTGCGGGAATCTCGGTGACTTCCCAGGTGGAACCGATCACGTCGTTGTCCGAGTAAACGATCGCCTTCTGGTTAACGACGTCGATTTGGCCCTTGAGATAGTCTTCGCGGCCGAGCGGGATCAGGATCGGCCAAACATTGGCGTGGAGCTTCTCGCGCATCGAGTTGATGGCGGCGTCGAAGTCTGCACCGGTGCGATCCATCTTGTTGACGAATGCAATACGGGGAACATTGTATTTGGTCGCTTGGCGCCAGACCGTTTCGGACTGAGGCTGCACACCCGCCACGCCACAGAAAACGGCAATGGCTCCGTCGAGCACGCGGAGCGAGCGCTCCACTTCGGCCGTGAAGTCCACGTGGCCGGGGGTGTCGATGATGTTTACCCGCTGCTTGATGCCAGCGAACGATTTGTAGATCCCCTCTTCCTCCCGCTGCAACCATGAGCACGTGATGGCGGCAGAAGTGATCGTGATGCCACGCTCGCGTTCCTGCTCCATCCAGTCGGTCACCGTCGTGCCTTCATGCACTTCGCCGATCTTGTGGATCATGCCGGTGTAAAAAAGGATCCGCTCGGTTAGCGTGGTCTTGCCCGCATCAATGTGCGCGCAGATACCAATGTTCCGCGTCCGCTCCAGCGGAAACTGGCGGTTGGGCGAATTCGGATTCACGTCAGGGCTTTGGGCTGTGGTCGATGACATGGCGCGTGGGTTGGGTTGGAGAGATGAAGCGGAGATGAGAACTAGGGTGCGCGAAGTGATTTGACGATCTTGCCGGCTGCGGCGGCACCTTTTTCGTCCGTCGCGTCTGCGGTGAACCAAACTTCCGCCAACTTGTTATCCGGGAGGGCATACCAGCCCATGCCGAATACCATCGGGGTGCCATCCTCTTTGTCTTTGCCAGTGCCAAAGGAGGCAAACCCCTTCAGCCCGTTGATTGTGTCGTCCGTCGGCTTCTGCAGATCGGGCTCCTTATAATTCTCTTTAAGGAACTCAATGCTTTCGTCAATGGCGGCATCGAGCGAAGCCTCGGTTCCCTTGATGGTGCGGAAAGAAAGGACGGCACCGGTCGGTCCTTCCAACGTGAAGTACCCGTCGTCATCTTCGGCCTGCTCGAGCTTCCAGTTTTCCGGGGCATCGATCAGGAAACTCGCACTCTTTTCCTCCGGATACGCAATCGTCTGGTCCTCAGCAGACGCAGAGGGGCAAACGAAGTTCGTCAGGAGCACAGCGCTGAGGGCGAGGATCGGGAGTTTCATTTGGACGCGAGGTGAGGCTTGGAAGTTGATCTGGGGACAGACTACCAGCGGAAGTGGGCGAAAGCGCGATTGGCCTGGGCCATCTTGTGCATGTCGTCGCGCTTTTTGATCGCGTTGCCCTGACCGTTGGCAGCATCGCGAAGCTCGTACGCAAGGGCGTCCTGCATGGGCACACCCTTTTTGTTTCCGGCGAAAGTGACAATCCAGCGAAGTGCGAGCGCGATCTGGCGATCCTGTGGCACTTCCATGGGAACCTGATAGGTCGCACCACCGACTCGGCGACTCTTGACCTCGAGACGCGGGCGAATGTTTTCGATCGCCTTGTTCAGCGTCTCGAGCGGATCCACGGTCTCCGTCCCAGCGCGGCTTTTGTCGATCGCCGTATAAACGACCTTCTCCGCGATCGAACGTTTGCCGTCGCGCATCACGGTGGTGATCAGGCGGGCCACCAGCGGGCTGGCGTAGCGGCTGTCTAGGCGGACTTCTTTATGAATGACTCTGCGTCTGCGTGACATGGCGGTGATTAATAGTGGTTACTTCTTCCCCTTGGTGGGCTTGCCGCCCTTGCCTTTCGGATCGGCGACGGCGCCTTCCTTCGGACGCTTGGCACCGTATTTCGAGCGACTGCGGCGGCGCTTGTCCACCCCAAGGCTGTCCAGCGTACCGCGAACAATGTGATAACGAACACCCGGAAGATCCTTCACACGACCGCCACGGACCAAAACGATCGAGTGCTCCTGAAGATTGTGTCCCTCGCCGGGGATGTAGGCGATGACCTCCTGGCCATTCGTCAATCGAACCTTTGCGACCTTTCGCAGTGCGGAGTTTGGCTTCTTCGGCGTACGGGTCATTACCTGCACACAAACCCCGCGGCGCTGCGGGCAATTCACGAGCGCAGGCGACTTGGATTTCACCGTCACCTTGCTGCGCCCGTGGCGCACTAACTGATTGATCGTAGGCATGTCAAAAATCGTGGAAGTCTTCCCTCGCATTCACCAAATGCCGCCGGTTTATCGGACGGCGTTCGGATCAACGCTAAATTCGGATTGGTTCGGATTGCTACAGCGGATGTCTGACGACAAAAAAACCACGCAAGCGTGGTTGAGCGCCATCCCCCGAACGCTGTGCGGGAAGCGAGAACATAGGCGGAATCATGGGGAGAGCAAGGGAAAAAGAATAGATTTGCGGAGAAATGCAGATAAAGCTTCGCGCCCTCCCATCTCTGGGCGATCCGATCGCAAGCGGATCGATGTTCGCTACTGAATCGGCGACATCAGCGCCGCCAATCGCACCTTCAACCGAAACCACAGCGTCCCCCGATCAAACTTGTGGAGATCCTCGGGCAGACTCCGAGCGAAGTCCGCCTCGAGCATGGCTTCCACCCGCGACGCAAACTCCCGACTCTCCACAAACGCGGACAGTTCGAAATTCAGCATCTGGGAGCGGTAATCGAGATTATGCGACCCCACCATCCCGACTTCATCATCGATGAGAATGACCTTCTGATGCATGAAACCCGGTTGAAAGCGGAAGACTCGAACGCCCGCCGCCAGGAGAGCCGGGTAAAACGAAAAGGACGTGAGCCACGGCAGCAGATGATCCGGCTTGCTCGGGAGGAGAATGCGAACGTCCAATCCCCGCAGCGCCGCCGTTTGTAGCGCGAGGCGGATCGCCGGGTCGGGCGCAAGGTACGGGCTCGCCACCCACACCCGACGTTTTGCCGCGTGAAACAGATGCGCCAGCACCACGGTCGACACCTGCACCCGGTTCGCGGCGCTGGAAGCGAGGAAAAACACCGGCACGCCCCGCCCGGTCGGACCCGCCGCCCGCCGCGGCAGATGCGGCACATTCTTGGTGGCATACCGCCAGTCCTCCACAAAAGGCACCTGAAGCGCCTCCACGGCCGGTCCTTCAATCCTCAAGTGCGTATCCCGCCACGGACCAAACTCCGCATTCCGCCCCAGGTATTCATCCCCAACGTTCAGCCCCCCCAGAAATGCGACCCTCCCATCCACCAAAACCAGCTTCCGATGGTTGCGGAAGTTGAGTTGGAATCGCGTGCCGAATCTCCTGTTCGTCACGAAAACGGCAGTCTCCGCCCCACAACTCCGAAGGCGCCCGGTGTAGGTTTTCGGCAGCGCCTTGGATCCCACATCGTCCACGAGAAACCAGACGCGAACTCCCCGCCCGAGCGCCGCGATCAAGCGCTCCTGCATCGCCCGGCCCAGTTGATCGTCGCGAACGATATAGAATTGCACCACAACAACTTCCTTCGCCCCGTCGATCTCGGCAAAAATGGCATCGAACGCCGCAGCGCCGTCCACCAGAAGCTCCACCGCATTCCCACCCGTCGCGGGCAACCCCGTGAGCTCCTCCGCAACTTCCGCCGCACTCCGAGTCGTCGGGGAAAAGTCCGCCGGCACCGACTCAAGGGATTTCTTCACCCCCGCGAGTTCCACGTCCAACCCTGCGACGCCGCCATCGCTCGCCAGGTCGTACCCGGAAAATCGCGACTCACCAAAAACCAAAAACAACGGAATCGCCAGGTACGGACAGATCACCAACCCCAAACTCCATGCAATCCCAGCCTGCGGTGTGCGCGATACCAGAATAGCCTTCACCGCGAGCAACACGCCAGCCACCTGAAAGGCAAGCACCGCAGCCGAAATCCCCGCAGTCAGCATTTCTCCTGTCATCGCCAAAAATCAAACTTTGCCACCCGGATCGCGTCTTTCCTGACCGACGCCCATCCTCATGTCAAAGGGGGCACGCACGGCCACGGCCGAGAAAATAGGGATTGAATCAAATCCATACAAGCCACGCTTCTTTGGAGCCGGAGCCGCGGAGACTCGGCACAACGCGATTTGACAATCCGTAGATATGTAATAATCTCTGTTACAATATACGATGCCTGCCAGTTGCCGATTTGCAATGGGAGTTCACGTCTTGGCTTTCCTGGGTCAAGACGAGGGCGCGTGCTGTACCTCGGAGGAAATCTCGCGAAGCATCAATACGAATCCCGTCGTGGTCCGAAGGATTGTAGGCTCGCTCCAAGAAGCCGGCTTGCTGGAGACGCAAAAGGGGCCTTCCGGTGGCGCCAAACTGACCCGCTGTCCCCATTCGATTACGCTGGGTCAAATCTACAGAGCCGTCGAGGAACCCGAACCCCTCGCCCTTCACCGAACCCCTCCAAGCCCGGACTGCCCCGTAGGCCGCACCATCGAAGCGATCCTGGAACGGGTGTTCGCCGATGCCCAGAACGCACTGGAGTCGCGCCTCGACCAAACGCACCTCTCCGACATCCTCGCGGCGGTCAAATCCACCGCGCAGGCTCACCACCCACAATAGCCACTCCCCTCCTCCCACTTTGTTACGAAAACGTAACATTTGCAGTGACATACTGCACGCTAGAACCAACCAAAACTAGAAACCTGATATGAACAAAGAAATCATTGCGCTCCTTGCCAAAGATCTCACCAAGGACGTTCCGCGAAGTCCGCGGGAAACCCTTGGCGGCTATGTGCTCGGAGCCCGGATACTCGACAAATGCCGCGCCGTGCTCAACGGCACGAATGGCGAATACCACTTCGACTGCCCGCTCGATAACTTCCTGTTCTCCTTCACGGGAATCCAGAGCGATGCGATCAAGGAATTCATCGCGACAGGAGCCACGGACGCCGCGGTCGGGGAGTGGATCCAAACCCACGCCACCCAGCGCCCCCGCGCCGAGATCATCCAGTGGAATAACTCGCTGCGCGAGAAGCGTATCAGCGAACTCCCGGGCGAAATTCAGGAATACCTCGAGGACTACATCCCGGCGAACCTCCCGAAATCGCTCACAAACCGCATCACGGTGTTCTTCGATATCTACGACGTCGAGGAAGGCCGCCTTGTATAAATTCGTAATTAAACCCAAAATCCGCAACGCACTCTCTTTATGAAAAAACTCATCGCCCTTCTCTGCTTCGCGGCGCTCTCCGGAGCCGGCGCAGACACGTTCAAAGTGGACCCCGTCCACTCCACCGTGCTTGTCCGCGTGAAACACCTCGATCTCAGCAACGCGTACGGCCGCTTTAACGATATCTCGGGAACGATCGAAGTGGATCCGACCGACGTCGAAAAGGGCAAGCTCGACTTCACCGTGAAGACCGATTCGATCGACACGGCAAACGACAAACGCGACGCCCACCTCAAGAGCCCGGATTTCTTCGACACGAAGCAATTCCCGGTCATCACGTTCAAAAGCTCGTCGATCAAAAAGATCGACGAAAAAAACTACGAGCTCACCGGAGATCTCACAATCAAAGGGGTCACGAAACCCGTCACCGGAAAGTTTGAACACTTCGGCGTCGGCAAAGGGATGCAGGGCGAGGAGCGGATTGCCGCCGAAGCACTGTTCAAGATCAAGCGGACGGACTTCGGGATGAACTTCCTCGTCGGGCCAGTGGGCAACGACGCGGAGATCATCGTCAGCATCGAAGCAGCTAAATAGGCGGCAGCGATGGGCGATCCGGCATTCATTTCACTCGTTGTCGGGCTTTGTTGGCCCGCGCTGATCACGGCTGCGGCAACGATCATTGGAGGGATGCTGGGTCGCCAGTCCGCTTGGTTCCCGGCATTCGCGGGAACCTGGCTTGCGGTCGGTTTCCTCGTGAGTCAGCAGTACGCAGGAACGATGCAGTTCCCGCCTACGACCGCAGGGAGCTGGCTCGCCTGCGGCGGGGTGGCCGTCTCACTCACTGCGTGGCTCCTTCTGCTGCCCGGCTGGGGTCGCCACGTCGGCCGTGCCCTGTGCGTTCTCACGTTTCTCGCGCTGCTGCTCGCGCAGGCAAAATCCAAATTCCTGTACGCCTGGCAACGGGAGGACGTGTGGATCGCCGTGGTCGCACTCCTTGCCCTATCGATCGCAACACCTCTTGCGTTCTCGCGGGCCGCGAAGATCCAGGGGAAATGGACGACCATCGTGGCGTACGGACTCCAAACCGCCCTGCTCGCTGTCGCTCTCGTGGCGGGGTCGAGCGCCTCGCTCGCGACCCAAGCGGGCGCACTCGCGCTTGCGTGGGCGGGCTTTTTCCTTGGCTGCCTGGTCATCCATCCCGACCGTCCGCTTGCCATGATCACCCAGGGATTCCTTTTCACGAGCCTCACCCTCCATGGTTTCTGGTACGCGGACCTGAAACTGACTTCGATGCTCCTCATCATCCTTGCACCGGTGACCGGCGGCATTCTCGCTTGGATTCTGGACAAACCGGAGCCCAGCCGCTGGCGCCGCTGGGTTCCAGCCGCAGCCTCGACAATTCAAGTCGCAATCGGCACCATCGTTGCGCTGGCACAGAGCACGCCGAGTGGATACAATTAAGGAGTCATCCCCAGCCAATCATTGATTCCCATGAAAGAAACGGAAGTTCTCGTCGTCGGTGCCGGCCCTGTGGGCCTCATGACCTCTCTCGTCCTCCGACGCCACGGGGCGTCGGTCGAACTGGTGGAGCGACTTCCCGCTCCGGTGAATCAATCCCGCGCCGCCGTCATCCAGCCGCGAACCCTCGAACACCTGGAACGACTCGGCATCGAGAAAACATTCGTTTCAAGCGGAGTCGCCCTTCGAGGGGCAACCGTGCACGGACCGGATGACAAATTGCTCGCCCGCATGAGCACCGCGGACCTCCCCTCGGCATTCGACTTCCTCCTTGGAATCGGCCAGCAAAAGACAGAACACTTCCTCGGTGCGGCTCTCCTCGACGAGGGCATCACCGCACGACGTTCCATTGAGGTCGTCGGCTTCCGCGACGTTGGCGACGGCGTGGAAACCACCATCCGTGAACCCAACGGCACGGAAGAAATCATCCGCTCACGCTACCTGGTTGGCTGCGATGGAGCCCGAAGCGGCATCCGCAAGGGGCTGAACCTGGAACTGGAAGGCGAAACGCTGGATCAATGCTGGATCACTGCGGACGTTCGAATCAAGGGACCCATTCACCCGGAAGAGGTGCGCACGTGGCTCCTCCCGGGTGGTTTTATCTTTATTACGGCGATCGACGACGAGCGCTACCGCGTCGTGCTCGGTTTCGCGGAGATGACCAGAGAGCAGGTCTGCGACATGGGACTTCCGCAGATCGAGGCCATTTTCCACAAATACAGTATCCCGCTGCACTTCTACGACCCCGTCTGGATCAGCCCATTCAATATCAATACGCGAGCCGTTCCGCGGATGCGGGTCGGAAACGTTTTCCTCGCAGGCGATGCCTCGCATGTGCATTCACCCGTGGGAGGTCAGGGAATGAACACTGGCCTACAGGATGCGTTCAATCTCGGCTGGAAACTGGGATACGCGCTGCGAAACAAAAGCGGAGGCGTCGAACCTCTCCTGGAAAGCTACAACGAAGAGCGCCACGCGAACGCCAAGCGCCTCCTTTCCTGGGTGGGCCCCGCCACAAAAACGGTGACGCTGACGAAGGCCCTCCCTTTTGCTCTCCGCAACCTTGCGGTGCAGGCAGCCAACCGCCTTGGACTCACTCAGGTGGGACTGCTCCGGATCAGTGAACTCGACCTCGACTACCGAAAAAGCCCCGCCGTCGAAAACCTGGATGCCGAAGGGACCGTGGTCGATGTGAGCGGGTTTTTCGGTGGACATCAAGTGCGCGCCGGAAACCGCGCGCCGGACGTCGCCGCGGTGAGTCTGCCGGACGGATCCCGTCGGCTCTTCGAGTGCTGGCGGGGAGACATCCGCTGCCAGGTGCTTATCTTCTCCGGAGCCTCTCCGGAACCGCAGCTGCTGGACCGCCTTCGCGCAGAAGTCGCGAAGCTCAACACCCTGCCAGGAAACTTCCTCAAAGCCTGGCTCGCGGCAGACGCCGTTGTCGAAGGCGCAAATGAGTTCAGCGACCTCACCGAGGAAATGCACGCCACGTACGACTGCGCCAAACCCACGCTTTTCCTCATCCGTCCCGACGGATACATCGGTCTCCGCAGCGACGATCCCTCCGCGGACGCATGCATCGGATACCTGCGACGCCAGAGCATGATGCAGTAACGGACACCCAAAACGAGAGTCGCCGGATCAGCCTTGGGGGGGAAGGACAACCCGAGAACTCGATATTGAGCACTGAACCGCTCAGAGATTTGCGCGCTTCGGCGCTGGAACTGCTGAGAACGCGACGTGGGTTCCAGCCCGTACAGAAGAATTTAAGCGCGCTTCCCGCCTCCCTGTAGTACTACTATGAAGGCAAGCCCCTCCCGCCGCCCATCACACCGCCATGAAAATTTTAGAGGAATTCCGCGCGTTCATCGCAAGAGGCAATGTGATCGACCTTGCGGTGGGTGTGATCTTGGGTGCCGCCTTTGGGAAAATCGTCAATTCGCTGGTGTCCGATGTCATCATGCCGCCCATCGGCCTCCTGTTGCAAAATGTCAATTTTAGCGACCTTTTCTTTACCCTGAATGCACAGTCCTACCCGTCGCTCGCGCTCGCTCGAGAGGCCGGAGCACCGCTGATTGCATACGGAGCTTTCGTCAGCGTTCTGATCGAATTCCTGATCGTCGCCGCATGCGTGTTTTTCCTGGTCAAGGTCATCAACCGACTCCACCGCAAGCAGACCGCCGCCACCCCACCGCCTGAACCGCCGCGCTCCGAAGTGCTCCTTGAGGAAATCCGCGACGCCCTCCGGGAAATGCGGAAACCTTGAGGCTCCCCGTTCGCCCCATGGTGTCCAACCCACGGAAGTTCGCCCCCACCCAGCACGATATCGCGCACGCTCTCGGCGTGTCGCAATCGACCGTCGCCCTCGCGCTCAACTCGCGCCAGCAGCACAAGCTGTTGCCGGATACGGTTGCTAAAGTTCAGGCGAAGGCGACCGAGATGGGGTACCGCCCCCAACGCTTTGCCCAAATGCTGCGCAATCGCCGGAGCCGGGTCATCGGCCTCGTCGTGCAAAGCGGGGCCCATGCGGATTCGAATGATCGCATCCGGCTCGTTGCCAACCGTTTGCACAATCGCGGCTATCGAGTGGTGGCGGTGGACCTCGATTGGTTCGGCGGCGACATGCATGACGTGGAGAACTATCTGTTGGATGCCTCCGTCGAGGGCATTATGCTTTGCCAGACGGATCAGCGGGTGGACCCGGAGTGGACCGCGACGTTTACGGACCGTGGGATTCCGATTTTGAACTTTCTCGGCGCGGCGTCGCCGGATCTGCCCGACGTCCGACCTGCAATGGCCAACGCATTTTATCATTTGACGCGTCATGTCCTGCTGGCGGGCAGCCGTCGACCGGCGCTGCTTCCTGGTCCGGCTTCCCGGACATTGCCCTCGGCCGATTGGATGATCACCGCTGCGGAAACGGGGTTTCGCCGCGCGATCGAAACCGTGGGTTTCACGCTCGACGAACCGTGGGTCATCAGACCGACTCGCATTCGAACCGATTCCGCGCACGAGTTTGCGAGGCAGACACTGCGTGAGATGGCTGCTTCCGGGGCGATGCCCGATGCGTTTGTCTGCCTGACCGATGAACTTGCCCTCGGGGCCCTTGCGGCGCTGGCGGAACGGGACGCGCGCGTTCCGGATTCCGTCCGGGTCTCCGGTTTCGACGATACACCATCCGCGAGGTATGCGAATCCTTCGCTGACGAGCGTCCGCTGGCCGAATGCGCCGATGGCGGAGCGGGCGGCGGAGGCCATCGTTGCTGGCGTGGAGAAACGTCCTCTCCCGGAGATGGTAGGTGGATTCCCGTGCGAGGTGGTGGTTCGGCGCTCCACGTGCTCGGAGGCGGACGCAAAGCGCCTTGCCGGGGAAGGGTTTTTTGGCGCGGATCCCGACGGGACCATTCTCGAAAACTGGGCCCCGTCCGCACCGCCGCGTCAACTCGACTTGCTGAATCTGTAACAGGAGCCGGGGCTTCCAAGCCCCGATCGTTCCCCTCGCGGCGTCAGCCGCCTCACAACGGGGTCTGATGACCCCGGCTCCTTTTCCCATTCCCATTGCACCGCATATTCCTGAAATGCTACCCTCCTCCTCCGATGAGCGATCCACTGAGCCGACCGTTTTCGCGCTACGCGGCTTGGGGGTCGTTCGCGGCTTGGACCGTGCTGGTTTTCATCCTCTCCTCGATCCGCGGAGACGATCTCAGCGCGATCCCGATCGAATTCATCGGTCTCGATAAAATTGCCCACATCGTTCTCTTCCTCATCGGCGGTTTTACGCTCACGGCCGCTCTTCGATTGACATTTCGCTGGCCGGCGACGCTCATCTTTCTGGCAGCGTTTCTCTATCTGGCGTGCTTCGGGGTCTGCGATGAAATCCGTCAACTCTTCACCCCAAACCGCAGCGGAGCCGATGTCTACGATTGGCTCGCCGATGCGGTCGGTGCCGTGATCGGCTCCCTGGCTTTCCTCATCCTCTATGGCATCACCCCTCTCCGACGACTCGTTGCAGCGCATGCTGTTCCTGAGGAAGGAAATTGAGCGGCACAACGGGCTCTACTACCAACACGCCGCCCCGGAAATCAGTGACCGGGACTTCGACGCGCTCCTCACCGAGTTGCATGACCTCGAGGCGGCACATCCGGAAGCGGCAGCGCCAGACTCGCCCACCCGCCACGTTGGGGGAGGCATCCTCTCAGAATTTGTATCGGTCCCGCATCTTCAGCCGATGCTCAGCCTGGACAATACGTACTCCCGAGCGGAAATTGGGGAGTTCTACGCCCGGCTCCACCGTCTGATCCCGGGCGAAGAAATCCCGCTGGTCATTGATCCGAAAATCGACGGCGTCGCAATTTCTCTTCTGTACGAGGGCGGTCACCTCGTCCGAGCCGCCACGCGCGGCGACGGAACAACGGGCGATGACGTGACGCAGAATGTCCGAACCATTCGCAAAATCCCCGCAAAAATCGGCCCGAACGCCCCTGACCGCATCGAGATCAGAGGAGAAATCTACCTCCCGAAGGCGGTCTTTGCGAAACTGAACGCGGACCGCGACGAACTCGGACTACCGCCTTTTGCCAATCCCCGCAACGCGGCCGCGGGATCGCTCAAGCAGCTCGATTCCTCGCTCGTCGCCCAACGCGGGCTCGCGGCGCTGTTCTACGGGCTCGGGGCGGTCGAGGGTCCGGCGCCGGATTCCCAGCAGGAATTGATGGCGCTCCTCCAAGCGTGGAGATTTCCCATTCCCGAGAAAAACTGGAAGGCTCGCTCACTGGAAGAACTGCTCGCCGCAATCGACGACCTCGACACCCTGCGCCACGGTTTCCCTTACGAAACGGACGGCGCGGTGGTTAAAGTGGACGCTTTCTCGCAACGCAAAACGCTCGGCTTCACCTCCAAAGCCCCGCGCTGGTCCATCGCCTACAAGTTCGAGCCCGAACGCGCCGAAACCCGGCTCCGCGAAATCACGATCCAGGTGGGCCGGACCGGCGTGCTCACGCCCGTCGCAGAGCTCGATCCCGTCGTCGTGGCGGGCAGCCGCGTGGCCCGAGCCACCCTTCACAACGAGGAAGAGATCGCCCGCAAAGACATCCGCACAGGCGACATCGTCGTCATTGAGAAAGCCGGCGAGGTGATCCCGGCGGTCGTCGCGGTCAAAACGGAACGCCGCACCGGCAGCGAACAGGTGTTTTCCATGCCAGAAAGCTGTCCGGCGTGCCAATCCCCGGTTGTCCGGGAGGCGGGATTCGTCGCGGTGCGCTGCACGAATCCCGCATGCCCGGCACAGTTGCGCCGTCGCCTCGAACACTTCGCCCACCGCGGGGCGATGGATATCGAAGGCATGGGGGAGGCAATGGTCGCGCAACTCACCGAAGCGGGGCTCGTCCGCGACCTCGCGGACATCTATTCTCTCAACGTGAACGCGCTCGAAACGCTCGACCGCATGGGCGAAAAAAGCGCGTCAAATTTGCTCGTAGGCGTTGCGGAGAGTCGGACGCGCCCCCTGTGGCGGCTGATCTTCGGGCTCGGCATCCCGCACGTGGGGGCCACCGTCGCGCGCGTGCTCGCGCGCCGTTTTCGCACCCTCGATACCCTCTCGCGCGCAACCCCGCAGGAACTCGAATCGGTGGAGGACATCGGTTCGGTCCTCGCCGCGAGTATCGTGGCATTTTTCGAAAACCCGGGCACCGCGCCGCTGATGGAGCGCCTTCGCGAGGCGGGCGTGCACTTTGGGGAAAATGACCCCGTCGAATCGTCGGGCGGTAAATTTTCCGGGACGACGTGGGTCCTCACCGGAACGCTTTCGGTCCCGCGTGAGGAAATCGCAGAGCAGATTCTGCAGGCGGGAGGGAAGGTGGCCTCTGCGGTGAGCAAAAAGACGACGTTCGTGCTCGCGGGCGAGGACGCTGGCTCGAAGCTGGAAAAGGCCCGGAAGCTCTCGGTTCGGATTATCGACGAGGAAGAGTTCCGAGGGATGTTGGAGGCCTGAAGAAGGCGCGGACAGTTCACGCGAAGCCGCAGAGACAGCGAATAAGCCGAGAGTAAACGAGATTAACCCTAAACGGGAAAATGAGAACGGTTTCTAGGAGTTAAGTTACTCAATGTTAGGATATTACACGACAAAAGCGAGCCACCGATTTGGTGAACAGATGCCGGTCAACTTCCCAAGGTGAAGTTCCTCCAGTTCAATGCTTTATCTGTGTAAATCCTGTAAATCTGTGGTTCTATTCCTGTTCTTAGCCTAACCGGTTGTACGGAGGCCGCTGGCGATGGCGTTGATGGAAAGCAGGACGGGCGGCAGAAGGGCGGCAGCTTCTGCTTCGTTTTCGCGACGTGCCGCCCGCCAACGTGCGAGCACCTCAATTTGCTTGCGATGCAGCGCAAGGAGCGCGTCCGCACGAAGGCCCAAGGTGCGCAACATGCGCGGGCGACGCCTTTCGATGCTGCCGCCAAACACCTCACTCATCATCCGCTGCGTGCGAAGGAACTCGGCCTCAATGTGTGAAAAAATCCGATCCCGAACCTCCACATCCTCGACAAGTCCCGCGTAGGAACGCATCAGGGAAATATCCGCACTTGCCAGGTTTGTTTCCACGTTCGTCAAAACGTAATAGAGGAATGCCGAGTCCTTCAATTTCGCGCAGACATACGCAAACTCTTCCGGCGCCTCCTGCGACAGATGCTCCAGCGCATGCCCGACGCCGAACCAACCCGGCAGATAAAAACGGGACTGGTTCCAACTGAATACCCACGGAATGGCGCGCAGATCCGCGAGAGTGCGCTTGCCGGTCCGACGCGCCGGGCGCGAACCAATGCTGCTCACCTCCACCGCATCAATCGGGGTCGCCTCGGAGTAAAACGCCATAAACCCCTCCATCCGAATGAGTTCCTGGTAGGCCTCCGTGCTGGTCCGCGCGAGGAGATTGCAAATTTCCGAAATCCGCAAATCCTCCTCGGACGGCCGGGATTCAGCCAGCGACACGCCCGCAACCCCCGCCACAAGCAACTCGAGATTGTACGTGGCGTTGTCGAGGTTCGCGTACTTCTGGGCAATGGTTTCCCCCTGCTCGGTAAGACGCAGGTCGGCTTGAATGGACCCCGACGGCAGCGCATCCAAAAACCGGTGGGTCGGACCCGCCCCGCGGCTGATCGTTCCCCCGCGACCATGGAAAAAACGCAGCCGCACTCCGATGGCGCGCGAAAGATCGGTCAGAACGGTCTGAGCCTTGCTGAGCGCCCACTGACTCGCAAAAATTCCGCAGTCCTTGTTGCTATCGCTGTAGCCGATCATGATCTGCTGAACCGGCAGATCCCCATGGTTGCGTAACTGACGCTGGTACTCGAGGCTGCGCCGGGTGACCGGGTGCGAGAGGAACTCCTCCATCAATTGGGGACTCGCCTCCAGATCCTCCAGGGTCTCAAAAAGCGGAACAACCGCCAACTCGCTGACGAGTTCCCCGTTCTCCCACCGCATCAATCCGGCTTCACGCAGGAGGACATAAACGACGAGCAGGTCCGACACCCGTCGCGTCATGCTCACGATCAGGGAGCCAATCCCCGCATGGCCGTAGTTGCGGATGTACCGATTGAGGACCCGGTAGCAACTCAGAACGGCATCCGCTTGGGGACCAATCCCGCTGTCATGATACAAAAATGGCCGCGGCGACTCGAGTTCGCAGATCAGGAATGCCAGACGCCGTTCCTCATCCCACTCCGCAAAATCGGCTCCGTTCTGACCCGACGCCTCCAGGATCTGACCCAGCGCCTCGTCGTGGAAGCGGCTGTTTTGCCGGATGTCCAAGACCGCGAGGTGGAATCCAAAAACCGACAGGGCCCGCCGCACGGGAGCCACGCTGTCTTTCGCGAGCCGGACCGCTCCAATCTCCACCAGGGATTCCTCGAGAACGCGCAGGTCCTCATCCAATTCAGTTGCAAACCGGTACCGATTCTCCCCTTCCCGAATGCGTGAACGGTCGGTCGGCCTTGCCTCGAGCGGCAATTTCGCCCGCATTAACAAAACGTAACGACGCCACGGCTCGTCGGGATAACGCGACGCGATTTCGTCTGCGACCGAACCCAATCCGATCGACAGCGAATCGAGCGACGCCAGCAGCGCCTCGGGCGGCGTGCGAAAAACTCCGGAAAGCGGGAGTGCCGATGCCAGATCCCGCAGCTTCCGATCCAACACTTCAAGTGCCGCAAGACGCAGATCCAGCAGTGACTCCCGGGTGACATCCGCCGTCACGAGCGGATGCCCGTCGCGATCCCCACCCACCCAGGTACCGAAACGGATCCGCGGCAGGGCCGCCGGTTGATCGAGAATAGCTGGATCGAAGCCGACCGATTCCCAAGCGCGCCGCAACCGTTCATCCAGCTGCTTGAGGCAAAGCGGAAACACTTCGCGGAGATAGAAATTCACGCTCCGGCGCTCGGAGGCGACGTCCGGTTTCTGAAGCAGGATTTCCCCGGTGCGCCAGAGTCGTTCCAGCACGGATTTGATTTTTTCACGAAATCGCCGCTGCTCGCTTGGCGTTAGCAGGGGATTCTCGAGGCTCGTCAGGTGGGCGAAGATTTCCCGGTGTTGTTCCAGGACGGCAGATCGTTTTGCCTCTGTGGGATGGGCCGTCAGGACAGGCTCTACGCGAACGCGTGGAAGAAACGCTGCAATCTCGGACTCGGAGAATCCATTCCGGATCAGCCGCCGCAACTGCTGGCCCCACAAACCTGGTTCGTCCCCGATGCCATGCTCCTGCTCGCGTAGACGCCGGGTGCGCGCCGCGGCATTCTCCTCGACCATGTTCAACAATTGGAACGCGATCGAATAGGACTGCTCGAGTCCGCGCAGGGACAACATCGCGGCTTCCGATCCCAACGGATCCCCAACCCACGGGAGCGAAGCGGCAGCGGTGCTTTCCCCCATCTCCAGAAGCACCTCCCGGAGGCATTCGGACAGGAACACAATGTCCCGGTCCATCTTGCTGAACCCCGATGCGATATAGTCGGCCGTCGTAGTCACCCCGGGGAGGGACGTTAGAATGCCGCCCTGAAAATGCAACCGCGCAATCTGCGCACGTAGAGATTTCCGCGCAGGCATGTGGCAAATCCGTTGCGCAACCGCGCTTCCCCTTCTCCCGGCCGCATGGCAGAGTGCCGCGCTATGACGTTTTTGGTCTCAGCTCTTCTCGCGTTCATCCTGGAAATCGTCGTCATTTCGATGATCATCTCCGCTTGGAAAGTCGACGAGCGCGTCGCCGCCGCCCCGGGGGTCGACATCGCCATCAGCTTCCTCACGTGGCTTCCGTGGGCCTTCTTCCTTTGGCTCGCGGGATGGATGGGGCTCGCGGGATGCGTGATCGGTCAGTTTGCCGCCATGCAGGCGTTCTGTTTCTGGCACTGGAAAAAAACCGCGTACGCCGGTCCTTCCATCTGCCGAACGCTCAACCGACTCGTTGGGGCAAAATCCAACAACTTCGCGCTCATTGCCACCCTCCCGGCGCTGCCGGCATTCCTCCTCATTCGATTCTCGCAGCTCACCACCTATCCGATTCTGGTCCGCACCATCAAGCTGCCGCCGTACGTCCAATCCGAGTGGGTGAATGTTTCGCGTCAGAAGTTCCAGGGTCTGGTCGGACACGACCTTGTGTGGTGCTTGTACTGCGACTGGATGACCGGCATTTATGCGCTCGGCGGCGAGATGCTGCGGAACCTTGAGAGCTTCTGGTGTCCGATTCGCTTTTATCCCGGAAAAAAGTGCGAGAACTGCAAACTCGACTTCCCGGATGTGGAGCAATGGGTCCCGGCGAACTCGGACATGAAGGCCGTTGAGGACAAGCTGGTGGAAAAGTACGCCGGCCGGAAATGGAACAGCTGGTGGTCCCATCCGGACAGAAAATAATGGCTCACGCGCAGCGACGCTGCGGCGTGGCGGTCACAATGCCTTCAACGCAAATACGCTATGGCCAACCTGCTCCCCCTCCTACAGCTTGTTCGCGCCTTCGCGTGAGCCCTGTCACATCGGCGGCGTGAGGACGCGGACCGTGGGGTCGTTCTGACGCGCTGTGGTGTAGATTCGCGCGGGTGTCCGGTTGCGGACATCATAACTAACGAGCACGAACTCCGGATAAAACCGGTTGCTTGCGGGCTCATAAACGGTCTCGCCGGAAAAGTAACCCATCAACTTGTATTCGACGTTGTTGTCGGTTCCAAGTTTTCCACCCTGGCGATCCGGGGCGAGGGTGCGCTGCTCATTGAACATCACCAGTTGGGCGGTGCTCCAAGGTTTGCCGGGCTGGCGAACCCAACCCCACATTTTGTACACTTCCTTGTACATCCTGCGGCCGACATAGTAATTCCCCGGGGCCTCCTGGCGGATGGCCTCGTTCATCGCCTCGATCTGCGGTGCGTCCTCGGGAACGGTTTCGCACCCCGCGATCGCAAGGACAGTCACGAGCAGGGCGACGCGTCCCGCGGAGAAAACAGGGAACTTCATGAGGTTAACGAATGACCTGATCGATATACGGTTTGATCCATTCCATCAGGGCATCCTCGCTCGTGATCTCCGCGGCTTCGATTCCGCTAAAGAGTCTCCAATGCTCGGTGTGGCCGACGGATGCGCCGGGTTCGACCAACTGCAGAGGCCCGAGGGACTCCAGTTCGAGCATGTCTTTGTTGGTGAACATTTCGAAATTGCAGCCACCGTCCGGATACTCGGTGGCCGGAAGCAGTTCGATCGTTTTGAGAAAAAGTGTCTCGCCGACCAGGTACGCCACCCAATTCTCCCGGTGGATCAACCCGATCTTAAAAGGCGTGCCCTCCTCCGTCTGTTGCAGCAGGATAAACCGCCGACCCAGGGTAAAACGGATGTCCGTGAGATCCGAATACGGCCAGACAACGATCCCACGATTCGGGAGAAGATCCCGGGGATGCTCGCCCAACGGTGGCTGCGGAATAATCGCCATCCCGCCCGCATCCATCACACTCAAGCCCCAGGTCGCCAAACGCAACGGACGGGAACCCTCGTTCGTTACTAAATGACCGACGCTGACCGCCGACCCCGTCGATTCCAAGCGCACGTTGAGCTCTTTGCGGATGGAAATCGGCTCACTTTGATTCGAAACGAAACTCCACCCGCCGGATTCCTCATGATGGCTCACCGGGAAGTTGTCCTGATGGTAGGTGGCAATCTCGTCCTCGGGCGCGGTCCACAGCCGGTGCCCGCCGCGACTCAGCCATCGATCCTCCCCGCTCCCGCCGAGTTCCTCCTCGAACGTCTTGAACACGTTCGCGCCATCGCCCGTGCGATACGAAAGAATTCGCGGTCCGACATCCAACGTGACGATCAACTCCGTGTCGTCGTTCGCGATTCGAAGATTTCGCTGCCAACCGGCGTAGGGAACGATTTCTGAAGTCATGGCAAAGAGAGGAACACACGGGGAACAGAAGTCGTTCGACGTGACCTTCCTCTAACCGTCGGCCCTCCGGTGTGTCAAGCGGATCGCCCCGAATTGGCCGTTGAATCCGACAGAACTCACCATCGCATCGCACGATTCGCCGCGGCGAACGCACTCCGCCGCCAGCAGGATCTGGAGAAGAGCCGAGGCCGCAAAAGATTCCCCGAGGACGGCGCGCGGCGCCAACCTGCGAGCCTGCGGACAAACCGCGTCCAACGCGGCGGACTCCGCAGCGTCCTGCAACGTTCCCCCGACCGAGGTCACCACAAGATCGGGCTGGCCACCGCACTCCCTTAACACCGCACGAAGCCCCGCCGTAAGGGTCCGCCCATCGCGGCCACACACTGCACCGCGCGGTCCGAGACACACCCCGGACCGACCCAGCACCACCGCAACCCCAGCCTCCGCAAACACCAGTCCGCCCCCTTCCGCCTCCGTCGAAACAATTCCCCACTCCCCGTAAGCCTGACACAAAACGGCGTCCGCCTCCTCCGCCGCAACCACCACCACGCGATCCGCCTCGTCCATTTGAATCAATTCCCTCGCGGTCAAAACCGCCGCCAACCCCACGGAGCTATCCCCCACCAGCGTCATGGCGTGATCCGCAATCCCAAGCACGGCCGCAACGTGACTCGTCGGAGCATTGTACACCGTCTCCGGAAACAATGCCGGACTCCCGGCACCACCCCCGCGCTCAATGATCTCCGAATAAAACCGCTGGGTATAAACGGCCCCGCCGTTACTCGTCGCAAAAATCAGGGCCGTTCGCTGAAGCGACCCCACCTCACCGCCTGCCGCCCTTTCCGCTTCGTCAGCCTGAGCGATCGCGTCCCGCGCGGCCGCGACCGCAGCGAGCGAGATCCGACTGGAGCGACGCACGCGCGGCAGGCGCTCCACATCTGTCAAACATCCCTCCGGCAACGGTAGGAAGGGAAATGAAACCCCCGCCCCGGGGCCTCGGAGCGTTGAAATAGGCAAGGGCCGACCATCCCCCAGCGCCCCACGCACCGCGTCCACGCCTCGACCCGCGGCCGTCACACAGCCGACTCCCGCGATGAAAACATCCGCCGTCACGCCACCCCCCCGGCGAGCGCGAGGGTCGCATTGCTGCCGCCAAATCCGATCGAGTTGCTCAGCACCCGTTTTGCGGAAACCGCGCGGATGCTGTTTGCGACAATGTCGACTTCAACCCCCGGATCCGGTTCGCGGAAATGAATACTCGCGGGCAGAAAACCCTCCCGGAGGGCGAGCAGGCAGTAGTACGCCTCCAAAGCCCCCGCCGCTCCCAACGCATGACCCGTCTGACTCTTGCAACTGCTCACCGCAGCACGCGGAACGACGTCCATAATCGCGCGCGCCTCGGTCGCGTCATTCATCGGCGTCGCCGTGCCATGCGCGTTGACGTAATCCACCGAGGCGGCATCCCAACCGGAGACCGCTAGTGCCCGACGCATCGCCCGCGCCGGACCGGACCCATCGGGGTTCGGCTGCGTCAGGTGATGATTGTCCGAAGACGCCCCATATCCACAAACTTCCCCAAAAATGCTCCGCCCCTCCGCGACCGCGGACTCCCACTCCTGAAAATGAAACATCGCGGCGCCCTCCCCCAACGCCAATCCGGTGCGCCCCGCGTCGAACGGCCGACATTTTTCCTCGGTTGACGCCTTTAAACAATCGAACCCGGCAAACACCAACTCCGTCAGGACGTCGTATCCGCCGCACGTGACGCGGTTCGCCAATCCCCGGTGAATGAGCAGGAACGCGTGACCCAGGGCATTCGACCCCGACGCACATGCATTCGAAACGATGCGCAGCGGAGGCACGCGGGTGCCCCCGGAGGCATATGCCTGGATCACCGGTTGATGCGGCATGTAGTCCCGCAAAAGGGCGCGGCGCTCCCGTTTGTGCGGTCGGCCGTTGGCAAAGTCGGATGACGACAGCGCCCGCAAGTATTGCTCGCCGCCCGGCATTCCGCCGCTTGTGGTGCCGACGATTGCAGTCTCCGCCTCGAACCCCGGCGCATTTGCGTCCGCCTGGCGCAACGCGGCAGCGACCATGCGCGTGGGGCGCTTCCCCGCCCCGCGTTCGGCGAGGCTTCGCTCCTGCACCTCGCCTGCGGTCCGGGAGCGGCAGGTGGATACATCAAAGAGGGTCACGTCGCCGACCGCATCCGTCGCGGCGAGCAGTTCCCGGGCGATTTCCCGATACGATCCACCGAGGGGACTGCACGCTCCCATGCCCACCACCGCAACGCGGCGGCGAGATGAAAGGGGAGGTGTCATGGCGTTGCCCACGGAATCATCCTAAATCCCGCAGTTCAAACCCAAGAAATGGTCAGATTCACCATGAAGTTCATGAAGGACATGAAGGGACAGAGGAATAGACGGCTCAGAAAATTGGCCCGCAACTTCACCCAAAAGGGGAAGACCCGTGGAGCCCGGCAACATGCCTCATTCATTCCTCTTCATGATCTTCAAGTGCTTCATGGTCATTCAAGCTGCGGTTTATAGGTTCATTCGAAAAACCATACGTCCCCGCGTGCGGAACGGGGGAGTGTTTTCGCACGATTGCCTGATCATTCGGCTTGTTCACCCTCGTGCCGACTCGGCACACTGCTCGCGCTTATGAACATCCTGATTCTGGCCGCCGGCTACGCGACGCGACTTTATCCGCTCACCCTCACAAAGGCGAAACCGCTCCTCGAGGTCGCGGGCAAGCCCATGATCGAGTGGGTGCTCGATAACCTCGCGTCCATTCCCGACATCGAAACGGTCTTCGTGGTGACGAACAACAAATTCGCCGCGGACTTCCAGACCTGGGCCGATGAATACCGCACCCGTCAGCCGAAGCTCTCTTTCAAGATCGTCAACGACGGCTCCACGAGCGATACCGACAAACTCGGCGCCATCGGCGACATGCACTATGTCATCAACAACGAGAACATCATGGGATCGGATCTGCTCGTTGTGGCTGGCGACAACCTTTTCAGCGAGCCAGTCGATGGCTTCGCCGCGCACGCGAAAAACTACGCGGCCACTCTGGGCGTGTACGACGTGGGCGATCTCGAAGCGATCAAGAAGTACAACAACATCACCGTCGACGCGCAGGGCAGCATCACCCATTTCGAGGAAAAACCCGCGAATCCCACGAGCACGCTCACCGGCATCGCCCTGTACTACTACCGCAACGACACGCTGCCCCGCGTGAACCAATACATCGAGGAAGGGAACAACCCCGACCAACCCGGACGCCTCATCCAGTGGCTCTATCCGCAGATCGAGGTCAACACCTGGACCGTGCCCGGAACGTGGTTCGACATCGGCAGCAAGGAAACGCTCGAGCAGGCCAACGTGATCTTTCGGGATCACGTGAAAGACTGAGCGGACGCGCCCGTCCGTCCGCTTGACGAAATTGTCACATGCGGATTCTTCCAAGCGGAGGGCAACTTTCGTGACGTTCAGGCCATGCCAAACGATGACCTGAACGTACGCATTGTGGGATCCGAGCACGCGCTGCCGGTGGAGATCAAAGCCTCGGCCGCGATCAAAGTTTCCGCGAAGGAATCCTTCCCGGTGGATGTGCTGAGCCTCCCCAAAACCGAGGATGGCCTCCCTCCCGCCCTCCGCTCGGACGTCATCAGCGTTCGCCACGGCAAGAAAGGCGTCGACGCCTACAAAGTGGAAAGAACCCACGGACTCTGGGCGTTTCTTGTTCCGGTTGAGGAAGACAACGGCGACTCCGCCGCCGGCTGGTACTATCTCCCGGCCATCTCCGCCGGCCCCTGGCGCGAAGGCGCTCCGGAGCCAAAACACAAAGACAAATCCGGAGAATAACCTCTCCCCTCGTTCGTCCGCGCAGTTCACACCGTTCGCGCAGCCGCGCGCGCCTATCCCCGCAGGGGGATTACCTTAAATGGGAAAATGAGAACGGTTTTTCGGATTTAAATTACTCAACGTTAGGACATTACACGAAAAACGCGGGCCACCTACTTGGTGAACATATGCCCGTCGATTTCCCAAGGAGAAGTTCCTCCAGTTCAATGCTTTATCTGTGTAAATCCTATAAATCTGCGGTTCCATTCCCGTCCTTCGGGTTACTGCACCTTTAACCCCAGCTCCCGCAGCTGCCGCGGCTCCGCCTCCGAAGGCGACCCAAAGAGCAAATCCTGACCCCTGCTGTTCTTCGGGAACGCAATCACATCCCGGATGTTGTCCGTCTTCGCAATCAGCATGGTCAACCGATCCACCCCCAGCGCGATGCCTCCATGCGGAGGCGTCCCAAAGCGGAACGCCCTCAGCAGGTGACCGAAAAGTAGCTCCTGTTTCGCATCATCAATCCCCAGCACACCAAATAGCTTCCGCTGCAACTCCGGCTCATGAATCCGGATGCTGCCGCCCCCTATCTCGACCCCGTTCAAAACGATGTCGTACGCCTCCGCGCGAACCTTTGCGTAGTCGCCCGCTTCGAGCAGACCCAAGTCCTCCGTCTTCGGCCGGGTGAACGGATGGTGCACCGCATTCCACTTGTCGTCCTCCGCGCTGTACTGCAACGCCGGGAAATCCAACACCCATAAAAACCGCAGTTCGTCCGGATCGGTCACGAGCGATTGAATCGAGGCGACGCGGAGTCGGATCCTCCCCAGCACCTCGCAAACCACCTCCCAGCGATCCGCGCCGAAAAGCAGCAGATCCCCTTCCTCCACCGCCATCCGCTCCGCAAGCGCGGCCTTTTCCGCCTCGGTGAAGAACTTCACGATCGGCGACTTCCACTCGCCATTCTCAATCTTGATGAACGCCAACCCCTTTGCCCCGTACTGCTTCGCCATCTGCGTGAGGTCCTCGATCTGACCCGTCGTAATCCCGGCAAATCCCTTCGCATTGATCGCCTTCACGCACCCGCCCGCATCGAGCGCCCCGCGGAACACTTTGAATTCCGTCCCCGCAAACACCTCGCCGAGGTCGACCAACTCGACCCCAAACCGCATGTCGGGCTTGTCACTCCCGAACCGGTTCATTGCCTCGTCATAGGTCAGCCGCAGAAACGGCGTCTCGAGCTCGCGGCCGGTCGTGGCCCGGAACACCCGCTGCATGAGCCCTTCGATCAAATGAATGATGTCCTCGCGAGTGACGAACGACGCCTCGAGATCGATTTGGGTCAGCTCGGTAATGCGGTCCGCGCGCGGGTCCTCATCGCGGAAGCATTTTGCGATTTGAAAATACCGCTCAATGCCGCCGGCCATGAGCAGCTGCTTGTATTGCTGCGGCGACTGCGACAGCGCGTAAAAATGCCCGGGCGAGACGCGGCTCGGCACAAGAAATTCCCGCGCGCCCTCGGGCGTGCTTTTGCTCAGCAACGGCGTTTCCACCTCCAAAAACCCGGCATCGTCGAGGTACTCGCGCGTCGCTTGTTCCAGACGGTGCCGGATCTTCAGGTTGCGAACCATCGAGGCCCGGCGCAGGTCCAGAAATCGATACTGCAGGCGGACATCCTCGTTGGAAATGTCGTCATCCAGGGGAAAAGGCAGCACGTCCGCGCGATTGAGGATCGCCAATTCGGCGGCGACCACTTCGATTTCCCCGGTCGCCAGCTTGGCGTTCTCCGTCCCGGCCAGCCGCGGAACGACCGTTCCGCTAACCTGGATCACGTCCTCGCTGCGCAGCGTGTGCGCCTGCGCGGCGATCGTTGGAAAGTCCTCCGGTCGGAACACCACCTGCGTAAGGCCCTCCCGATCGCGCAGATCGATAAAAATCACCCCGCCGTGGTCGCGACGCGAGGCCACCCAGCCGCACAGCGTGGCGACGGAGTCAGTGTCCGCAGCACGCAGCGCGCCGCAGGTATGGGTTCGGTAGCTCATGGGCCGCTAAACGTGATGGCTTTTGAGCCGATCGACAAGCGCATCGTGCGGGATCGATTCCTCCGCGCGCGTTGCAAGAAGCTTGAGCTTCACCACCGGCCACTCGGATCCCACCACGACCGCGAACCGCGCGCCCTGTTTTTCCGCATCCTGGAACTGACGCCCCACCTTCGCCGGAACGAGGGAATAGTCCGTGCGCCAGCCTGCCGCGCGGAGGCTTTGGGCGAGCGCAATCGCAGGGGCGCGTTGTGTTTCCTCGGCGATCACCACGACGATTTCCGCACCCGCTTCGGAGCGCAAAAAAGCATCACGCCGCGCCGCAGCGGCCGGCACTTCGTCGATGAAGTTCCCCAGACTGACGTCGCCCATGCCAAAACCAAGCGCCGGCAGATCGCACGCGCCGTCGCTGAGGTCCGCGAGCAACCGATCGTACCGACCTCCCCCGGCCAGCGCGCGGAGCTTGCGGCTGCGGTCAAAGACTTCAAAAACCAGACCCGTGTAATAGGCCAGCCCGCGCACAATCGTCAGATCCGGTTGAACAAACTCCCGCACGCCCCGCGCGTCGAGTTCCGCGAACAGCGCATCAAACGCCGCGCCCCCGCCGTCCGCGATGAACGCGCGGACGTCCGCCAGCGCGACGCCCATCTCCCCGAGCCTAGCTTCGATTGCCTCGGGCGCGTCGCGTTCCAGCTTGTCCACCACGGAGAGAAAATCCGGTAACACGGCGGGATCCACGCTGCGGTCGGCCAGGAATTGCTGCCACGCCCGGCGGTCGCTCAGACGGACCACGAAATCATCCTTCCCGAACCCAAACTCCCGGAGCAAATCGACCGCGAGGGCCACCACCTCCGCGTCGGCGCCCGGGCCTCCTTCACCGATCAGGTCCGCGTTGAATTGCCAAAACTCGCGGAGGCGGCCCTTCTGCTGTTTTTCGTAGCGGAAGAACGGCGACGCGCAGAACCACTTCAGCGGCTTGCGGTAGTCCTTCGACTTCGTCGCGACCATGCGGGCGAGGGTGGGGGTCATTTCCGGCCGCAGCGCCACGGCGCGGTCGCCCTTGTCGGTGAAGTTGAACAACTGACCCAAAATCTCGCCGCCGCTGTTTTTCTTCGCGTATAGGTCGAGTGGTTCGAGCGTCGGCCCGTCGAATTCGACGAATCCATATCGCCGAGCCACGTCGCGCCAAACGGAAACGATATAATTCCGCCGGGCGCAATCCTCTGGATAAAAGTCACGAAAACCCGGGAGAGCCTGCATCGGGAGAGGGAAGCAATCGGCGGGGCGAAACGCGAGTACGAAGCGCGTTCGACAACCTCAAGCGTTGCGGTTTCCGGGTCGGCTCGTTCATGTAAGAAGCCGACGATCTCTTGAACATCGGCGACAAAAACCTCGCTCCGGAGGACCTTGTCGTCCATTGCGCGATGAGGTTACGGGCGCCTTCGATGGTGGTCGCCATCACGTGGCTCGTTGTGTCAGGATGAGGGGTCAAGGGGATTCACTTAAGTCATGTGATGCATCTTTATTGCTACGTGCCGTAAATATGGGAGGATAGGAAGAGATGAAAACCACCTTGGACATTCCAGATCCGATCTTCCGCCAAGCCAAGGCACGGGCTGCCCTCCGTGGAGTCTCCCTCCGACAGTTCGTCACCGAGGCCATTCAAGATAAAATCACCGCTCCAGCTTCGAGTCGAACGGGCTCGACGGAACCGCCGTGGATGCGCGGATTTGGAGCACTGGCGGACCTTCACCGGGAAACCCGCGAGGTGGACGCCTGTATCGCTGAGACATTTGAGGTTTTCGACGAGGAAGATCGCTCATGATCTTGGATACAAATGCGCTCTCGGCGTGGGCCGACGGCAATCCAGCATGCCGCGCTGCTTTTGCAGAGGCCTCGCGCCTGGTGGTGCCAACGATTGTTCTGGGAGAGTATTACTATGGGATCCGCCAATCCCGCCACCGCAAGCGCTACGAGGAGTGGTTGGCTCAAAACTTGCCGTTCGCTGAGATTCATCCGACCTCTGACACAACGGCCATCCACTACGCCGACCTCCGGCTTCACCTCAAAACCACCGCCACCCCCATCCCCGCAAACGACCTCTGGATTGCCGCGATGACGACGGAATTAGACATCCCCCTTCTCAGCAACGATTCCCACTTCGACCTCATTCCCGATCTGATTCGGTTAGCATTTTAGGATCCTTCGTTAATTGCCTTCGACTGCATTTCCTTCGGAAAAGGGGTCGGGTACAAACCACTAACATGACGCCAAACCATCGCAATTCCGCTGTTGAAAAGCCCGGTTGAAGCCGGAGCAGTTCGCTTCTTGAAGATCAGCGGAGAAGGCTTTTTGCGAGATTCGCACACATTAAAGTTGCTTGTTTGTACCCGACCCGAATGGCACTAAGTTAAGCCCCGAAGGGGCTTTATCCCTTAGCCCAGGGCAAGCGTAAGTGCCGCCCTGGGTATAGAGTAGAACGCGTCTCTGCCCTGAAGGGGCAGCATCCCGATTCGCACTTAACTTAGTGCCATTCG
>Ga0247834_1001306_pt1 | contig 43590 bp, 34 predicted proteins | sample LaCruzMarch2015__8_FD_187118 | JGI IMG/M metagenome (GOLD analysis project Ga0247834, IMG submission 187118) | Freshwater microbial communities from meromictic Lake La Cruz, Castile-La Mancha, Spain - LaCruzMarch2015_12m | ecosystem: Environmental > Aquatic > Freshwater > Lake | place: Spain... | reverse complement strand
CCCTCGACCCTCGACTCATTTTGACAGAATCATGGATGACAGAATCATTGGGGGAGCATTAGGAGCGCCAACGTCCTCGTTGGCTTCTCCGCGAGCGCCGCACGCTGTAGCGGCGTGTCTATGACCGCCGAGCTGGCCGGTCGACCCTCGACCCTCGACTCATTTTGACAGAATCATGGATGACAGAATCATTAAGGGAGCATTAGGAGCGCCAACGTCCTCGTTGGCTTCTCTGCGAGCGCCGCACGCTGTAGCGGCGTGTCTATGACCGCCGAGCTGGCCCTCGCCCCTCGCCTCTCGACCCTCGACTCATCTTAGCAGAGTGATTGGGTAAGGAAATTTTGCCTTCTGCAGCAGCGGGGCTAATCTGGCGATGATGGAAGCTTCCTCGAACCAGAAACCGGAAAAACCTTTGGGCCACCGCGCCTACGGCAGCATTCCGCATTTGCCCGGTTCCCGTCGTGGGCCTGCCGACAAGGGACTCACGGAGCATCAGGCTCGCATCCTCACAGAGAAAGGCCGCGACAAGCATGACACGATTATCGTCCAAGAAAAACTTGACGGAAGCTGTGTGGGCGTGGCGAAGCTGGAAGGCCGTCTCATCGCCCTCATCCGCGCGGGATTTCCCGCCGCAGGCAGCAACTACAAGCAGCACCACGCTTTCGCCGACTGGGTGGACAAACACAGCGCCCGCTTTGAGACCCTGCTCTCCGAAGGCGAGCGCGTGTGCGGCGAGTGGCTCATGGAGGCCCACGGCACCATTTACCAACTGCCCCACGAGCCTTTTGTCGCATTCGACATCCTGCGCGGACACGACCGCACGCCCGCTTTGGATGTGGCTTCGCGGTGCGCCGCTGTGGACCTCGTGACGCCGCGTATCATTCATACAGGTTCGCCTGTTTCGATTGCGGAGATTCTGGAAAAACTCGAACCGAGCGCCCATGGCGCAGTCGATGGAGTGGAAGGCGCCGTCTGGCGCTGCGAGAGGAAAGGCACCGTGGACTTCCTCGGGAAATTCGTGCGGCCTGACAAGGTGGACGGAAAATATCTGGAGAACATTTCCGGCGGAAAGCCCATCTACAACTGGCTGCCCGAGCGCGGGGACAGCACGGCGTTGTAACGGCGTCCAAGCTGACCCCCAGTTTATGGTTTTGTCGAAAAGAAGGCGAGGGTCGAGGGGCGAGGGTCGAGGGGCGAGGGGCGAGCGACCAGGGGCGAGGGTCGAGGGTCGAGGGTCGAGAGGCGAGGGGCCGGCAGCCTCGGCGGTCATAGACACGCCGCTACAGTGCGCGCCGCTCGCAGAGAAGCCAACGGGGACGTTGGCGCTCCTACTGATTTTGCTAAAATGAGTCGAGGGGCGAGGGCCAGCAAGCCCGGCGGTTCCTCAGCTTTCAAAGCCAAAAACGAGCGGCACTGGCGTTTGAATTCCTCGGTTGACGCAGAAACCTTATGCGTTACTTTTATGCGTTATGAAGACCTGCTCGATCATGGAGGCACAGCACAATCTGGCAGCGTTGGTGCGGCGGGTTGAGGTGGGAGGCGAATTCGTGATCACACGACGGCACAAGCCTGTGGCGAGGCTCGTTCCCCTTGAGAAGCAGACTCTGGTGTTTCCCGACTTCAAGGCGCGCGCGCACAAAATCTGGGGCGGAGCCTGGCAGGGTGCGGGGTCTGACGAATTATTGGACGAAAGCCGGGGGGCACAGTGACGAAATATTACGACACGGGTATCCTGCTGAAACTGTATACGGAAGAAGAAGGATCGGATCGCGTCAGGGCCTGGGTCGTTCGACGGCGCGAGGCGGTGGTGTTCACCTCGCTGCACCGCACCGAGTGTGTTTCAGCGCTGCGCCTGAAAGCCTTCCGGGGCGAGTGCCGACTGGAGCAATCGAATGCGGCACTGGCGGATCTCGATACGGACGCCGCAGCGGGTGTTTTGAAACACACCGCCTTGGAATGGGACGAGGTTTGGGAACGGGTTGAAGTCCTTGCCCGCACGCATGCCGCCGCCACGGGTTGCAGGACATTGGACAGCCTGCATGTGGCCAGCGCCCTCCAACTTGGAGCGCGAGAGATGGTGACAAGCGACGGGCGTCAGGCTGCTTTAGCCCGCAAATCCGGTTTGAAGGTCGTTAATCCCCTGCTGTAAGGAAATTTTGCCTTCGGGAGAGGGGCTAGCGACCAGCGTCGAGAGCCAGCAACCACGGCGGTCATAGACACGCCGCTACAGTGCGCGGCGCTCGCGGAGAAGCCAACGGGGACGTTGGCGCTCCTACTGCTTTTGCCAAGGCGAGGCGAGGGGCGAGGGGCGAGGGTCGAGGGGCGAGGGTCGAGGGTCGAGCAAGCTCGGCGGTCATAGACACGCCGCTACAGTGCGCGGCGCTCGCGGAGAAGCCAACGGGGACGTTGGCGCTCCTAATGATTTTGCTAAAATGAGTTGAGGGCCAGCAAGCCCGGCGGTCATAGACACGCCGCTACAGTGCGCGGCGCTCGCGGAGAAGCCAACGAGGACGTTGGCGCTCCTACTGATTTTGTCAAGGCGAGGCGAGGGGCGAGCAAGCCCGGCGGTCATAGACCGCCGATACAGTGCGAGCCGCTCGCAGAGAAGCCAACGGGGACTTTGGCGCTCCTAATGATTTTGCCAAATGAGTCGACGGTGTTTGGCCTACTGCAGTTCGAAGTTGATGTTGACCGAGTAGGTGTCGCCGTTGCCGAGGCCGGTGGGGAGGGCGTCGATGCGGGTTACACGGTTGAGGGCGGCGAGGACGGATTGGTCCATGAGCGGGTTGCCGCTGGAGCGGATGATTTCGGCGCTGGCGATGGTGCCGTCGCGCTTGATCTGGACTTTGACGGTGCAGACGAAGGATATGTCCTGTTCGAAGATGGATGTGGGTTGTTCCCACTGGCTGAAGAAGCGGTCGTGGATGAGTTCGTGATACCAACCGAACTCGCTGGCGGTGCCACCCGCTCCGCCTTTGCCAGAGCCTGTGGAGGACGAGCCGCCGCCGGAGCTGGATGCGCCGGCCTTGCCTGAGTCCTGGGTGGAGGGCTTGCCCGCTGCGGGTGATGCCGAGGCTTTGGCGGAGCCAGGGGAGGCGGAGGGCGAAGATTTGGGAGCGGCACCCGGGGAGGCCTTGGGCGATGGTTTGGGCGAAGCCTTCGGGGAGGCGGAGGGAGAGGCTTTGGGCTTTGGAGACGGGCTGGCGGAGGGTTTTGGCGATGGCTTGGGAGAGGGCTTCGGCGATGCCTTGGGCGTTGGTTTGGGGGAGGGTTTGGGCTTGGGCGTGGGAGATGGCGTAGGCTTGGGGGTCGGGGTGGGAGTTGGCGTGGCCTCGACGATTTCAGAGGGATCGTTTTTTGGCTCTGGCGTGGGTTCGGGTGTTGGCTCTGGCGTGGGGGGCGGCGTGGGTTCAGGGGTGGGCTCGGGTGTTGGCTCGGGAGTTGGCGGCGGCGGGGTGGGAGTGGATTTTGGTTCAGGCGTGGGTTCCTCCTCAACTTCTTCGGCACTGGAACTGGCGACGGCGGCTGCTGCTTCTGCGAACGATCCGGGGTTGACCCAAGTGATGTCGCCTTGGTTTTTTTTGATTTCCCGCTTGGTGAAGTAAAGGATTCCGCCGATGAGCAAAATGTGGAAGACGGCGACGAGAATCAGATTCCGCCGGAAGTGCGGATTTTCCATATCAGCGGGCCTTTGGGGCGGCGTCGGGGCCGTCCTTGATCGTCATGACCCCGACCTTGGTGATTCCGACGCGCTGGAGGATATCCATGACGGAAATAAATTTTTGGATGGGGAGTTCGAAGTGGGGGCGCACGACGACGGCGGTCTCGGGTTTGTCGGCTTTGAGGGTGGCGAGGCGGGACTCAAGATCCTCCGGGGTCACGATGGTGTTATCGATTTTGAGGACATTGTTTTTATCGATCGAGATGTTGAATGTCTGGGCGGGATTCACAGCGCCTGCGGCTGTGGAGCTTTTCGGAACAACGAGATCCATGCTGTTCTCGAGGAGCGGCGTGGTGATCATGAAAATAATCAACAACACAAAAACCAGATCGAGCATCGGGGTGATGTTCAGCTCGGTGAGGGTATGCAGGCCGTTTTTCGAAGAGTAGCGTCGCATGCGGGATCAGAGGAGCGGGCGTCTTGATTCGCGGGTGCCGAATTCCACATAGCGGTGCTCGATTTCCGAAGAAAACTCGGCGGCAAAATTGTCGGCCTGCACGAGGAGAGAGCGCAGGGTGGTGACGAGGAAATTGTATCCGAACATGGCGGGGATGGCCACGAGCAGGCTGATAATGGTCGTGATGAGTGAACCGGAGATGCCTGGGGCCATGGCGGCGAGGTTGGCATTTCCCGACGCGGCGATGCCGGCAAAGGCATCCATGACGCCCCAGACCGTGCCGAGGAGGCCGAGGAATGGAGCACCGCTGACAGCGGTCGAGAGCACAATCATCTGGGACTCGAGGCGGAGGGCGGATTCCCCGACAGCGCGTTCCATGGCGGCTTGGACGGCGCGCATCTGGGCGGGTGTGATTTTTTCGGCCGATTTGAGGCGCGAGGAGAAGCTTTCATCCACCTCGGTGGAGCCCAGCATTTGAAAGCAGAGTTCGTCGGCGCCGGCCTCGTAGATTTCAAAAATATTCGATCCGTCGAAAGCAACGCGGGACTCGAAGATGCGAAGCGGTTGGCGGTCCTGGTGGAACAACTCCTGGAAGCGATCGTTCTGGCGCTTGCAGAAGCCAAGGAAGCGGATTTTGGTCACCATCACGGACCAGCTAAAGATCGAGGCCAGAAAGAGCGTGAGGAGGATCAGCTTGCCCTCCAGCGTGCTCTCGGTGAAAGCGTAGACAATACCTGCTGCGATCATTTGTTTTTTGTATCCGAATCTCGGAGTGTTGCTGTCAGAAGCCCGTTCATAACACCGCCATAAAGACACCTGTGGCCATCGAAATGCAAAACGATTCTTTTGCCACGGGCTGCATGGCGGAGTTATAAAGAGTCATGCGCCCATTTCTTCCCATGCTCGCTGTCCTGTTCGCCCTCGCCTCACCGCTCCATGCGCAACAGACGGCGCCCCGCGAGAACCCGTATGATTTGATTGCTAAAATTTTCCAGCCCCTGTGGGGAGTGCTCTTGGCGGAGTCGAATGGCGAGAACCGTGCGGCATCGATCGTGCTGGAGATGAGCGAGGTGAGCGGGAGGCTTCCGAATGAAATGAAGGGGGCGACCCTGCAGGCGGCGGTGCAATTTCCCGACAAGGTCAAGCTGGTGGCACCTGTGTTGGGAGAGACATTCACAGTCTGCCGCAACGGGGATGAAGTCTGGGCGACGCCCGGCGGGAAAGTGGAGTATCTCGTCTCACAATTCAAGGTGGCGCCGAGAAAAACCACAAAGCTCAAAACTCCGATCTTCCTACCGATCACTCCCCAACAAGCGATCTTCCTGCCGGCGCTCTTCTCCGTAAGCCGCGCCGATGTGGCGGAGGTGGAGGAACTCAACGGGGAAAGTTGCAGGGTCCTGACCGCTGGTCTCATGCCGGAACTCGCGAAGGCCACGAAGGCGGAGGATTTTCAAACGCGCGTGTGGATCGCCCCCGGGTATAAAATCCGGCGTGTTGGCGTGAAGCGCCGCGATTTTTCCACGGTGGTGGATGTGCGTGAGATGGCGTTCACCCCCACCCTGCCAGCCTCGACATGGGAGCCTGCCGCTGGCGATGCGGATGTCTTCCGCACCACTCCCGATATGCTCGAGGGGTTGCTTTACATTGTCATGAACTCTCTGAAGACGGGTGCACAGGACACGCCTTGGATTTCAGCGAAGTAGAAAAAACGCCGAGCTCTCAGATCGGCTTCAGTGCGAAAACGGATTTTAGACAGAATTAACAAAATGAACAGAATTGCACTAAAAGGACATGCAGCCAAAAGCGGGGACATTTTCAGAGCTGGCTGATTCTCTGTAAGTCATTCTTTTAATTGAGTTAATTTTGTTGAAACTATTTCATCGCCGAATCCGGCTTCAGCGCGAATCTGGATTAGTCAACCACGGAGGACACAGAGAGCGCGGAGGGGGAATGAATTGTTCTGAATCGCAGCGGATTGATTTGTCCGAGCCACCGCTTTCTGAAAACCGCTGCTGTGAATTCTGCGAATCCTGTGATCCTGTTTAAAAAGCTATTGTTGGCTTCAGTGCGGCCTGGTGGGGAATCTGTCCCCGGTTGCGGAATGTCTTTTCAAAGGCTGTGAGCACAGTTTCTCGGCGATCGTCCCACGGGGAATCCATCCATCCCACGCGGGTGAGTTCGCGCATTTCAGCGAAGTAGGGAGCATCGTCGGTCATGAGCCGGAGGATGCCGTCGGGACAAAGCACGCGGCGGATTTCCTCGAGGAATTTTTTTTGAAAAACCCGGCGGCTGGAGTGCCTGCGCTTCGGCCAGGGATCTGGAAAATAAAGATGGAAAACCGACACACAGGCGGCGGGTAGACCTGCGAGGGATTCCGCCCCGAGGCCCGTGATGGCTGCGGCATTGGAGAGGCCAAGCCGCACGGCGCGCGCATTGCATCGCGCCACGCGGTCGGATTGTTTTTCGATACCGAGAAAGTTCGAGCTGGGATGGAGGACCGCCATGCCAATGAGGAATGCCCCGCGGTGGCAACCGAAATCAATCTCCAGTGGAGCTGCGGACGATTCCAGCCAGGCGCTGGGGAAGGATGTGGGAGTCTCCGTGTGACCTGTTGGGATTTGCGGGAGCATTTCCATCGATCTATCGCAGCGGGGTAATTAAGCAACTAACCACGGAGAACAGGAAAAAGCAGGGAGATCAAGCGACTCTCGGCCAGAATCGCCCTGCCAACACTTTCCCGCGAGGGGAGGCATCTACTTTTCATCCAGCGCTGCGACACCGGGAAGGGCTTTGCCTTCGAGGAGTTCCAGCGAGGCGCCTCCGCCTGTGGAGCAGTGGGTGACCTTGTCGGCGACGCCGAATTTTTTGGCGGCGGTGGCGGTGTCTCCTCCGCCGACGATGGTGATGGCACCTGCGGCAGTGGCTGTGGCGACGGCTGCGGCCATGGATTTCGTGCCTTCGGCGAATTTTTCAAATTCGAAGACGCCGGCGGGGCCGTTCCAGATGATGGTCTTCGCGCGGGCGATGGCGGCGGCGAAAATCTCGCGGGATTTGGGTCCGCAGTCGAGGCCCTCGAGACCGTCGGGGATGCCGGATTTGTCATCGGCATGGCCGGTTTCAGCATCCGGCGAGAAGGCGGTGGCGGTGATGTAATCGACGGGCAGGTGGATTTGGACGCCACGGGCCTTGGCTTTTTCCATCAGTTCGGCAACGATTTTTGCGCCTTCTGGATCGAAGAGGCTGTTTCCAATCGGCATGTTTTCGAGAACCTTCTTGAAGGTGTAGGCCATGCCGCCGCCGATGATGATTTCGTCGGCGGTTTCGATGAGGTTGCGGATGAGTGGGATTTTATCGGCGATCTTGGCACCTCCGAGAATGGCCAAGAGCGGGCGCTTGGGGTTGTCGAGCACGGCGGCGAAGGCATCGAGTTCCTTCTGCATGAGGAAGCCGGCGACTTTGGGAAGATCCACGCCGACGACGGAGGAATGCGCGCGGTGGGCTGTGCCGAAGGCGTCGCTCACGAAGACATCTCCGAGCTTGGTGAGGCTGGCACGGAAGGCTGCGACTTTTTCGGGGTCGGCCTTTGTCGAGGTGCCGTCTTCATTTTTGACTTTGCCCTCTTCTTCGATGTGGAAGCGGAGGTTCTCGAGGAGAATGACCTCGCCGGGCTGGAGCGAAGCGCAGGCGGCTTCGACTTCGGTGCCGACGCAATCGCTGAGGAATTTGACGGGCTTGCCGACGAGTTCGGAGAGTTTTTCCGCGACGGGCTTGAGAGAAAATTTGTCCACGACTTGGCCATCCGGGCGGCCGAGGTGGCTCATGAGGATAACGGAAGCGCCCTCATCGAGAGCGTGCTGGATCGTGGGGAGCGCGGCGGAAATGCGCTGGGTATTGGTGATGACGCCGGTCTTTTTGTCTTGGGGAACATTGAAATCGACGCGCATGAGGACGCGTTTGCCTTTAATGGAGATGTCTTTGATGGATTTTTTCATGGTCGTGGGAAATTCGAAGGAGAGGAGAGATTGTCTAAAAAGGAATGACCACAAAGTTCACGGATGGCACCGAGGTTTTTATATCCTCCGTGTTCTCCGTGTCCTCTGTGGTCAATAATTCGACTTGGTTTTACTTCGCGATGACGCGGACCATCTCGAGGACTTTGTTGGAATAGCCCCACTCGTTGTCATACCAGGAGACGAGTTTGACGAAGGTCGGGTCGAGGGCGATGCCGGCTTCGGCGTCGAAGACGGATGTCTGGGTCTCGCCACGGAAGTCGGTGCTCACGACCTTCTGGTCGGTGTAGCCGAGGATGCCTTTGAGCGGGCCTTCGGAGGCGGCTTTGATGGCGGCGCAGATTTCCTCGTAGGAGGCTGGCTTTTCGAGTTCCACGGTGAGGTCAACGACCGACACATCGGAGGTTGGCACGCGGAATGCCATTCCTGTGAGTTTTTTGTTGAGGGCGGGGATGACCTTGCCCACAGCCTTGGCGGCGCCTGTGGAGGAAGGGATGATATTTTCGAGGATGCCGCGTCCGCCGCGCCAATCCTTGCTGCTCGGGCCGTCCACGGTTTTTTGCGTGGCTGTGGCGGCGTGCACGGTGGTCATGAGACCGCGTTTGATGCCGAAGGTGTCGTTGATGACTTTGGCAAGAGGGGCGAGGCAGTTTGTGGTGCAGCTCGCATTCGAAATGATGGGTTCGCCTGCGTAGCTGGTGTGGTTCACACCGTAAACGAACATCGGGGTCTCGTCCTTGGAAGGAGCGGACATGATGACTTTCTTGGCACCCGCCTTGAGGTGGGCTTCGGCAGTGGCTTTGTCGAGAAAGAGACCGGTGGATTCCACCACGATGTCAGCGCCGACTTCGTCCCACTTGAGAGTGGTGGGATCCTTGACGGCGGTGAGGCGGATTTTGTTGCCGTTGACGATGAGGTGATTGCCCTCGACCGAAACTTCGCCTTCGAAGCGGCCATGGACCGAGTCGTATTTGAGCATGTAAGCGAGATACTCGGGTTCAAGAAGATCGTTGATGCCGACGACTTGGATGTCGTTGCTGAAATTTTTTACCGCTGCACGGAAGACCATGCGCCCAATGCGTCCGAAGCCGTTGATACCGATTTTAACCATGATGTTTTATTTATAGAGTTGCGTTGATGTTCCGATGGGGCGGGCGCATTTAAGAGGGACGGGATGGAAGCGTCAATCGCGAAGCACGAGTATTCGCGCTCTCAAAGGCTGTGCGGGACGAACTCGGCTTTAAAACAAGACGAAAACAGCGACAGGCGGGCAACGCTGAAACCCGGCGAGGCTGGAGACTGCGGAGGTCAGCAGACGATGGGCGTGAACTTCTTGTTCTCCACAAGAAATTCTTCATCGGCACCGGAGTAGAGATTCCCAAAGGTGGGCGTCGGAATGCGTGGTGCGGGGTTTGTTTTATTGCTGAGGGAAAAGGTGCGGCGTTCTTGGATGGCGTGGTTTGCGCGTTTCCAGAGCATGGATTTCATACACTCGTCTGGTAGGCGATTGATAAGCAGCGTGGCCTCGTCCCAGCGTTTTTCCCCGCTCAGGAGCATGGCGGCATTCATGACAGGCGCGTCGTCGAGCGGCCACTGCTGGGCACAGGCGGACCAACTTTCGATGGCGGCGGCAGTATCACCCAGGCGATAGTGCATGCACCCAGCGGCAAGAAGGGCGTAGCCCGAGTTGCGGTTTAGGGCGGGCATTTCTGGAAGCACATCGCGAAGGAATGTCTCGGGTTCTTCGCGATGGGCCCAAGAGATGAGGGCGCGGAACGAGTCCGGGCATTCGGCCTCTTGAGCGCGAAACTCCTCGATGAGAGGGCGTAGGAGAGGAATGTCGGGAAGCGTGGCGAGGTTGGCACCGGGGGCTTGCAAGAGGTGGCACACGAGATGGTTGCGGGCGCATCCAAAGCGACCTTTGGAGGCTTGGAATTGAGCGAAGGTGAGCTGTTGCTCGAGGACCATAGCGGAAATGCGGTCGCGGAGAGCCCGGAATGCATCAAGGCGGGGCGCAACGACAGCGCCCTGCCAAGCAGCGAACTCTGCGGCCAATGCGGGGTTGGCGGCCTCGGCGCCGGGAGAAATGTCAAAGCAGGTTGCGTAAACAGGATGAAGCAACTCGTGGAATTTCTTCGGCATCGCGTGCATATCCATCTGATCCACGCAGCGAAGAGGGGTCAGAGACTCGTTGAGCGCCAGGATTTCGTCGAAGGGCAAATTGCAGTAGCGCATGGCCTGACGCAGGGAGAGTGGGATAGATGGGATTTTTTCCCAGAGGGAGGAAAGCTCGCTGTCGAGGAAAATTTTTCGATGGGCATCCCAAGACTCGGTGTTCTGAAACGAGAAGCAGCTGAGCAGGTGCATGAGAGCCTCGGCGTGGAGGCCAAGGCGGTTGGATTTGCAAGCGAGGCCGTAGAGGCGGACGAGTGATTGCTCGTTATTTTGCGGCGAGATGGATTTTTCGATATCGTAGGCCTCTTGGAGGCGTCCGGAAAAATTGAACGAAAGGGCAATGCGAAAGAGGTCATCGGCTGAGAGGAGGCGCTTTTGATCGAGCAAGATGTCTGCGGATACGGAAGCCCGTATGAATCGACCGAGGCGATTGAAAATAAAGATGGCTGCGGAGTGCACTTCAGCCGTGGGGGTCTGGACAAGGAGTTTCTGAATGATGGCTTCGGATTCCTGCTCAAGACCGATATCGAGAAGGGCGAGAGCTTCCTCGATGTGAGATGCGATTTCTTCTTGGCTCATGTTTTTGTCGGAAAAATGGATCGTTAAAAGGGTTTGCAGCCTTGTGGCTTTGGTGATGCCTCGTTACAGAGCAATTCCTGAACCAACTTCTTCGAGGCGTGGAGGGCAAGGGGAATGATTGACCAGAAATGAAACAGAGAAAACTGATGGGTATAGACTTAGATTAACCAAGGAGTCATCATTTTGGGTCGGGCGGCCTCTTGCTGGATCGCAAGGCGCGCGGGTAGAATAGAGAGAAGGGGAAAAAAGTGCCTTTTGCAATCGGGGGGTGTATGCCGAGATAAAGGGAGAAACTCGCCCAGCATTGTATTCGTCCCAAAGGACTTCCTCGCCACAGTCGCTGTCCTCTGCGGTTAATTCCGCTTCGCTATGGATCGCTGCGCTCGACAGCGGCATCCTCGAAGCGGGTGTATTCCTCGAGGAAAGTGAGAGGCACATCGCCTGTGGGGCCATTTCGCTGTTTCGCGATAATGAGGGTGGCCTTGCCGGCGGCCTCTTTTTTCGCCTCCTCGTCTTCGGCGTAATATTTGTTTCGGATGAGGAGACCGACGATGTCGGCGTCCTGCTCGATGGTTCCGGACTCGCGAAGATCGCTGAGGCGGGGTCGACCGGCGCTGGCCCCGGTGCGCTGCTCGGGATTGCGGTTCAGCTGCGCGAGGACAATAACGGGAAGTTTGAGTTCTTTGGCGAGGGCCTTGATGCCGTAGGAGATTTCCTGGATTTCAATCTGGCGGTTCTCTTGGGCGCGGCGGGAGCCGGATCGCAGGAGTTGGAGATAGTCGATGACGATGAGCTGGATTTTTTCGCGGTTGTGCAGGCGGCGGGCCTTGGCACGGAGTTCTAAAATGCTCAGGCCCGGGGTGTCATCGACGAAAATTTTCGCCTTGGAGAGCTGGCCGGCGATGTTGATGAGATTCGTCATCTCTCGATTCGCAAAGAAGCCGTCACGGAGCTTGGTGCCATTCACCCTTGCCCGTGAGCAGAGGAGACGCTGCACGAGCTGCTGGGCGCCCATTTCGAGCGAGAAGACCGCGACAGGCTTGCCGGCTTCGATCGCGACATGCTCGGCGATATTCATGGCGAGTGCTGTCTTGCCCATCGAGGGACGCGCAGCGATGACGAACATCTCGCCCTCATGCATGCCACTGGTCATACGGTCGAGCTCGTGGAAGCCAGTTGGAAGGCCGGTGATGCCTCCGCCCGAGCGGGAGAGCTTCTCGATATTGTCGATCGCCTCGCTCACCATCTGCTTCATTGTGGGGAGTGCGGATTGGAAACGCTGCTCACCGATCTCCAGCACGCGGGCCTCGACCTCATCGAGGAGGATTCTCACATCCCCCTGCTCGTCGTGGGCGCGGGCGACATATTCGGTGCAGGTCGTGATGACGCGGCGGAGGAGATACTTTTCGAGAATGATCTCGCGGTAGTAGTCGGCATTTGCAGCCGTGGGAACGAAGGTAAAAAGTTCGGTGACCGCTATGGCTCCACCGACCTCGTCAAGCATGTGCCGGTCTTCAAGCGTCTGGGTGAGCGCGATCAGATCGATCGGTTTCCCACTATTTCGCATCTCCACTAAAAGCTCGAAAATTTTCTGGTGGGCAGGGAGGTGGAAATGCCTTGGTTCCATCTGAGCCATCGTGTCGTCCAGCGCCGTGGCAGAGTGGAGAATCGAGCCCAGAAGCCCCTTCTCGGCGTCGAGGCTCTGTGGCAGGGGACGGCGCACATCAGGAAGATAGGCGGCACCACGCTGCTGATAATCCGGCTTTTTTTTTCCTCGCCCCTTGCCCGAGACATCGCCATTTGGACCGGGTGCGCTGGCGTTTTGTTCAGATGTGGAAGACATGGACGATAGTGCGAGGCTGAGCTTAAAAAGAAAGAGGCCGCACGGAAAGAAAACTTCCACGGGCGGCCTCAAAAGTAATTTGAGATGGGGCAGGAGGCCGGAAAATCAACCCTCAGTGGTGACTTTGCGGCGATATTTTCTCTCGGGAGCGGCCTCGGCGGATTCAACAACGGCGGGAGCATTCACCTTCACTTGAATTTTAAGGTTAGCTGTGACATCCGGGTGGAGCTTGACTGCGACGGTGTGTTCACCGCTTTCCTTGATGGCCTTTTCAAGGACGACAGCGTGCTTGGGAAGATCTGTGAGACTGAGATCGGCGGCGATGCGGTCGTGGATATCCTTGGCGGTGACAGAACCGAACGCTTTGCCGGTGGCGCCGGCGTCGAGCGTGAAGCTCACAGAGAGCTTGTTGATCTTGGAGGCGAGTTCCTCGGCAGCGGTCACCTCGCGGGCCTCACGCTCAGCGCGCTTGCCTTTGAGGTGGTTGACTTGACGGAGCGATCCGGCAGTGATTTCAAGGGCTTTGCCTTGAGGAAGGAGAAAGTTTCGGGCGAAGCCGCGGCGGACTTTGACGATGTCGGCCTCTGCGCCGAGATTGGGAATGTTTGCTATAAGAATGACTTCTGTAAATGCCATGAGATCAATTTTGTGAAAGGAGGTCAGAAGGTATAGGTTGCAGGATGGATGTCAAGAAACCGGGTGCTTTATTTTTCACGCCTTAATTTCAAGCGGCAGACCAACTCAAGCGCCTGGGCCTCGAGCATCCGCAGGGAGCCATCATTCCAGATGACAAAATCCGACTGCGCGATTTTTTGAGAATTCGACCACTGCGAGGCGATGATTTGTTCGACTTGGGTCGAGGCCAACCCTCTCGCCATGGCGCGCTGTATCTGGATTGCGGAGGAACAGGCGACTGTCACTATGCAATCGAAACCCAGCGAGGCATCGGTCTCGAAAAGCAACGGAATATCCACAAGAAGATCACGACCCTCAGCCAGTGTTTCAAGGGCCAAATCCAATCGCTGCTTGCGAACGAGGGGATGCAGGATGGCTTCGAGCCGGGCCTTTGCCACAGAGTCCGAAAAAACAACAGCGCGGATCGCGGCACGGTCGGGCGTGCCATCCGCTCGATACGCACTCGGCAGAATATCGCGGATCACAGCCTCGCGGACAGCGGCATCGGTATTGAGAAGGCTCCTGGCACATAAGTCGGAATCGAAGATTCGCACGGGTTTGAGTGCTGCCAGAGCGCGGCAGAGGGTTGATTTGCCCGAAGCAATGCCGCCGGTGATACCAATCACAGCCATGGATGCCCCCCTAAACGCCATCGGATTGTTTGATGCTTTTGAAAATTCATTCAACGCATCCTCAGCCACTCGGGCGTGTCGTATTTTTTACGAACGAGACTTTCGATGGCCGACTCAAGTGCGGCGGGCTTTTCAAACACGCACACTTCCACTGCGAGCGAGCGGGCGATTTCCAGAGGCACCGCGCCGGGCAAGTGGAGCGAGCCTTGGTAAAGCACACCCACTTTCGAGCGCCTCAGGGCGCCGCCACAGATTTTCGAAGTGCTGGCAATGATGTCAAAAGCCACAGGACTCTCAAAACAAACCGGCCCGCAGCGGCATTCCTCGGGGCGCACGAGTCGCGCTTGGGGGCAGTATTCTTGAATCGCCCCAAGGAGGCCCTCATGAATCCCTTCGTAAATGTCCCGGGAGCTTCCTGCTGCTGAAACCCCCGAGGCGGGAAGCGCAAGGGCCAAGGTGAGATCGTCGCCGTGAAAAACCATTCCTCCCCCACTCCATCGCCTCATGAGTGGCAGGCGCCGGGCCAAAAGCTCGACGGCTGCGAGCCTCTGCGCGTAGCCAAATGTCACCACAGGCGTGCCCCAGCGATACACGCGCAAAATTGGCCCGTCGCAAGTTTGCAACAAAGCTTCGTCGCAGGCCATCTGCGCTGCAGGACTCCGTGGCGTGGAATCCTCCCAGATCTCAAGACGGTGAAAATTTTTGGGCATCGGCCTGATTTGAAAATGATAAACGCCTTCTCCTTGTCGGCGGCAGGCTCAATGTTTAGGCTTCGCACCTATGGCAAAGCAAGCACTCGGCAAGGGCCTCAGCGCACTCATTAACAAGCGCGTGGCCAGTCCGGCCCCTATTGAAGAACACGGCGAGAGAATCCAAAGACTCCCGCTTGCAAGCATTACCCCCAGCCCGTTGCAGCCCCGCGTGGATTTTTCGTCCGATCAATTACACGAGCTGGTCGAGAGCATCCGAGAGCGCGGCATCATCCAACCCCTCATCGTTCGGCAAGTGAATGGCGTCTACGAACTCATCGCGGGCGAGCGCCGCTGGCGGGCTGCCAAAGAAGTCGGCCTCACAGAGGTTCCCTCAATCGTCCGCGAAGCCAGCGACAGGGAAGTGCTGGAGCTGGCCCTCATCGAAAACCTCCAACGCGAGGGCTTGAACCCCATCGAAGAAGCCGCCGCCTACGCGAGGCTCCACCAGGAATTCGGCCTCACCCAAGAGGAAATTTCCCGCCGCGTGGGCAAAAGCCGAGCCTCGGTGGCAAATGCGATGAGGTTGCTCGATCTGGAAGGGGATGCGCAATCACTCCTCAAACACGGCCGTCTTTCTGTGGGACATGCCAAAGTGCTCCTCTCGCTCAAAAACCACAATGAGCAGAAATGGCTCGCCGACCAGATCGTGCGAGGGAACCTCTCCGTGCGGATCGCTGAAAAATTGGCTGCGCAAAAGCTGGCCGACGCTGGTCGCACCCGACCACGCCGCAACGGCATGGGCGTGACGACCGACCCCTCTCCAGCGATTCATCGCGTGCAGAACCTCCTCACCCACCGACTCGCCACGCGCGTCCAATTGAGCCACTCCGAGAAGAAAGGCCACATACAGATCGAATATTACGGCACGGATGACCTGAATCGAATCCTTGAACTCCTCGGGATCGTAGAGAGTTGATTGCCATGCCTGCTCTCACAAAATTGTTTGCACCTTTGATTCGTTCTATCGACTCGGATTATTTCCCTACCGGTGCCGAGAAGGTGCGGGACATGCCGGAGCGGTTCGAGTTCTCGCGGGCCGTCCCCTTTCTTTTTTTGCATCTCGGTTGCCTTGGCGTCATCTGGACGGGTTGGAGTTGGGCGGCGGTTGCCACCGCTGCAGTTCTGTATTTCACCCGCATGTTTGCCGTGACGGCGATCTACCACCGCTACTTTTGCCACCGCGCCTACCACACCTCGCGGGTCACGCAGTTTCTTTTTGCGCTTTTTGGCCTCACCGCCGTGCAGCGCGGCCCCTTGTGGTGGGCCTCCGTGCACCGTCACCACCACAGGCACTCCGACGACGAGCATGATGTGCACTCACCTGGGATGAAGGGTTTCGTGTGGGCCCATATCGGCTGGATGACCAGCAGCAACAACTTTCCGACGGACTACACCCGCGTGAAGGATCTTGCGAAGTATCCCGAGCTGGTTTTTCTGAACCGCTTCGACCTGATTGGTCCGGTGCTGTTATTTGGCGCGCTCTACGGATTCGGCGCGGCCCTGGAGGCCTTTGCCCCGGGCTTGGGAACATCGCCTTGGCAGATGATCGTGTGGGGATTTTTCATTAGCACCACCATCCTTTTCCACGCCACCTGCACGATCAATTCCCTCACGCATTGCTTCGGCAAGAAGCGCTTCGACACGGGCGACGACAGCCGCAACAGCTTGCTGCTGGCTCTTCTGACCCTTGGCGAGGGCTGGCACAACAACCATCACCACTTTCAGGCCTCCGCGCGGCAGGGTTTTTACTGGTGGGAGATTGATATTTCCTACTATGTGATTCGAGCACTTGGAGCACTGGGACTCGTTTGGGACATTAAGGGCGTGCCTGCGCGTGTCTATTCCGAGCCCACAGTGAATCAATCCGCCCCGCGGTGAGAGAGCGAGTCGGCATCATCGGCTCGGGCATCGCTGGCATGGGCGTGGCGTGGCAACTTCGCAATCATGCCGATATCACGCTCATCGAACGCGAGAGTCGACCTGGCGGGCATACGAACACGGTAACGGTCGAGGAAAGCGGACGCGAAATCCCGATCGACACGGGATTCATTGTTTTCAACCACGCGACATACCCCAATCTGGTTCGCCTCTTTGAGGAACTCGGCGTCGAGACCAAGCCCTCGGAAATGTCTTTCAGCGTTCAGCATCTTCCAAGCGGTCTTGAATACAACGGCATGGGACTGGACAAGCTTTTCGCCCAGCGCCGCAACATCCTGAACCCACGCTTCCACGCCCTTGTTTTCCAAATCCTGCGTTTTTTCCGCGTGGCCCGCGCGCTTTTGGAAAAACCCGACTCGCTCAACTGCACGGTCGGCGAATTTGTGCACCGGAATGGCCTGGGCGTCGATTTCCTCAATCTTTATCTCATCCCCATGAGCTCGGCGGTGTGGTCCACCGATCCACGACAGATGCTGGATTTTCCCGCCTTGAGCCTCATCCGTTTTTTTCAAAACCACGGCTTTCTTGGGGTTACGACACACCATCCGTGGTTCACGGTCTGTGGCGGGTCCCGCAGTTACAGGGACAAGCTTTTAGCACATTTGCAGCCTGTCCAACTCCCGGCCAAAGCGGTCGAAGTGCGCGAATCCGAAGCCTCCGCCACCGTGCGCATCGAGGATGGCACGGTGAGAGAGTTCGACCGCATCATCATCGCCGCCCATGCCGATGAGGCCCTTGCCATGCTGGGAGCGCCTGGTGAGGCCCAGAGCCGCCTTCTTGGCGCATTCGGATACCAGAAAAACACCGCCACGCTTCACACCGACGCCACTGTCATGCCACGCATCCGCCATGCCTGGGCGTCTTGGAACTACCGGGTCGAACAAGACGCACACGGTGACCGCGAGGCGACGACCCACTATTGGATGAATGCGCTCCAAGGCGTCAGCAAGTCGCGCGACTACTTCGTCTCGGTGAATGGCGCCGATAAAATCCGTCCGGAGACCATTCTTTACCAAACCGGCTACGACCATCCCGTTTTCACCCTGCGGGCCATGGAGGCGCAGCGCGAACTTCCGACGCTGAATACCCGCTCGCCGCACCAACGAATTTTCTTTTGCGGAAGCTATTTCCGGCATGGGTTCCATGAGGACGCCTACAGCTCCTCAGTCGACCTCGCCACCGTGCTGCGTCCACTTCTCGGCCGATGAACCCACTCGCATCCTGCCTCTACGAGTGCAGCATCATGCACAGAAGGCTTCAGCCTAAGCAGCACGAATTCGTTTATCGAATTTTCCTTTTTTATCTCGACCTTGATGAAATCCCGTCACTCACCCGCGATGTGCCGATCTTGAGCACGGGGGAGCCGAACCTCTACTCGCTTCGTAACGAGGATTACTTCCAATTCCACTCACGCGGTGTCCGAGCGAATCTCGAGACATTCCTCCAAACCCAAAACATCGCTGAGCGCCCGGCCCGAATCCGCCTCCTGACACTCCCGCGCCTGCTCGGCTACACCTTCAACCCGATCTCGATTTTTTTCTGCTTCGACTCGGAGAGCCGCCCTCTCACATCCGTAGTCCAAGTCGGCAACACCTTTGGCGAACTCAAGCCCTACCTTGTGCCCCTCGATGAATCCGGCAGTGGTTTCCACATCCGTGTGCCGAAAAACTACTACGTCTCACCCTTCTCGCCGCTCGATCTCGCATTTGATTTCCATTTTAAAAACCCCGGAGAGCGACTCCACATCGCGATCGACGAATACCAAGGCGATCAAAAAATCCTCCTCAGCACCCTCACCGGTGGGCGAGCGGAACTCACCACCTCGAACCTCGCCCGACTAACCCTCGCCTTCCCGCTGGTGACCCTCAAAATCATCTTCCTCATCCACTGGGAAGCCCTGCGTCTCTGGCTCAAAGGCATTCCCTTTCGCACGAAGGAAAGCCACGCCGAGCAACAAAAGGGCGCATTCCGCGTTCGGAAATAAGACTGCGGATCACCTCGCGATATTAAAGCGCAGGGGGGCGTCGAATTGATCGCCGGCGGTGGCATTTCGAATTCGGCAACGCCAGCCTGCTTCGAGGGCGGCGCGGTCGAGAGCTTCAAAAATGGCGCGTTTTTCGAGTTCGCGAAGAGGCAGAACCTCGGAGTCACGGTTTGAGGAGTGGGCATCTTGGGCTGTTATCAAAACCCACCGGGCACTCCTGCAAGTTTTGGATTGCACAGAGCGGCTGGCACTCTTTATTAGAAACTGAGGAGCGCCCGCGTGCGTCTACACACGACCGCTCCGTAGTGCGCGGTTTTTAGGAACCACGCTCACCTTGGCGGGTTTATCCCCGCCGGGATGTGCAGCGCGCTGCGCAGGATCACAGGATTTTGTGGTGCCCTCTGCTCAGCGATGCCCGGAAAATTGGACCCGTTATCCGTTACAGCACTCCGACTCCCTCGATCCACGGCGTGTCATGGAGATCACCTTCGAGGTCGCCCGTCTTGGCGAAAGCGGGCCGGACTACGCGAACCCCGAGAAAAAATAATCAGAATATTCTTGCCCAAGCGAATTTGCTTTGAAGTCCTCTTCAAGTTGGATCGCCTCGGGTTTCCATGCGGGACTTTGACCGAATCAATCTGGGAATGGATATCGGCGAGACGCCGACTCTCCTTGAGTTTGATTGGACCTCATTGCCGCCATTCGTCTTCCGGCATAATGCGTTTCATGAATGCATCAAACAAGGGAACAGTGAAAGCGGTGTCGCCATGACTGGGGCTCCAGATCATGCCTTTAACGATTAACTGGCTACGGGTCGGGCCGAGCGAGGTGACATCACGCCCGAGCTTTTCGGCGATGTCTCCCGACCGGTGTGGTCCTGCGCCTATATCAGACATTGCCCGTAGGTATCTTTTTTCGAGTGGCGTGAGCCGATCAAACCGAACCCGGAAGAAACTATCATCCAGAGCCGCGATTGCCGATGTGGTTGCCTGTTTGACATCCGCAAGGGTAATGGGCGAACTCGTAGCCACATCCCACGAATGTTTGCCCCATTCTTGGAGGAAATAAGGATATCCGCGAGTTTCCTTGATGATCTGATCCAAGGCGTCCTCGTTCACATTTATTCCTTGCTCGGCAGCCGGTTTGCGGATTGCGAGCCTTGCTGCCTCCACGGATAAAGGGCCGATTTGCGGAAAATCAAACAACCTCTCGGCGTAGGATTTAGCTCGTCCCATTTTTCCCGGCAACTGGGGAAGCCCTGCTCCCACCAATACGACGGGTAGGGAGCGTTGGGCTGAACGGTGCAGGGCGGTGATGAGCGAGGCAAGCTGCTCCTCGTCCACGTATTGCAATTCATCCACAAACATGACCAGAGCCGTTCCCGCCTTTTTTGCAGCCGCGCCCGACACCTCAAGCAACGCCTGCAAGTCGTGTTCCAAATCGCCATTGTCGGCCAAACCTGGCTCGGGCTCAAAATCCATACCGACTTCGATATCCTGATACTTTACCTTCAATGCTTTCGCAAAGCCCGCTAATCCCCTCAACGCCCGCTGTGCCAGTTCTTTGGCCTGCTCGTTGCGGGACAGGCGAAGTAGCGCCTGCCGAAGTTGTGGTGCCAGAATAGCTGGTAAAGACCTGTTTTCTGGAGCTTCCACGCGTATGGTCTCCATTCCCGATGCCGCAGCATCATCGCGTAATTTATCCAACAAGACTGTCTTGCCGACGCCTCGCAATCCCACCATGAGGATACTCTTGTTCGGCCTGCCTGCTCTCACTCGCTCCAACGCAATCCGCACCGTTTCACGAAGCTCGTCACGTCCCGCGAGTTCGGGTGGAGGGGTTCCCGCCCCGGGCGCATAAGGATTTTTAATTGGGTCCATGGCTGAATTATATCAAAATTATGATGGTTTACAAGAATTTTGTAAACCTCCTAATAAACTTCAAACTCGGAACACTTTCATCACCTCATCCCTGAGGTGGTTGATCACTTTGATGGCGATTCTACCGTTCTTGGGTTTGTCGAAGGGACTGTTGGTGTAGCTGTTGAGGGTCGCCCTGGCGAAAGCCTCTCACGGAGCCACCAAGACGCGGAGGCAAGAAACGAGTAGGCGGGGTTTCGCTTTATGGGAACGCCGAGGTCCTCCTCGGCCCCTCTGCTCAGCGATGCCAACGGAAAATTGCTCGCCACTCGCCACATCTCCTCGACTCCCTCAATCCACGCCGTGTCATGGAGATCACCTTCGAGGTCGCCCGTCTTGGCGAAAGCCTCTCACAGAGCTACAAAGACGCGGAGAAAAGTTCCTGCCCACCGCGCTGCCGACGCCCTCTTCGCCGTGTTTTCAGCTTTGCCTCCTTCGCTCCCGCTCATGTCGCCCTTCGGGCTGCCTTCGGCAGGCTACCCAGCCAGCGCCCGCTGGCATGTGTTCAGCATTTCAACATTTTCCTTCGTGCCTCATGTATGCCGGATTCAAACGCATCGATCCCGATCAAGATACCGGCATGGATTTGAACGAGCCTTGGATTACAGCTTTGGAGTTGTTTTATGTGGGTAAGCGTTCTGAAGGCTCTTAAATATCAATAATTTATGCCTGACCCCTTTGACAAAGCGCAATGCCTGCCATGGACGGCATGGCGGGCCAATTGGCGTTTGGACTGAAAAGACGCTTGAGCAACATTAACAATGGAACGGTCTTTGAGACTAGGGTTTGTGCAAGTCAAAAGAAACCTCTAACACGCGCTTCTCAACGCCTCCTATTCGTATGCTGATCATTTTCCCTTCAAGGTCGGGGGAGGGACATATATTTTCCAAGACAATGCGGGAAGTGTGAGTTGTGATTTTTTCGATGCGGGTGGTGATCGATGCGGCAGGCACCTCAACCGATTCAATAGAGAGTGGGCTTCCAGATGGGCCACGCACGAGGATTGTGCGTGAGACGGGCGAGGTTGTCTTGGCGTCCAACTTCAGCACACTCGGCACAGCAATCACTTCGGCGGGAATGATAGCAAGAGCATCGATCGTTTTTTCCGAAACCAAGTTGTTTTCCAATTCCAGAAGAATCTGGTCCCGGTGCTGACCGGGTTGCAGCGATGGGAGCGCTTCAGCACGCAGAACAAAGCCATCGTTATCTGGTAGGTTTTTTTGGCTAAGTAGGATTTTGCCTTCGAGGGATTGTGCTTGCTTGCAGGCCAACGGATCTCTTTTTGCGCTCCGCACTGTAACTTCACCAAAAACGACGCCCGATTTTTGGTCTTTGCGGAGAACCATGACCGGGGGCTTGATTTCCAAAGGTTGTCCGACCACACCCTGCAGGACGAGTTGCAAGGTAGGCGTCGCCGGGTCGCTGGACTCGATATAGAGGCTCTTTTGAATTGGCCCAAGGCGGCCGGCCAAATTCAATGTCACGGGCAGGGCGAGGACACCTCCAGGAGGTATCAAAGATTCTTCGAGTCGATAAGTGGTGCAACCGCAGGGAGCGTGGATTTTTTTGATCCGCAGCTCCACATCTCCCTGATTGCGAATATGAAATGTATGGTTTATTGGGCTGCTGTCCTCTACACTCTTGAAATCATAAGTTGGCGCATCGCAAACAAGTCCGGGCGTGCCCGCCACCAAAAATGGCAGGTGTAAAAAAGGGAAACCTACAAAGAAAGTAAACCACCACGATGACATCTTCACTCCAACCACGATACCCCACGCGAAGGAGCATAGGCAAACCTCATTCTGAAAGAATGAAATTTTTCTGCTTGACAAAATTTTTTTTGCCTCAAAGTTGGAGAAGTTTATTTCGCCCCACACGTGAACCCGAAATTTATACTAGTTGCCATCCTCCTCTTGGCTCTGGATTTAGGATTGGCAGCCCCGACCGTTGTGGTCACAACGCCTTCGTATGTGTCCCCTGGATACATAATTCCCGGGAACGCTACGATGGGGTCGATTTCCGCCACGGCGAATTTTTCGCTGACTTTCAACAGCACCGCCAACCGGACAATTCAAGCCTCCTATCAACTCCTCGACGACTCCGGTGCTGCTGTGGCCATCACGGGAAATCTCACGACAGGGAATGAAACCGTTTGCGCGCTGGTGACCCAGTCTTTTACAAAAAACAGCTCTACAGCGGTTTCGATTTCCGCCCAGATTGTTCCCGTTGAGCAACTCGATCCCTCGCGCACCTACCGTGTGCGTGTTTCCGGGGTATCGGATGTCACGGCTTTTTCCGGGCTCGGCGATTTGAGCCTCTCTGGCACGGAAGTGGGAGGAAACCGATATATCCACTTTCTTGGTGGCAGCGGCGTTGTCGTGCGCATGGCGGGCTTGGCGTTCACCAAAACGCACCGCTTGGCAACGGCGACTACGCCTGCAGGCGGCAATTTCACCGGCACGCCGAGGCTGGACTTCTATCGCTATGAACCAGGCGGGAATTCGACGGCGGTTGACGCCACCTTGCAGGTCATTCTCCGGGACGATCTGGGAACGATTCATTATCAAGGCAACGCCTCGGTTTCCTCCATCTCATCACTTAATGCCACGACAGCTGGACTCCCGACCGCATCGGCAAATGCAAGCATCGAGGGATTCACGCTGGCATTTTCTCCCGGTCAGTTGAACTCGGTCAACCGCACCTACACCCTCGAGGCCGTTCCGACATTCGAGAGCAACGGAGCCTATTTCGAGTGTGCCAATGGATATACGACTTCTGCGACACAGCTCTTGGACTTCAATGGCTCGCTGCGGTTCGGATCCATCGCCACCACATTCTCGGCCTACTCGAATTCGCCAATAGCCGGGGCGGTCTCAAGCGGAATGCTTTCGACCACGATCAATATCACTTCGTCCAATGGCACGATCACCGGGCACGCCGGGCACACCTATGGCAATAGCGCCGCACTGAGTGTGGGCCTCTCCGCCAACGGCACCGCCTATTACACGGGCGGTTCCGCCGTTTCCGTCTCCGCACCAGCCAACGACTCGGATACGAGTGAAAACATCACCTTCGTTCGACAAAGCCTCACGCTTTCGAGTGCTGGACTCACTGCGGGAACCCTGCAAGTCAAGCTTCCTGCCGGGGTGGGATACCGCGCTGCGGGGTCGTCATTGGTTTTTGAAAACGCTCTTTCCATCGCCGCTGTCGCACTCAACCAAAGTCTGGAGCCTGCCACATCGCCTCTTGGTCTTGGCGTGGCAGCTGGCGCCTTGCACGAGGAGACCAAGCCGTTTTATTACAACATCAGCGCATTGAATTGGGATGTGGCCAGCGGAGAAATCGAGGCAGTTGCCGCCACGGCGACGCCGCTCCGCAAGGCGAATCTCGGTGCCTTGGCGGCCGTCACCGCCGCTCTCGTCAACCCCGAGGCGGCATTCAAGGCCTCCAACGACCATGTTTTCAACGGCATTCAACCCGTCACCTCCGCCCACGTCATCATCACGGCGGATGCCAAGGGCAATGGAATGCTAAGCGGGGCGCTGGGATTCATCGCGGGGGCCTTCCACCCGCACTTGCCCTATGCCCGCCCAACGAAGGCTACCGATGAAATCAAATACGGTGGAGGCAACTTGGTCCTTGATAAAGACAGGCCTACGACAGGCAGCAAACTGACCGCTGTTCCCCTCTTCCAAGTAAATTACAATCGCGCCTGCGCGGACAATCAAGCGGCGGCGTTTGTCTGTGGCTCCGCTTTGGACTTAACAGGTGCGACGATCCTCGCCAGCGGAAATGAGTTGTTTTTCACAATTGATGGAGGGCTTCAAGGCAACGCCACATTCAACCATGGCCTGAAGTGGGGTAAAGATCCCACGCTCGCCAATTACGCCCACACGGTCTCGACATCATTTCTCAACGGATCCTACCTCATGTCGGGATCCTTTCTCGCTGGAGGCATCGAAGACACGGGAACCACTGTTTCAGACCCTGCCCAATGGATGGCAGCCGGTGCGGTGCTTTACAGTGGTGTGAACCTCGGTCTCGGCTCGGTGATCCGCCCAGGCACAAATGCCTACAGCGAAAACGACGCAATCATTGCTGACTACCCGGGATTGAATTTGCGCGTTTCAACCCACGGTGCGCTGGATGCCAAGAGCCGTCTCGCTGGTGTGGACACGCCGGTTTATTCACTGGCCACACGAGGGCAGTATTATGTTCGACTGGGTGGAGTCTCGGGCATTCATCAAGCGAACGCCTTCGACGAGGCGCTCACACTTTACTCCTACGATGTCAAACTGACTTCACTGCAGTTCTCCTTCCTGAGCAATTTCAACGAGGATTCCCGCACCGAGGGAAATATCAACATTCCGTCCCCGTCGAATTTCACCATTGATTTTTCCGAGCTCAAAATCACCTGTCCCGGCGGGCTGGATTCGGCCGAGGTGGACAATGCCTCGCCCGTAAACCTCGAGTATTGGAACGAAGCGCCGCTGGATGTTTTGACCATGCGGTTCCAGACTGAGAACGGCTGCGACCCCGCGGGCGCTGCCGTTCTGGCGCTCGGTGTGCAGGCCCGCGCCGAACTTTTTGAGAAAAAACTCACTGGCGAGCTGGGCTTCCGCGCGGACGGCCAGATCGCGACACGCACCAATGGCACACCTGCATTCGATTCCCGACTCAAGATCCCGAATGTCGGTCTTCCCGGTCCCGGATCAAAGACCTACGCGTTCACTCCCGCGCAGGATGCCTTCTTCAACGACGAAGCGGATGCCGATGCACCGGCTTCGCCGAACGGGTTCTTGAACCTCTTTGGCACCGTCGATGTGCCGTTCTTCCAGGATTTAAAATGGCATGTCCAGACGCGCGGCGTTTACACTGGCGTCTCGCCATTGATTTACGCGGTGGCGGGCGGATACGACTCGGCCGGCCAGACCGCATTCAGCGATCCCTTTTTCGATGAATCAAACAGCGGCCTGCCCGCAGGAAAAACGGTCGACACCTACCGTGAACTCTCCGCTTCCGGAAACGCCACATACAGCGTCGAGGCGAGGCAAGACTGGCTCGGAATCTCAAACGCCTTCCACTACAACCTCCAGTGGAATGACAGTGGAAAATCCTTCAGCTCCGTGAGTGTGGACAAGGATTTTTTCGTCTTCAACCTGACCCACCGCGCGAAGTATCTCTGCCCCGACACGGCTGAAATTACATTCGGCCTTGAATACGACGGATTGCCCCAGATCAACATTTCCGGCCTTGCCTCCGATGCCCTCGATGCTGGTGTCGGATACACGCAAAACCTCATCGATTCCCTCGGCGAAAGCGCCACCGATTTCCTTCTGGAGGGCCTTCAAGACGGCCGCGATCTTGTCGCCTCCGAGGCCGAGGAACTCATCGCCCCGATGATCGACGGCCCCGTGCTTACGGCTGCCGACCTCATGCTCGAGAATCTCTACGCCCTGCCAAACGCCCTTACCGTCGGCGTCTCCACGGCAAACGCAACAGCTGTGGTCGCCTCGCGCATCCGCAGTGCAGGCTCCGCCTTCCAAAATTCCATAGAAACCGGATTCACCGGAAACAGTGTCACATCGATGGCCAACATCGCCGCCGATAAAATCGAATCAGTCCAGAATGCGATCGGCACTCTCACCGACAACAGCACCGGACTCCTCCAAACTGAAGGCGTCAAAAATCTCATCCGCTCGCTCGTGGCCAGCGAGGCCCCCGAATTCATCGGTGTCATCGCCAGCCAACTCGCCGGAGCCGCCTTTGATGAGCTCATCAACACGCCCGGCCTGCAAGAAATCAGGTCCAATTTGGAGGAAGTGCGTGGCCGCCTTGGCGAGGTGCGAAGTCAGATCACGGACGGCGCCGATGGTATAGCCAGCCAACTCGACGCCATCCTCACGCCGGTCAACCTGCAAAATATTGCCGACACTGTCGCCGACCAAGTCGAGGCAGAACTCGGGCGGTTTGAATATTCAGGAACGATTGAGCTTCCCGAAATTCCCCGCGTTCAGCTCCGTGAAACCATTCGGCAGGCGATCCTCGACGAACTCCTCGGCAACCAAATCCTCGATGTCCTCCAGGAGCAGATGCGCAATTATGTGCAGGACGCCGTCGCCGCTGTAACGAACGAAATGAACAACGGCCTCCAGCAGGTCAACACCGCCCTCCGTGATGTCATCGCCACGCACCTCGCGGAAATCGACCAGCAAATCAACCAGGAGGTCCTTGGCCCCATGAGTGACCTGATCGGGGCTGGCCGTCTCACCGGCTATGCACTCATCAACGGCAACTCGCTCACGGAACTCCGCGTGGATGGCAAATTCGAATGGAAAGTCCCCGATGACCTGAGCTTTGAGGCCTACCTCCTCATCCGGCAACTCGATTCCGACAATTTCGGCGGTTGTCTGGGACCGGGCGAGGTCGCCAACGAAATCACCATTGGCGCTGTGGATGTCCCTCTGGAATGGATTTCCCCGAATCTCAGTGCCGATGTGGGTGTGAAATTCACGCTGATGAGCGGATCCCCCGCTGGAATGGGCGGCTACTTCTACATGACCGGTGGCCCGCTCAGCTTCGAGGCTTTCAAGATCAATGATATGAGAGCCGCTGTTTCGTTCGGCGCGCTGGAAAACTACCTCGCCGCGGGCGTGGATATTGATTTGACGAATTGGGGAATGGCCGGTGGAATTTTTTTAGGGCGCACCTGCACGCTCGATCCGATCCTCCTCATCGATTCCGAAGTCTCGTCCGTCCTAGGCACACCTCCCTTTACCGGTGCTTATGTTTACGGCGAGGCGCGGATTCCCGTTTTGGAACTCATCGGTATTCCTTCCAGTTGCATGCTGGATGTGACCGTGGGCGCAGGCGCGGGCGTTTTTGTTTTTGTTGAGGGACCAACTTTCGGTGGAAAATTTGTGGGCGAGGTGAGCGGCGAGGCCTTGTGTCTGGTTTCCATCGGCGGTCGCATGTCGCTCGTCGGCGTTAAAGAGGGACTCTCCGCCACCAGTCCCATGCGCTTCGCCGGATCCGGCGGGGTCAAAGGCAAGGTGGGTTGCTGCCCCTTCTGCGTGAAATTCAACAAAACCGTGAAAATCAAATTTGAGGTCAGCGGCGGGGAGATCAGTTCGCCGGAGATTGATTACTGATGAAAGCACTCCGTTCATTCCTTTGGCTTGCCGCTCTCGTTGCGATGGTGGGCGGTCTTGGTGCGCAAACCACCAATCTGCTCCTCCATGGCGCCACCCATGTGCGAAACGGAGGGCAAGCCTGGGCCTACCTTATCGCCCAACTCGAATCCCAAAGCTCTCCCAGCACAAGCATCGACCTCACGAAGCCGGAATTCTCCATTTACAAAAAGGACGGCAACCCCTCCGATCCCGCAAATTACGAACTCGTAGGCGTCATGCGTCCCGTCATCGACGAACCCACCGTCTCCGCGCTTCTTGAGCGTTCCTGGCAGCTCAAGCCCACCGAGTCCCCCGCTTCACAGGAGGCCTCCCTTGGCGAAAAACTCGACAACATGTTCGGATCGCTGTCTGCATCGGCCGCAGGCCAATCCGTTGCCGCCAAACTCTCGAATGTCATCGCTGCCGCGCTCGCCGACCCGCAATACATCGCCGACCTGTCCCTTCTTGGAAAAACCTTCCCGGGTGTGAATCTCTGCATGGGCATGGGCTGGGCCGGGCCAATCTCCACCGCTGGACCGACCACATTTGAAATCCGCCTCCGCGATTCCAGTGGAAACGATTCCGCCGTTACCGGCCGCGTGACTGTCGATGGCTCGCTCGCCACCGCCACGCCCCTGCCCGCGCCTGGCGAGCCAGTGAACTCGGGTATCGAAGTGAGCACAACACCCTTGCCTGCCACGGCGTTCTCGGATTTCCGCACCTCGAATGCCACGGAAACCCTAGCACAGACGGGATTCGCCGAATTCAAAACACAGCTTGCCTACCGCAAGCTCAACCGGGCTGTGCGTCTTCGTTGGTCCACCCCCGTTCCGCTCCGTCAACGCGCGATCTTGCAAAACGGCTACAATGTCTGGCGCATTCCCGCCTCCGCTCTCGATCCCTCATGGCTCTCAACCGCGCCGACACTGACGGAGCTGCAGGCCGTCTCCGCAACAAAAATCAACCGCCTCCCGATCATGATCCCCGAGGAGCTGAGCCCTGCCGAAGCTTCGGATGCAACCGATACGGAAACGAACTTCTATACCGACGAAATTCCCTCCGGCATCGCGCTCCCAAGCGGGGAAGGGGAGTTTGTTTATTTCGTCAGTGCGGTGGACATCCTCGGCCGCGATGGCCTTGTCTCCACAGGAACGATCGTCACCATTTGCGAACGCATGCCACCGCAAACGGTGAAAAAGCTCACAGTATTGAACAACTACTCCTGGAGCGGCGGCTCGGGAGAGCAGCGACTCCACCTCGCATGGTTGCCAGTCGCCTTGGACGACGGTGAGGGGGGGGCGATCCAATACGAAGTCTTTCGCTGGAACCGCTACGACGGACCGCAGCGTAGCATCGGAGCCCAACCTGTTTTTACGACAAGCACGACTTCATTCGCCGATGACATCACCGGCTCGCCCACGGAAATAGATGCCGACAAAACCTTCTGGTATACAGTCCGTGCGGTAAAAGTCACCGGATGTGGAAGGTTCCCCGGCCCCCACAGTTCGCCTGTTTTTGGCGTTATCCGCGATCGCAAGGGCCCTTCCATCATCGATACCGGTCTCTCTCGTCCATGCTTGGATCCCGGCGTTATCGCAAAGGCAGTCACGACCAACTCGACTTACGACACCACCCCGGGAAGGATCATCGAGGTCACGCTGCGCTGCACCCGCGTCTCGCGAGCGCTGGCTTGGGCGGAATTCAGCACCACCTCGGGCGCGATCATCGCCCGCGTTGCCTTTCCCTCGACAAATATCGCTGAGCACACACTCACCTTCAACTCCGACACCTTCGCTGCAGAGTCAGCGAAACTCGCCAATGTCCGTTGCCGCGTCGGAACCTTCAACGGCGCGATCTCGGATTACGCCGCGGCCGCAAGCCGCCAAGATTTGGGAAAAGCGACGGCCAAAGCCACGATTCCCTTTGAGGCAAATGTCACCAAAACGTTCGTTTCGGGCGGCACGCCCTGCCCGCAAGGTGGCCAAATTTACCCGATCGATCCCGCAACAGACACCTACATCTCCGGTTCGGGATTTGCTGAAGCCGATGCCGACGCGGTCGAATTCAAATACTACCGCAGGGTGGACAATGGTCCGCTGACCTTCGTCTTCCGCGAGGAATTGCCCGCGGGTGCAGGCCCCTCGAACACCTCGAACTTCACCGATACCAACCCGCCTCCGATCAACGGCGGCCGCGTCTGCTACTATGTGCAGGCGTTCGATTCCAATGGCAACGCCGGCCCGCTGACCTTGATGGACGGGAGCTGCACGATGTATCCGCCTCTGGCCATACCGACTCCTGTGCTCGCCAAGATTTCATCCAATCCCGTTGTCGGAAATGCCACCGCCACGCTGAAGATCTCCTGGGCGTGTCCCCCAGTGGGAGTGGACCGCTTCAAACTCTACATTTCCAAAAACGGGTTCGTTCCGCCCGCCGACCTCGGCATCGAATCCCTCCAAGAAAATTCCGCGCCGTCTGGCGGCGAGGTCATCTCGGACCAAGGCGACAAGCGCTTCGGCGTCTATCTGGCCTCGCGCGTCGAAGGCCGCTTTTCAGGCAATGCCACCGACCCACCTCCCGCGAACCTCCCCGCCGAATTTGCGATCGATCTCCCGGCCGACAATGGAGCCACCTACACCGTTGCTGTTCGTGCTCTCGGCCCACGGGCCTATCCAGCCGACGGAGGCGATGCCACCGAAGGCGCTCTCAGCAATGTTCGCGATGGAAGATGGAGTCAAAACTCCTCAGTCGGCCCGAATGTTCCTTGGCCCGACCGGCCCATTCCGCCGAAAATCGAGCCTGACACCGTGTATCTCGGCGACTCGCTGCCTACCTCACTCAAATCCTATGCCCTCTCGGCGGCCATCAAGGCGGAAAAATTCAACACACCCGCCTTCGATGGCATCGGCGTGAGAGTCGGGGAACTGGTGCTTGCAAGCGCTCCGCCGTTCGAAAAAGGCGAACAGCTCATCCGCGCTAATCGCCTTGACCCGCACCGTGGCCTCTTCCGCTTGGCAGCGGATGACACCGACCTTGCAGCCCTGTTTCCGTGTGCACTCTACCGCCACCGCATTAAAAACTTCACGGATGCGGGAATCTCCAACGACCTCGTCCAAGTGACTCCCCTGATGGAATCCATTGCCTACGGATTCGTCCAATCCGGTGCGTCGAATCCCGCCGGACCCGACACGGTGATCTACGATCCCTTCATTGCCACCTCAAGCAATGGCGTCGTTGCAGGCATTCATACCGTCGGCATTTACCTCACAGATACACTGCCTGTCGTTCGTGGGGCGACCTACCGCTACCTTCTCGTCCGCTTCGACCCCACCACCAAGGAACCAAGGGATGTTCTTGAAATCCCGAATTCCGTCACCGTGCCATGAGAAAACTCTTCGCCCCTTTATTTCTGACTCTTTGGGTGTGCAGCCCGGTGCTCTCTGCTGCCGTGACCATGCTGGAATCCGGCCGCGAGCTTATCGCCGCAGCCGATATCGACCTCGACAGCCAGAGCGACATCGCCATCGTGGACCGCACCGCCGGCTCGATCCGCGTCGCCTTCGCCTCGGCAAATGGCACCTACACGCACCTCGGCCCGATTGTGGTCGCGCGTCCTCTGGATTCCACCACCGACGCTGCCACGGGATTTTCCCTCGGCCGCTTTTCGAGTAATGCCTCCGCCTGGGGCGTGGTGGCGTCGCCAGCAGACGGCGTGCTGCGCATCCTCTCTTTGAACAAATCCAGCCCCGACACATTCGGTCGCACGGCTATCTCGCCATTCATGCTTCGCTCGGTCGGCCCCTCCAAAGTCTCCGCCCTCACTCTCAACGCCACTGGTGTCCTTGCCAATCGTGACGGCATTCTTCTGGGAAGTATCGAAAATGGCGGAAACCAAGCCGGGGCGTTGGAAAACATTAAAACGACGGCCAACGCCACTCTGGAGAGCCACAATACAAGCTCCTACGCCGCTTCAGCCCTTCCGCTTTCGATAAACCCCGTTCCCTACAGCCGCGCCTTGCTGGACCGTCCGCATGCCGGAGTGATGGTTGGCACTGTTTACGGAAATTCCACTCTCCACCTTCATCGCGTAGGCTTTGGTGCGGCCACGGCCGGTGCGCCCGCCGCCACGCAAGCCATTCCGGCCTCCTCATACCGCCAATTCGCCACGGGATTTTTTGGAGCCACCCTCGACCCACAAGTGCTGGTTTTCAGCCCCGGCAACCCGATGGTCTACGCGTATCCCTTGAATGGTGGCGCCACTCCAACATTCGGCCCGGTTTATTACCGGAATTTTTCATCCCCCGTGCGGAGCCTCTCGGTGGTTCGAGGCAACGGCACCGCCGCCGACCGACTCCTCGTAACCTTTCAATACGGCGGCGGAGCAGCCCTCTACGACTACAACGGTGTCGATTTTCCAACCCTCGTGAAAGAATTCCCCCGTCCGCCGGACAGCGACATCGTAAGCGGAATCGGCCTCGATCATGGTGAGTTCTTTTTGTTGGAGGGTAACACCAGCACTGGTGTTTCCAGTTCGATCTCCCGATATAAATTCAGCGGCAACTTCGTGGATTCCTCGGTTTTCCCGAGCGCCCAACCGCTCGCGCCCCGTGGCAATGTGCTTTATTATAGCGACACTCCGCTTTCGAACCCCGCCGCCCGCGTCGTTTCCGTGAAGTCCTCGGGCGACTGGTCGGGCAACGCCCCCACCGGGAATCCTCTACCAGGTTCCGTTAGCGTCACCAAAGAAACCTACCTCGGAGAAGCCCAAGGCCTCGGTTCACCAGCGCTGGACAACCTCGGTGCTGCCCCCTCTGGCGCCAGAGGAGTCCTCGCGAACCAATTCGACTCGAATATCTCCGCCTTCAATTTCGGACCAGCCTTTGGGGATGTCGCCGACACGGTCAGCTTCAGCCCCGCTGGTGGAACATTTCCGGTAGCCATCCCCCTCGAAATTGTCTCAGCCCGCAACGCCGAGCTCGCCGCCGCTGGAGCGAATGCCACGCACAGTATTTACTACCGAATCGATACTTTTTCCGCAGGCGCCTGGTCACTTTATGATCCGGAAAATCCTCCGCATCTCGCCTACAATACGAATGTCCTTGCCTACTCTGTTCCTGTCGCCGGAGGCATTAAAAGCCCTCTTGCGAAGGCGCGGTTCCAATTCACAGACAGCGGCACGCTCGATTCCGACGGCGACGGCATCCCCGACCATGTCGAAATCGGGAAAACCCTCGATCCCTCTGCTGGAGCCGACTCCGATGGCGATGGGGATTCCGACCTCACCGAGCTTTATGCGGGATCTGATCCTGCGGATGCTAGCGACAATCTCGGCCGGCTCGCTTCCGGTGCCCGTGTGGCAGGCCTCGACGCCTTGCTCGGCAAATTTCATCTTACAGTCCGTCCCAGCACTCGGTTTGACAACTCCGGTAACAAAACCAACGCGGTTCCCGCGAGCGATGTCACCATCTCCGCCCAAACTCTAAACGGCGGACTTCTCGGCAGCGGAAAAACAATCTCCATCGCTTCCACATCGAGTGCTTATCTTTACAACCTCTCCGCTCCCGAGCGCCTTTCGTATTTTACTGTCTCCTCGCCTGCAAACTACCCCCTCAGCGGCTTTGCCGGAAACGGCGGACGCGAAGTCGCTGCCATTGTCCCCGTTCCAAGCGTTTCGGCCGCGCTCCCCTCCGATTACTTCAGCGGTGTCGATGCCCCTTCTATCGCCGCCGCAAACTGGGTCACCTCGCTCCGAACCAGCTTCCTGCCAACCTCCGGCACTTTCCTCCTCAGCCGGGGAGGTTCATCCGGCGCGATTTCTTCAAACGCGACGGCCACACAAGTCCGCAGCGCCCTCAATGCGATGAACGGCAGCACGGGGATTTTCGGAGGCGGCAATGCCACGGTCACAGGCTCCATGCCCCGCTTCTCTGTGAGCGCACCGACCGCCGCCACACTCTCGGCCAACGCTGTAACGACATTCTCCGTGCTCTCCCCCTCATGCTCGGTGAACATTATCTCTCGACAGGACTCCGATGGTGCGACTCCCATCACATTCGACATCCTCATCCTTCCAAAGCCTGAGACCTTCACGGCCAATGCCAGCGTTTCCGAAACCCTGCTCACGCTTCTCGTCGAGAGAAAACTCGGCCAACTCCTCGGAGTTTCGAATCCCACACTCCTCCCGCTTCGTGCCGCCGACACCGGGCGCACAGCCATCTCTCCCGATGACATCCTAGAAATGGAGCACAAGCACCCCACGGATTCCTATCTCCTTGAGGAAATCGTCGAATCCCTACGCGAAATTCTTTTCTCCTCCTCGCCTGATGCCGCCATACTCGCTCTACGCGAGGTGGCAGATTTCATCTATGAATTCAGCAGTGCGCAAACTGGCCCCGGCCCGACACCCGACGCCGCTGTCATTGCCGATTTCGTGTCTGGCAATCTCTCCGCCGCCGATACCCCCGAGGCCATGCCGGCCCCGATCGACGCACTTCGCGGATTTCTTGCCAATGGCACCATCAGCCCCACTTACACCTCCCAACCTGCCGCAGGCGTGCTTACAAACGCCACCGCTGCCGTGGCGACACTCCTCAACGCCCCCCAACCTCGCACCACCTTTACCGGCGTGCTCACCGTCGGCTACGGCGGTTCACTTCGCGCCGGAAGTGCTTACAGCGGGCCCAGCTACCGGCTCTTCGACTCCCAGGCCAACCCCTACGCATTCGATGCCTCCTTCCCTCTCGACACCGGGACACAGCTGACCATCACCGCCTACAATGACATCACGGTCGCTGGGGTCTACGAGACCGCTTTGGAAGTCATTTCCGTCTCCCTCGCCTCGCTCCCTGAAAATCTTGGCACCGATTCCGATACCAATCTGCTCGCCGACGACTGGGAAGAAGCCTTCTCCGGCAGCATCGGCCTCGATCCCTATGCAACCGCAGCCGGAGGAAAATCCCTCGTCCAACTCTATCTCGACGGCGCAGATCCGCTGGTCGGATCCTCCACTGCCATCGCCGACCTCTTCCCCCGCCACCTCGCCGTGCAATCGGCTGGCGGCGGAAACTTCACGATGTCTTGGGATTTCCCCGCCGCCTATGTCGGCCATTTCACCTTCGGCCTTCAAAGCACGAGCTCGCTCGGCACATCCTTCGCTGACGAATACACCGCGGAAACCATCCAAGCCTCCGGCGACGAAAACACCCTCCACCTCGGAAACCCCGGCACCACCCGCAAATTCTGGCGCCTCCGATTGGAACTCAACCGGGGTTCGGCCTATTGATCGTTTGTATATTCTTCGGTTTCATCGCCACAGGTTTCTTATGAGTAATAACTTAAATCTATGTCCGGCGGGAGTCCGGTGCTGTTGCTGAAGTCGCTTGACCACCCTACTCTACTTAATCGAGTCTAAGCGGCGAAAGAGCGCCTGAGTAACTCACTTGAGTGGGCGGGGTCAAATGGGCGGTTTGTTGCACTTTTCAAACATCAGCATTTTTTTCATGATTTTTAAGCTCATTTTGCCGAACCCCCTTTTTACTTTAATGTGCTCTGGCTCCGCTAAGGCAACCTATACGGAGGCCGAGCGTTCTTTGGCAGGAACGTGTCTGTTATTTCTCTAGTGTAGTGTCTCGCAAATAACTTTATGATTTATTTGCCTTCTTTTTCTTCCGGGCTGAGTGCATCCGGGTTCGATTTCTTCCAGCTTCGCCCTCGCCCGATCAATCTTTTTCATAATGTCCTCGACCTTTGCGGTCCAAATAAAGGGCTTCGGCTTGAGATTCCACTTCTCCAGAAAATCTGCAATCGCCTTTTGGTGGTCAGGCTCACTCACGAAACTGCTTCGCCGAATGGCTTTCTGAGCCAGCTCGAACCCGTCGGGATAAAGTGACAGATGAAGCGGGGATGCTTTTTCAGCCAAGTCTACCCAAGGCATCCCCGAATTGATTTACACAGACGCCTCGAGCCTCTTTGGTGCATACTCCAGTGATGACAGAAGCAATCCCAAAAGTCACTTCCAGCGTGCTCTCAAAGGTCTTGGGGTCGACCACCTCGTCGCTCCCAACCCCTTGGCCCAAGGAAAAAACGAGCGCCGATTTAGCACCTTCCGAGGACTCATCGTGACGCTCTTGGCCTATGCCAAAGTGGAGAATTCCGAACAGGCCGACGACATCCTTCAAATGGAGATTACCCGTCAAAATCCCACCACAAGCAGAGCCACAGCCAAGGTTCCCTCCGAGACCTGACAGACCCTGACCCTTGATCATAGCACACACATACGCCCCCGCCCGCCCGCCCCTCCGCGTTAATGCTCGCAATTCCGGATAGAAATGGGATTAATTCCTCCTCCGCTCTATCCCACTTACTCATGAAAATCACCTCGCTCAGATTTCTCTCCGCCGCGTGTGCCATTGGTTGTTTGTTTTCCGTGGCGGCTGTGGCAGCGCCATCGGAACCCGCGCTCAACGCGAAGGCTCTCGCGTCGCTCAAGCGCATGAGCGACACGCTCGCAGCGGCCAAGGCGTTCACTTACAAGTCCACCGCAATTTTTGAAGTTCCCGCCACGAACGGCCAGTTCCTCACAATGTTTTCCAATGCCGATGTCGCGCTTAAACGTCCAAACATGCTGCGCGGGAAAATGACCGGGGAGGCACCCCATTTCAATTTCTACTACGATGGGGCCTCCGTCTCCGCCTTCGCACCCGGAACCAAGCTTTATTCCCGAACCAAAGCTCCATCAACTATCGATGCCGTGCTCCCAGCATTGGAGGAGGAAACCGGAATCCGGTTTGTGACGGCACCGCTGCTCTTTAGCAATCCCTACCGGGTGCTGAGCCGGAAGCTCACCAGCGCGCTCATGGTCGGTCCGTCCATGGTCCATGGCACCCTCTGCGAGCATCTCGCGTTCCGCGCTCCAGGAATAAACTGGGAAATTTGGCTCGAGAGCAATCCGCAGGCACTCCCCCGGCGGCTGGCAGTCACGTTTACGGATCGCCCGAACCTCCCGCGCACGATTGTCGAATTTTCCAAATGGAACCTGCATCCTTGGCTGGGTGCCGGCGATTTTGTTTTTCGCGCGCCCCGTGGAGCCACCGAGATCCCGTTTCGCTCGGTTGTGAAATCCGCTGAACGTTGAACCCTGCTCTCCTTATGAAATACTTCACACCGATCTTCACTGTGCCGCTTGCCATCGCCGCCATTTGCCTGATGCAAACGGGATGCGCCGATTACTACTCTTCAGGCCCTGCCCCGGTCTACTATGGCCCCTCGCCGGTCATCGCATGGGGTGGCGCCGGATACTACGGTGGCACCTACTATCGCAACAGCAGCACTTATTACAGCAGTTCCTACTACCGCGGTGGGAGCGGGGCTGCCTATCGCACTCAAAACTCGAATGCGGGGTATTACAATGGCGCACGCGGCTCTGCCGAATGGCACAATGGCTCGGGGAACGCCAATACCTCGCGCGGCGGCTCCGCCTCCTGGGATAATGGCTCGGGCAGCGCCAGCGGCTACCGCGGAAGCTCCGCAGACTGGAATCACGGGTCAGGCAGCGCCAGCGGCTACCGCGGAGGTTCCGCAGACTGGGGCGGTGGATCCGGCTCCTGGAGCGGTTCCCGCGGACGCTCCGGTTCGTTTCGCCGGTGAGCTTGTTGCGTAGAAGCCAAAATGAAAATGAGTTAAGGGGTCATAAAAAGGGCCAGCAACGGGTCAGCAACTGACTGCGCCCACTGATCGGAGAGCGGGCCGGCGGCTCGCCGTTTGTGTCGGCAAGAAACGAGCGCCCCTATCCAGAGCAAACGGACTGGTCGATGCGTAAATCTCCTGTTGGCAGGCAGAGCAATACTACCCATCCAACGGGCTCCGCATCGCCACTCCAAGCGCTTTGCCCGCTCCGTTGTCATGCACATACTGCTGCCAGCGTGTCCACCGTTTGAAAAGCGCCCCCGGCGAGGAAGCCCAGATTGACTTTGGCCAAGGTCTCATGGTCAAGGACGCCCAAGGAAAAAACGCCGCACCCACATCCCGGAAGGTTCTTATGTTTGTCGCAACAAATTACCTCACCTTACTGAGCGGCTTTCCCCCAGTCTATGTGCCTCTCTTGCCTTTCAGTCGCACGGGTGCTTTGAGGCACAAAATTCTAAGCCTCTGTTTTCCGTGTTGGGTGAGAATCGATTCGGGGTGGAATTGGACGCCGTAGACGAGCAATTCGCCATGGACGAGGCCCATGATTTCGCCTTGCGGGGATTTGTGTCGGCAGGGGTCTTCATAGCACGACTTGCCAGTTTCCGCCCTTGGCCGGACCAATGCGGCGAAGCCGCTTGGCTTGCTTGAGTTGGCGAATTTGTTTTTCCACCGCGCGTGTGCTGATGCCCAGGAGCTCGGCAATTTGTGGAATAGAAACACTTGGGGATTTGCGAGCGATGGCAATGATCTTGTCCTCGGTTTTCACCGAACTTTTTTTCGCATCCGGGCTATTTGAGGCTTGGGCCAGATAGGCGGTGGAAAAGGGGAATTCCAGATGCCACCAAGTTTGTAATCGATTGTGGGCCGTGGGGTGCCGGACTCTCGGCAAGAGGCGCGGGGCGTGCATGAAAAAGTTTTTTGGAAAAAATTTGTTGAGAGTGAGGTTGGTGGTGCCAGGATTGTCATCGAGTGACCAGTGTGCTTCGGACCTTTTCCGTTGCCGAGATTCATCTCCCTAGCCGCTCCTTTTTTTGTTGAGCGTCGAGCCAGGCGAGAACATCGAGCATAGGCTCCCCGGCGGTGTGCCGGAGTGGATCGACCAAGGGAATAATGGCCGCCTCGGCAGGTTTCACGGGAAGGCCGATTTTTTGCTCCTCAGCGCGACGAATGGCATAGGCGCAGAGGTCGCAGAGTTGAAGGATGTGGCTTTTTTGTGATTCGATGAAAAACCCTTTTTCAACAATCTGGCTGAGCCGGAGCGATCCTTCTTCGCCTCGCAGAAGGCGGATGGATTTTTCAATGTCGGGCATGACCTCGTGGTTCTCGTCGGAAATTAGAATGCCAAGGGGAGAGCCCGGCATGGCTCGCAGGAATTCATTTACGACTTGGGCGGTGAGCACGAAGGCGACATTGTGGGGGTTGATGACGACGCCTGGGCCGTAGGTGTCGAGGAGCTATGCGGAGTAGCGTTTCTTCACGATCGCTCGGCTCACAAGCCGCAGTTGGAGCGAGGCGGCGATGGAAAGCCAGCTTCGATAGAAATTCAGTCGGTGTTCCATCGGGAAAGCACGAAAGAACCCACGCGGGTTGAGGAGTTCGTTCGCATGAACCTCAAAATCGTGCGGGCGCCCTGGGAAGTAGTGTTGAATGGATTCAACAAGACGTTTTTCGAGATTCAGCCAGACAGCTTCAGGCACGATGAGTGCGACGAGGACGAAGACCGGTTGTTGAGGGTCGGATAGATTCGTTCCGGTGTTTCCTGATTCGTCTAGGTAAATGAGGTGCATGGCTGCCGCCTATTCATTCACGGATTTTGCATCTCCAAAAAATTCTTCAGCATCTGCTTGCCGTGTTGGGTGAGGATGGATTCGGGGTGGAATTGGACGCCGTAGACGGGCAATTCGCGGTGGGCGAGGCCCATGATTTCGCCTTCGGCGGTTTCGGCGGTGATTTTGAGGCAGGGGGGGAGGGTTTCGCGTTTGACGATGAGGGAGTGGTAGCGGGTGGCTTCGAAGGGGCTGGGGAGGCCGGTGAAGACATTCTCGCCGGTGTGGAGGATGGGCGAGGTTTTGCCGTGCATGAGGCGCGGGGCGCGGATGACTTCGCCGCCGAAGACCTGGCCGATGCTCTGGTGGCCGAGGCAGACTCCGAGGATGGGGATTTTTCCGCTGAACTCGCGGATGGTGTCGCAACTGATGCCGGCCTCGGTGGGTGAGCAGGGGCCGGGGGAGACGACGATTTTTTCGGGCGCGAGCTTGGCGATGTCCGCGATGGAGATTTCGTCGTTGCGCTTCACGAGCAGGTCGGCGCCGAGTTCGCCGAAATACTGGACGAGGTTGTAGGTGAAGGAATCGTAATTATCGATGACGAGGATCATGCGAGCGGGAAGCAAAGAGGTTTAACCACGGAGGACACGGAGAACACGGAGGGGAAGAAGAGTTTTTGGAAAGGATCAGAATTTAGGGGCTTCTTTTTCAGAAAGAATTCCACCCCTACATCTCTTTTCATCTCTCCGTGTCCTCCGTGCTCTCCATGTTGAAAATTCGTCTTCATTTCGTTTTTCTGGCGCGGTCGATGGCGCGCATGCCGGCCATGGCTTTGTTGACGGTCTCTTGGTATTCGCCCTCGGGTGTGGAGTCGGCGACGACGCCGCCGCCGGATTGGACGAAGGCTTTGCCGTCCTTGAGCAGGACGGTGCGAAGGGCGATGCAGGAGTCGTGGTTGCCGTCGAAGCCGAAGTAGCCGACGGCGCCGGAGTAGGAACAGCGTTTGCTTTTTTCGAGTTCGTTGAGGATTTGCATGGCGCGAACCTTGGGCGCTCCGGAGACCGTTCCGGCGGGGAATGTTGCGCGCATGACATCGAAGGCGCTGCGGCCTCCGGCGAGTTTTCCCGAGACATGCGAGACGATGTGCATGACATGGCTGTAGCGCTCGATGGTCATGAAATCAGTGACTTTCACGGAGCCATATTCCGCGATGCGGCCGACATCGTTGCGAGCGAGGTCGACGAGCATGAGGTGCTCGGCGCGCTCCTTCGGATCGGCCATGAGGTCATCGGCGTTGGCATTGTCCTCCTCGACGGTCGCTCCCCGGCGGCGGGTGCCGGCGATCGGGCGGATTTCCACGAGGTCGCCGGTGAGGCGCACATGGACCTCGGGCGAACTGCCCACGAGGGAGTATCCACCGGGACAGCGCAGGCAGAACATGTAGGGCGAGGGATTCACAAAACGCAGGGCGCGGTAGAGATCGAGTGCGTCGTCGTGGAATTCGGTTTCGAAACGCTGTGCGAGCACGATCTGGAAAATATCCCCCGAGCGGATGTATTCGTGCGCGCGGTGGACCATGGCGTGGTATTCTTCGCAGGTCGTGTTCGAGGTGGATGGCGCCGCGGCGGGGGTGGATTCCGTGAAGATCGGCTCGAAGGCGAGGGGCTTGGAGAGTGACTCCAGAATGCCGCGAATCCGCTCGCAGGCGGCCTCGTAGGCGGCTACGGGATTTTCTTTGTCGGGAAAGGCATTCGCGACTATCCGAATCCGGCGTTGGCGGTGGTCGAAGGCCACAACGACCTCTGTGACCATGAAAAACATGTCGGGAATTCCGAGTTCATCCTTTGGCGCAGGCGGAATAGTGGGCTCGAACCAGCGGATGCAATCATAGCTCAAGTAGCCGACTGCGCCGCCATGGAAGAGCGGCAGCGAGGGATCAAAATCTGTGCGGTAGGGGGCCATCCACTTTTCAAGTTCATCGAGCGGGTCGCGGTCGGTCTCGAAGGTGCGGGAGATACCGTTTTCCGTGAGCGTGAGGGTTTTTCCTGTGGCGGTGAAGGTCGCCCGCGCCCCGAAGCCCAGAAAGGAGAAGCGGCCTGTCTGGTCTTTTTGCTCGGCGGACTCGAGGAGAAAGGATGGGGCCTCGCCACAAAGCTTGGCGAAGGCGGAAACCGGGGTGTCGCCATCCGCCACGATCTCGCACATGACGGGCACGACGCGATCGGTGGCCGCCTTTTCAAGAAAAGCGGAGCGCGACGGGGTGACCGGCATCATGCGAACGAAACCTTCGGCGCCTCGCGCTCGGCGGGATTTTCGACCTGGAACAATTCGGCAGCGGCGAAGTTGAAGATGCCCGCGATGATGTTTGTCGGGAAAAGTTCGCGCTTCGTGTTGTAGGCCATCACAGAGTCGTTGTAAGCCTGCCGGGCGAAGGAGACTTTGTTTTCGGTGGAGGTCAACTCCTCGGTGAGTTGGAGCATGTTTTGATTCGCCTTGAGGTCGGGATACGCCTCGGCGACGGCCATGAGGCGTCCGAGTGCGCCAGTGAGCCCGGCCTCGGCTCCTGCCAGTTCGCGCATCACCTGCGGGTCGCCTGGATTCGCGGCGGCGCGGCCGGTAGCCGTCTGGGCGATGTTGCGGGCCTGGGTGACGGCTTCAAGGGTTTTGCTCTCATGCTGGAGGTAGCCCTTGGCGGTTTCGACGAGGTTCGGGATGAGATCGTAGCGGCGTTTGAGCTGGACATCGATCTGCGAGAAAGCGTTTTTGAAGCGGTTCCGCAGTGTTACGAGCTGGTTGTATTGACCGACGACGAAGAGCAGGAAAAAACCGGCAATTACGGCCAGAACGATCAGCGATATCAGAATGAGTCCCATACGCCGCATTTTGCCGCTGTCGCCGTCGCTTCGCAATAGGAAAAAGCCTGCGTGACTTCCCACTTGTGGGCTTGTCTATTAAGGATTAAGTTGACCCTTGAAATGATTGCGCAACGAAGTCCAGATAATGATGGGCCACTCACTTGGTTGGGAAATTTTCCCGTTTATGTGAGCACCGCAGTCGCTGGGTTACACGGTGTTGCCCTCATTTTGAGCGCGTTAGCCATGGCCGCCGGTTCTGAGGCCCTGTTGCAGTCCCTCATGTTTTCAAGCGACTCCGTGGTGCGCAATGCCTCGCTCTGGCAACTCTGCACTTACGCATTTGTGCATACCCCGCCTTATTGGGTCTTTTTGTTTGAGCTGTATCTCCTTGTTGTCTTTGGCAGGGAGATCGAGAGCTACCTCGGGCGTTTGGCTTTCATAAAGCTCTACCTTCTCCTGCTACTGGCCCCCTCTCTTTTCCTGACGGCATGTCACTTCGCTGGTTGGAGCACGATTTATGATGGATCGAGCGCTCTCCATTTCGGCGTCTTCGTGGCTTTTGTTCTCATCTATCCGACCGCTGAAATCCTCTTCAGTATCCAAGCAAAATGGATCGCCCTTGCGCTCTTAGCCATCAACTCGCTTCAGTGCTTGGCTCTTTCAAACTACAATGCGCTTGCTGTGCTGGCGGTGGATTGCGTGTCAGCGTGTCTCTTTATCGGCTACCAACAGGGTCGCTTCACATTCCGTCTGCCAGAGCGCTTGAAAAAAAAGCCACAAAATTCCCGACAACCGACAACCCTTCCCAAGCCGGAACCCGCCGCTGTAGATGCGATCCATGCGATTGACCCGATTCTTGAAAAAATCTCCCGTCATGGCATCGGCAGTCTGACTTCACGCGAGCGCGAGCGTCTTGAAAAGGCGCGCGCTCACTTGATAGCCAAGGATGGGGGAGCCTAAGAAGATGCTCGACTCCGAAGTTTCCCCGCCCGTCCACAAAACCGATCCCAATCTCAAGGATCCTTGTTATGTCACCGCACTCTCTCACTTCTACCGGGGAGAGCTGGGTCGCATCATGATCTGGCGGCAGAGGCTGGATGTCACCACGACTTGGGCGATCACCACGAGCACGACGATTATTGGATTTGCGTTTTCGATTCGGGATGTGCCGCACATCATTTTCTTTTTCAATCTCGCTCTCGTCTGGATCATGCTTTGGATCGAGGCGCGGCGTTACCGGTTCTATGACGCATTTCGAGGGCGCGTGCGCATGCTGGAGGCGCACTTCCTTGTGCCGATGATTTCTCAGAGCCCAAAAATCTTGGATGGCGAGTGGCGGCGGCTTGTTTGTGAGGATCTCATCTTGCCTTCCTTCAAGATCAGTAAACTCGAAGCGGTCGCGCGGCGGTTGAAGCGGAATTATGCGTTTATTTTTGGATTTGTGATGCTGGCGTGGACGCTGAAGATTTTCATCCATACGAAGGAACC
>Ga0247834_1001301_pt1 | contig 43701 bp, 37 predicted proteins | sample LaCruzMarch2015__8_FD_187118 | JGI IMG/M metagenome (GOLD analysis project Ga0247834, IMG submission 187118) | Freshwater microbial communities from meromictic Lake La Cruz, Castile-La Mancha, Spain - LaCruzMarch2015_12m | ecosystem: Environmental > Aquatic > Freshwater > Lake | place: Spain... | reverse complement strand
AGTATCTTCACTAAAACAATTGTAAATTCTGTTCGGGCTTATCTCAACAGGTTTACCACCGAACTGTAAACTTCTCATTGACGGTAAAACTTTTTTGTTGTAAACCAACTTATAGACTTTTTCAATATCTTCTTTTAGTTGTGGATATTTTTTTTGGTGCATCTCTTTATTTCTGGTCACCAATTCTTCCCAAGTTTCTCTTCTGTTTAACTCTGGGATGTATTTTGCGTATTTCATATAGACAGTTAAGTCCGAGAGTATTTTGTTTGAAATCTCCATTTTTTTATTTTTTATTAAATTTAGTAATTATTTTCCTTTTTGTAACTCTTTTGCTCGTTGAATTCTTTCACGAACATGACCTTCTTTTCTTTCATCTTGTTTCTTTTCGTAACCCAAGAATGTTTGTGAACTTTCAGTATCAATATAAACTTTTCCGTTGTCAAATGTGCAGTCATCAAAAATAACACCATCTTTACCGAAACGTGATTTTAAAACAGCAATTGTCGCTTTACCCGATTCTTTTTGTGGTAATGTTCTAGCGATTGACATGATAAAATGTCCGATTTGTGCTTTCTTAATAGAACCACCCATTTGGTCTCCTGTTACAACGTCTGCCGATATTGATGAATTATGTGTATAGATGTTGTTAGCATAAAACATATGTGTATCCTCAACACTTATGTCTATTGTGTCCATATCACCAACTAACTCAATGGATTCAATCTCATCTAATATGAAATCATCTAAATTTAAATTATGTTCTCTCATTTTTTTATTTGTTTAAAAAATTTATACAATCATTTATTACTATTTCTGGGTTTTTCTTATATACAGATTCTCGTATTCTTAATAAAGAATAACCATTTTCCATTAAAAAGTCATCTTTTTTATTATCTAAAATTTTAGTTTCTTCCATATCATGCCAATGTTCAAAAATTTTCATTTTTTTGTGAGTAATAAATCACCTACTTTTAATCCATTGGATATAGATTTTAATTTTCCATATTTAACCGGAAATTCATGTTTGGCAGAAACTTTTATCGTTTTACCGGATTTTGTTTTTATCTCATAAACTGGTTGTTTTTCGATTGGGAATACTTTAGTTACCCTCTTAAACCCATCATGTGTTAAAATTTCATCTCCTTCATTTATTGTACCGATCTCTATTACCCCTCTATTTTTAGTCTCAACTTTTTCACGAAGAAAGATACACCGGTTTCCTTGAACCGCAGTCCAACCAACAAGTCCGAACTCACTTAACATTGACTCAAACCCTCTCATGACATTACCTTCACCTGACCATTCGTCGGAATAAATTTTAGATGACTCGACACAATCTATATAATCTAAAACAATTAAATCTGGTTTGAACCCTTTTGATATTTCGTGTCTAATAAATGATTTTATGGCCTGAATTGTTACACCCTCAGAAGAAAACTTTTTGATTTTTAAATCGTTTGTTTTGTTTAAAGTAACTTCTTTGTGTTTTTGTAAAACTTCTTCTTTTCTTTCAGACAATTCATTTAATTCAATTCCAGACCAACATGCCAAATGTTTTCTTTTAATAACATCTGGCATATCTTCAAAAACAATTTGTAAAACATTATAACCTTCATTGTAAGCCGTATTTGCCATTTTTGTTAATACGGTAGTTTTTCCTGTACCGTATGGGGCCAAGACAACACCAAGTTCGCCTCTTGATAACCCACCATCGGTCAGTTCGTCAATACCATTTATTCCCGTAGGAATTGGATGTCTAAAATCCTTTTCTAAAACTGCTTCAATATTTTCACTTATAGATGTTCCATCATCTTTTTCAGAACCAACAGAAAGTGCGTCTCTTAAAATTTCTGCACACTTTTCATAACTTTCAAAATCACCGTTATCGATAATTTTGTTAATTTTTTCATTCGCTTTCTTAAGCTCTTGTTGTCGACAAAAATTTAATGCCTTTTGTTGAACAAATTCCCAGTCTTCTACCGCAAGATTATTGATTTCTTTTAACATTTCAAAAACATAGTCCTGGGTGATTTTATCCTTTACCTCCATTCTTACTATGGTTTCTAAAGTTTCATTTGCTGGAACTTTTTCATATTTCTCATAGTAATCTTTAAGTTGAGCCATGATAAGACGAAAATATTCATTATCAAAATACTTTGCGTGAACAATATCAATGATTCTATCAGAAAACTTTTTATTTGCGGGATGTAGGATTTGGTTTATTAATTCCATTTGAAACTTGTAACCAAGGTATCCTAAAGTAACATTTTTAGTCATTTATTTTTTTATCGTTTTTAATAAATATTCAAGAAAGTTTTGTTCTTTAGTTTTCCACAGAAAAATATTCTTGCGATAACGTTTCCTGTATTGAATAAATAATATTAGGAATAATGTCTCGAATATCAACACTGTATCTTACTCTCTGGGGGTAAACATTACCTGTAAATCTTTTAGCTGCAATAACTCTTTCATCGATTCTAATTTCAAAATCAAAGATGTCTTCTTTTTCAAAAATAGGAGTTCTATTTATTTGTTCTAAAGTTTGGGTGTCATATGGGTTAAACTGGTTCCAGATATAATCAACGGATTTCTCCACCATTCTTTCTTGAATTATAGAGACACAATCAGAAACACAGTAAAGCATATCCAAAGATTGAACTGACTTTGGGTTAAAATTTCTGACAGCGAAATAACGTTGGCAGATGATGTTCCCGTTAATTTTAAGTAAAAATTCAAATTTTTTCATAATTTTAATTTAAGATATTAGTATTTTTTTAAATTCCTGTTTGTTTTACTACATAAGGATTGTAGGTTTTTGTGATGAAACAATTTTAATATTTCATCATGATTTTGAGTTTTTATAATTTGTTCTTTCTTTCTTGGATAATTTAATGAACGGTTCTAAAAAACTTAAGTACCCATTTTCACCACCAGGTATAGTATACATAATACCGTCTTCAAACATCATTTTTAAAACATTTTTATGATTACGTCCTTCAGGATTTAAAGGTAAATTTACCAGATTTAAAACTTCTTCTTTTGCTTCATCAGTTAAAAGGGGTTGATGTAAGTCAATAATTGTTTTATTAATCTCGTAAACATTACCTTTATGTTTTCCTTTAGTTTTTCCTTCTATTATAGCATCAAATATCTTTAATTTTTTTTCTTCTTTCAATCCCTTTGTTCTTTCAATAATCTCTTCTAAAGTTACTTTTCGTTCTTTAATTTCAGGAAAATAATTTATGAGTGTTGCTTCGGTTACACCTTCAATGCCTTTTATATTATCGGTTACACATCCTTCGATGATTTTTACTAATGCAGCATTTTCATAATGATGTTTAAAATACCAATTATAATTACCAATTCCAAGTAGTATTTTTTTATCCGCTAAATAAAGGTTTACCTCTTCAGTGATTAACTGACATAGGTCTCTATCATTTGTGTATATGATAACATCCTCATTTTGTTTTTTATTAAGAGAATAGTAGGCCAATAAATCATCAGATTCACAATCTGGATTTTCGTATTGTCGAAGAAACAAATCTTCGGCGTAAGCTTTAACTCTTAATTTTTGTATTTCATAGTTTTGATCAAAAAAGGTTGGTCGATTGTTTTTGTATTCAGGGTAATAATTTAATCTTAAATACCCGTTTCTTTCACCATCCCATGTAATGATAACTTTATCAACAGCAAGTTCAACAATTAACTTTCTAAGTGTTGCATAAAACTGATAGATACCACCTATATGGGTTTCCTTATAGAATAAATTTTTGGCTCCGTTATAAGAACGTTTCATTAAAACGTTGCCGTCAATAAGTAATGTTTTGGTGTTTTCTTTTTTTCTAACCTTCTTGAGACCTGTCATTCTCCATGAAATTAAATGGTTTGACAATTTGTTTTTCTTCTTCGTTTGGTAGTAATATACCTAGGTGTTTTAATTCGGATATTTCAATGGTTGTTGCGTGATCATGAAGGTAACTTCTAACCATATCATGTAAGATAGATTCCATCTCTGATGATGTAATACCCGCAACAACCGCTTTATATTGACCCCAATTTATCACTATTCAGTTCCTCCAAATATTTGAAAATCGTTTCCTTCTTCTTCTTCCAAAGAAAAATCCGCTCCACCAGATATACCTAACTTTTCTTTCCAAAAATCAGAGTATTGTTTTTTGTATAAATCAACCGCTTCTGGTGTATCTTCAATGTATCCGTGTGGTACGGCAACTATCCTACCGTCTTTATATCCTAAGCCATTGACGTGGTTTTTAAGAACCGATACTTTAGTTCTAATACCGAAACCAATTTTTCTTTTGTCTTTGGTTGCCATAATATGTGAGATACCAGATTTCTTTTGGTTACCAAATAAGAAAACCAAAGTCGATGCTAACCAAATGGCCTCACCACCTTTTGCCTTAATTTCTGGTTGTCCAAAAGGATTGTCAGGTAAGTCAACCCACGGTTGGTTTACAATAACCAAACTATTTTCATATGGGTAATCTTCTTTTTTTGATTTTGCAATACGACCACTTATACCTAATCCAATTTTATCAGCGAGAGCTGATGCGTTATGCATCTTACCACCCTTGCCTTCAAAAGTCATTTTACAAGGTACAGAACCAACTGAATCCCAGAAGAAAGCCAAACTATGTGGTAGTTCACCCTTTTCCTGAAGAGTCAAAAGTTCGTTCATATAATCAGTGATTTGTTCGATATAATCAAAATCATCACGAAAAAAGAAAAAACCTTCCCATTCTCCATCAGCGTTTTTTTCACACTGAAATCCTAACTCTTTTGCGTGGTCAAAAGACCACTTTCTTTCGGTAATTATGAAAACAGGGAGTTGTCCTTTTTTTTGTGCGTCAGCCGCTGCTTTAATTAAAGCAGTTGTTTTGGAAGAGTTACTATGTCCTAAGAACATTGAAATCCCACAAGTTACTGGTCCTGGAAGACCACAAGCTTTATGAAAAGCTTCCCCACAATCAAAATATTGGGTTTCTTTATATTTTGTTTTAGCACTGAACTTATTTTTCAAAGTATCAATCGAAAACTCTTTTTTACCAATAGATTTCTTTTTCTCTACTTTCTCGGTCTTTTCTACTTTCTCAGCTTTTTCAGCTTTATCTACTTTTTCTGACATAATTTAAATATTAAAACGGCATTTCATCGCCACCATCCGTATCAGTATCTTCATCAACTGCAGGTGCGACATATTTTGTACTAGTTGTGGTTGTTTCTTTTTTAACCGTTTCATCACCCTTTGGAACAAACTTTTCTAATCTTTTATCCCATACTGGTGTATCACCGTTTGCGATAATTTCAAGATAATCTATTGGTGATGCTTTATAAACAGTTTTCCATGTAGACTCATCTTTCACCCAAGCATTTGCTTTGGTTTTATCACTTGTTAACATTGAAGGGTCTTCTGCCATAATTGAAGTGATTTTGGTATTGTTTTTATCACCACGACCTAACATGATAACCAAATCACGACCTTCTCTTGGATCAGAGATATCACCTTTTTTAGTGAACAACGGAATCATCTTGTCAAGTTCACCCTCACCTTTGTAGTTGTGTTTAAAACGCCAAATTTTAATTCCGTCTTCTTCTTTAGCTCTGTCAATAACACGAGCCATATAGAACTTAGAAGCTTGATAAGTTTTGGCTAACTTCTTATCCTCTTCATTACCTGTAGATTTTAAGGCTTTTTCAACCTCACACAATGGGCAAGTTTCACCGTCATTGTGTTGTCTACAATAAAGTTTTCTCCATTGACCGTTAACCTGTACAACATGGAAATGCCCTTCCTCAAACGGTGAACCACCTTTTGTTTTGGAAGGCATAAGACGAATAGTTACTTCGCCGTTTTTTTCACCTTCTTCCAAACGAGGATTAAAATACTTGGAAAAATCTGGTTCAGTAAATTTTCCAGTAGAGGTGCTTTTGTTTTTTTCATACTGGGACATTATTGCCCCTAAAACGTCATTACTCATTTTACTTTTTTTAAATTGTTAAACATTAAATTACTTATTACAATTATAATTCAAAATATTTTATTGTCAATAAAAAAAGGGGTTCATCACCCCTTTCTTTGTTTTTTTATTTTTATAACTAAATTCTTCTCTTTTTTGACCTTGACTCAGGAACAAAAGATTTTTTAATATCTGTTGCACTATAATCCTTGACATCTTCTGGGTCTAACTTCCAAACTTTAACACTTCCATCTGCGGATTTGCCGTCTGGTTTTCCAGAAGTTATTTCATAATTATCTTTTAATTTTTCATCATCCCAGTAGTCAGTTAATTTAACATTAAAAGGATAAGAGTCTAAGGAACGTAATTCCAATTTTTCTTTTGGCCTTTGTGACTGTAAATCTGATTTAATAATGTTTAATTCGTTTGCGACCATATCTATTTTTGAAAGTGATTGTTGTAAAGAATCAAATTTCGACATTAAGTCTTGAATCATGTTTTTTCCTTGTTCAGCCGCTGTTACAGCTCTTTCAGCCGAACCTTTAGCGTCATCAGCTCTTTTAACTATATCAGTAACGTCTATTTCTTCGGTTTCATCACTCTCTGGTTCTAATTCGTCTGCGGCACTAAATTCATCTGCGGTACCAAACTCATCACCTTCATCCTCTACTTCTTCGGTTTCTTCGGTTTCTTCTTCACCCTCTTCTCCACCAAAATCAAAATCAGCATTATCCGCCCCTTCGGTTTCCTCAGTACCTTCTTCACCAAAGCCTTCGGTTTCAGTTTCCTCAGTTTCTTCTTCACCTTCAGCATAATCAGTATCATCACTATATGTGTGATATCTTTTTTCGGTAATTGATTGCCCACCAATTTTTGGATCATACCCCAATAATTGTTTATATCTTTTTAAATCTTCGTTTAAGTTTGCCATGATTAGTTTGTATATTCACTTAATAATTGTCTACCATCACTGGTAATTATTTTTTTATGTTCTCTTTTAACAATCTCTTCAGGGTTTTTTATTTCACATTCTTCCCCGAAACACTCTTGAGATTTGTTTTTCTTTAAGAAAGAATTCAGTTTTGTTTGAAGTTCAGTTTCTTGTTGTTTTTTATTGTCCATCATGATCTTTTATTTTATAAATATCACCATTTTATAAAAAATCTTTCTATGGGTATAATTTCTAAATTTTCATTTTTTATTAAAATGATTTTATTGTCGAATTCTTGCCAATCGATTTTATATTCTTTATGTTCAACATTACCTGCCAAGCCACTTTTAAATTCGACTAATTTGTTTAACGCATTAATTGTGAAAAATGTATTTAATTTTTTATGTATTTGGATTGTTTTTGGTAATTCTTTTTTAAAATTTATCCTTCTTTCAAAATCAATATAAATTTTGTAGGTTAAAAATGTTTCAGCATTCTCGGTTTTAAAAAAGAAAATACTTTCTTTTTTGACGTTAAAATTTTTTTGTATCTTCTCTAAAAAATTAGGGATTTCATTTTCACTAATGAAGGACGCTAAAAGCAGGGTTTTTTGTTGCATCGTTATATATTAAATATGGAATGTATTTAATATCAAAATATTTAAGTTCGGTTTTAAATTCTTTTTCTTTGTTTTCAAAAAATTTAGTTTCTTTTTTTAAATACTCCAATACCTCATTACTGTCAAAAGATATAAACTTTAAGAGTTCTAAATCTAATGATATTATGCTAGAATTGTGGTAAATATAAACAATTCTATTACCATATAAATATGTAAAGCTTTCCGTAAATTTTTGTAATTTTTGAATCAGCTCCTCGGTGGTTTTGATTCTTAAAATAATAGGGTCTAAAGCGTAATAAGGGATGTTTTTTGTATAATCGTGATATGATTTTTGAATAAAACTTTTTAAATCGTTTTCAAAAATGGTTCGTTTTTCTGTTGGTGAAAAAGTCCAGTAAAGATTGTCATCAATTTTTTTATTTAAAATGGAACTTTGTGGTAGTATTTTTTTAGTGTTTTCCCACCCAACAAATAAGGTTGGTGCTGAAAGTTCTTTTTCATAACTTTCAAAATTAATAACATTAAAATTATTCGGAATACTGGTTATACCATCTTCGGTCACAATATTTCCAACAGTAATTATCGCCATTTAAATTTTATTTCTTATATTTGTATTCACAAAAGATAAGAAATAAAAATGGAAAAAGAAACCCACAAACTTCAAAACAGTAATCTTAGGAAATTTATTTTTGCGGGTAACGCAACATTCACAGTTCTTAATGAGGTTACAGGTAATCGTTTTACGTTTAAAATTAGAAACGCCAATTACAAAAAACCTGAACCTAAAGTAGCTTCCGATATTTTTTACGTTTCGGTTTTAACTGGGCAAGATAATAATTCTGCTTATACCTTTTTAGGTACCTTCTTTGGTGGTAAAAATGAGGCTTACAGACATTCTGTTAAAAGTAAAATAACTCTTGACGCTAATTCCAATAAGGTTGCTAGTTGGTTTTTTAATTCTTTTCTTAAAAATCCAAATGCTTATACCACTATTAAGGTTTATCACTCAGGTAAATGTGGGAGATGTGGTAAAAAATTAACAACCCCCGAATCTGTTGAGTCTGGTTTAGGTCCTTATTGTGGAAATAGGTAGGTTATTAAACCACCACATTTTTGTTAGGTGGTTTTACCCCTACTATTTCTGCAATTTTTAAAACATCCCTTCCAATTATTTCAGAACTATTCCTATTTAACCCTTGAGCATAGAGCCACTTATAATCTAAATTAGCTAATAATAAATCATCATTTGTGAAATTAGGATTTTTGTCATAAACTTCTATTAGATTTATTGAGTGGTATTGAAAAAATTTCGGTCCATTATAACGAGATCTTACAAAAGAAAAATATAACCTTTGATCATTTTCTATTATACCTTTTAACTTAGGAGAATTTTTAAAATATGTCTTTAAAAGTTCATCTGTCGCATCAACCGCTATTCCAGCACTTAACTTTTTTAATTTTTCACCATCGGCACCTGGGGGTACGTAACCATATGTCCAACCATTAACATTAAGAAGACTTTGTAAAATCTTGAGATCCCAACCTTCGTAAATAACTTTACCATTATTTTTGGTTTCTGTTGTAGTATGGGTTCTACTGTAGTTTTTAGTAGAAGTTGCACCGGCAGTTGGTAATGTTGTTGATAACGTTCCGTAATTTCCGTAACCACTTGACTTATCTACTAAAGCCCATAATTCTACCCCTTTCGATGAATTTTCTGTTTGTCCAGCTGCTCTATCTTCACCAAACATAGTTTCACCACTCTTGTCAAGAAGCCCATAACCTTTTTGTGTACCTTGATTACCCAACTTTGGATTATACCAATGTACTGGGTGATAGTATCCACCCTCTACACCGGTTTGTATCACTTTTATTGTGTCCTCTTTAGTACTAGTAGATGTTATTTTAGGTGTGATATTTGTTTTTATTTGATCTTTCCAGTCTAAATTAAATAATTGTGTGTTTCTATTTATCGACCTTAACGATGTCCCTGTTCCGGTACCTGTAGCATTTTCATCAAAAGTTAAATTCATTGCAATTGACGCACTAGTTACTAAAGGAACAATTGTTCTTGGTTGTCTAACACCTTTAAATGTTGTCGAAACATTATTTGGTTTTACACTATGACTAACTTCGGTTATTAAATAAGCCCCACTAAACATAGGTACTCCTTGTAAATCAAAATAAGTCATCGGCTGAATCATCATATTACCCATTGATTCTATTGTACAGGTATAAGAACGTGTTAAATAGGCTGAGTTTAAATTTTGACCTTTTGTGGTTCTATCACTACCTTGGTTTTGTGCTAACTTATCAATAACATTTAAAGATTCTGCTGTTTCGGTAAACTCTGATTGGTCTAACTGAATATTTTTAAAATGGTTTTGGTTTTGAATACCGTATAGAACTTTAAATGCGGTAAAATTACCTGAAGCCATGTCTGTTGGTTGATCTATATCCGTCAAACTAAAACCGTCATCGTTAACATTTTTTAAAACCTCTTTTACCTCATCATTATCAACTTTACAGTTAGTTTCACCTATTTGTAGAGCCAATTTTCTAGAGACACCACCAACATACATTGAAACAAAAAGTGGTCCACAACTAGAATCTGAAATATCTAAAATTGGTCTAAACATATCTTTTAAATCTTCCTCCTTCATTCCTTGTCCTGTTAGATTTATATAGGATGGTAACGCAAAAAACAAATATTCATTGTCACTCAATATATCTGTTATAATCTGATATAAGGATATTTTTTTATTGTCTTTAAGTTCGTTTAGTTTTGTGATATCAATATAAGATTTATCACCAATATCCCCCCAAACACGATTTACATAAGTAAAATGTGATGCTAGTGTTGATTTTTTAGACGCACCATTTTTACACGTCTTACCATCGGTACCACCAACATTAAAAAATAAATCGTTATTAGATGTTCTTTGAATCCATTTTTCACTTAAAGATTTAAATGACCTATACAACGATAATTTTAAATCTTCATCGTCTATAGGTGATCCGTTACCTGATTTATCTTTTTTCTCATCTTTTAATTCTTGAAGTCTTGTCGGTAAATTAAGTCTATATGTATTAAAAAAACTTGTTAAATAAGTATTAAATTGTTTTTCAGAAACAACAAACCCATCTTCGTAAAATTGATTACTTTTAGTTGGGTTATTGTTAGTTTCATTTTGATAACCATACCAAATTTTTGGTGTTGAATTTAAAATCCAATATTGGTCTGTTAGTAACCTTAATAAAGTTTCGTTTGGGTTTAGTGTAATGATAACATTATTCTCTGGGTTTGATGAACGTTTTATTGCCTCAGCAGGACTTTTCTCACCTTTTCTATAACTATAAGAATCTAATAAAGAACCTTTTGGGGTGAAATTAACTGGGTCTACTATTTGTAATAATTTTTCCCATTCACCCCCCTCACTTGTCCAATCCTCAAAAATTTGTACGATTTCGTCTTTAATGCCATCTGGAATGTACTGAAAAATCATCCCTAAATTACCGTCTTCATATTTCGACCTATGGGTATGTCCTAGTTCGTCGGAATTATTTTTTTCGTTATATGACACACCATCCATTTTGTTTGGCATTATTGTTTGGTAATCTTGTCTGCCGATGTAGTCGTCCGTTATAAAAATAAAATCAGCCCCTTCTCCATTTCTACCATCATTAAATTTATCGGGTAAAACATAAGGTATATGATGTGGTGCAATATAAACTTGTGGCCAACTATATTTAATGTTAGCCCCTTCGTTTGGTACTGGACCAAGTCTATTGCTTATCTCACCCACTTGGTCTTTGTAAAGGTTAAAATAATAAAAAGCCAAATAATCTTCACCACCGTTAATCGCTGCGTTTGGGCCTATTCTATTTTGATAGTTATACCCAAAAACTGTTGGTATGGTGTTGTTATTGTAATTAACACCGGGAACCCCACCGTATATTCCTAATAAATAAGATTTTACATCATTCCTAAGTTTCTTTATTGGGGAATTGTCCTCCAAATAATATCTATCCTTAATACCCGACATATCATATCCCGGCTGTATTAAAGGATCATTACCTACTGGTCGGTCTGTTGAGGTATTTTGAGAACATCCTTCACATATTAATGGTTTTCTCCAGCCCCCATCGGTTTTTTTCCCCGTAAACTCTCGCCAACGCCAAAGTTGCGCACCTAAAGTTAATAACCAAGCTTTTGGTACTTTTGCTATACCACCAATTGTGTTAAAGGCTCTATGTGACCATATTAAACTTGGGCCATATTTTTCTGGTTCTGTATCACCATCCTCATCCACATAAAAAAGATCACCATCATCAGATATAATTCTTTGGACAAAAGGTGTTGGTTTTAGTGTATGAAGAAAAAGATAAGCTAAATTTCTATTTTGGTGTTCTGTTGTGTAATTAGTGTTACTACCCGGTTTAACTTTTTTTCTAAACTCTATAACATTGTCTAACCACATTGGGGTTGTTATTAACGGTGAATAAATAAAATCCCTAAATACCGATATTGGATCCTTTTTTGTGTTATCGATTGAAATCCCAGAAAAAGTGTTTACGTTTTGATATTTTACTAAGTTAACTCCGTGAACATAACCACCCTCAGCAGTGTCCCAAAATGTTAACATACCCATGTTAGAAACAATGCCACCACCTATTGAGTTTTCTGTTTGTGTTGTAACATCTGCCTTATTGGTCCACCAAGTATCTGCATCATCCGACCCATCAAAACACATTGCTAATGTCGTATACAATTGTGGTTTATCAAAAGAAACCAGTTGTTGATTTGGGTCAATAACGGAATAAGTTAAATCGGGGTTGTATTCTGTGGTTTTAAAATCAATATCTTTAACACTTTTTTCTAAAGCTTTTACATAGGTATCATTTAAAAAAGTTTTAAATTTCTCGTTAGTTAAATTAACTCCACGTACACTTGTAGTGTCTTCTTGTTTTATTATTTTTATTAAATTACTTGATTCCATTTTAAACGGATTCGGGTGTATCCAAATGGGTTGGTCATCATCATTGTTCTTTATAGATATACCATTGGCTTTATCCGACATATAACTATAATAGTTGTCATTAGTTTTAAAGCCGTGATTATCGTCCCCAACAACAGCTGTTTTTTTAATATCTATCCCTGTAAGTTCCTTTAACCCTGTAAGTTCGTTTTTAACCGCGTTAACAAAACTAGTTGCGTCATTATAACTACTCAATAACCCTTGTAATTGTTTTTCATTAGTGGTAGAATTTAATAAATTCCAAGAATCTAATTGTGCGATATTTTCAATAAAGACATCCTTTTTTAATGGGTTCCAATCACCTTTACCGATACCCTTGTTTGGTCCTTGTCCTATTAATAAAGCATCTGTGGTCAACCTAATTGGTTGAAAAGTGCTGTGGTCTAAAGCGATAAATAAACGTTCACCAATAACTTTAAATATTTCTTGGTTACCAACCAAGTCTAAATATTTATTAGGTGTGTTTGGAAACCAAGCAGGTGATTCTAAAGGGTTTATTGGTGCGAAATTATCATAACCAGGTTTACCTTCATAATTAACGTTTAATAGGTCAATTTCTTTTTGTAATTGTAAGAAAGCCTTTAAAAAATCCTCCACAAAAATAACTTCTGGCCAGTTTTGAAATAAAACATTATTACCAGGGAATTTTTGTTCCTCGCTTGGTGGGTTAGTATTTTTTACACTATAAGTTGGCCAAGAATAAACAGTTTTGTCCGCAGTAGTATTAGTTTCAACATTTGTATCACCTGGTGGGTTAGTTTTGTGGTATGTTTCAGCTTGAATAGAAACTGTTTTTAAAACCTCCATAAAAGCCTCGGTGTTTGACAATAAGATTGTAAAAACATTTCTAATTGTCGGCTTGAAGTTTAGTTTTTCTTCAATAATCCTATCTATCTGTTCGTTAACTACTTTTTGTTTGTCAGTTATTTTAATATTTAAACCTTCAATTTCTGAATAAATGTCTTCCAAAATATAACCAAAATCAACAAAATATTGGTCAGGGTTAGAGTCGTAACTTTTAGAGGGTTTATACCCGTATGTAACTGATGATCCCGCAGTTTGTGTATCACTCCAAAAATTTTGAGGTCCATACCAAGATTTACCAGTTATTTTTGAACTATTAAATATGTTATAAGTAGTTGTGTTTGAATCTTGAAACTGACTAGGGGGGTCACATAAACAACTTATTTTTTTAACATCTAATTGGTATGGGTAACTGTTACCTATTTTAGTGGATAGGATAGTTTTTATACTACTTAAAAAAGAACCACCAGTTGTGTTAAAAGCGTTCGCTAAACTGCCACCTGTACTTATTTCTGTTTCAACGGTTTTACGACCGGTTTCTGAGTTACCATAAATAATCGTTAATTTTCTTCCTTTAACCGAGGGGTGTATGGAGTTTGTAAGACCAAGGGTTCCTTTTGTGTTAGTTTTTACAACTTCTTCTACGGTACTTCTATACTCATTATATAATTTAGCCACCTCCTTTAGTTGAACCAACTCTTGATACTCTGGTGAGTCAATAATTTTTTGTTTATCTACCTTTTCAAATGAATTTAATCCTTTTAGTAGTTGTAAAACGGTGATACACCCGTTTGGCCCACTGCAAAAATAAGTCTCATCATAATCATTTCCCGCAACATTTTCTTTATAAAATTTATTTGTTTTGTCATAGATCTTTTCTAATGTATCTTTAAATCCATAATTGTTTGGTAATAAAGAAGCTGCCATAACATACCCCATGAATATATCTGACAGAAAGGCAAAAGAATACCCAATAAATTCTGCTCTACATTCCATATTACCAGTTTCAGAATTAAATTTAGTATTAAATTTAACCAAGTTTAAGTAATATGTTGCGGCCTTACCATAATAACCTTTAACCGTTAACTCAAAAACTGGATACGGTAATTGAAAGAAAAAACCATATGGTGAACAAGAACCTTGTTCAAAGAGTGTCGCTCCACGAACATCTACAAAATCAATTGTGACGGTGGGTGACACCTGACTTTTAATATTAATATCAATACTTGTAATCCCAAAGCCTTCGTAATCAGTCCCTGTTTCCCCAAAAGCACTTTTAAACCCACCAATCTCAGTCCAATCAGTTGTTAAATTAGGTTTGGTTTTAAATAAAATATCCCCATCAACAGTCGTACTTTTATTTTGTGGTGAAGATAGACTAACCGTGTTACCGTTTAAATTAGAAATTGAATATTTTTTATCGGGGTATTGAGTTAATAAACTTTTTGGTCTTGTGTTAGCTTTTAAATTAACGTAAATAAATAAATCCTCGTGTGGTACAATTTCTTGTCCAGGATTTGGGTCTATTAAAGTAACTTTTGTTGTTGGTTTCGAAGTACTACCTCTTTCTGTTGTAGTACCTTCTGTTTTTAAAATTGTTGGGCTGTATGTTGTTGGTGTGTATGCCATTAACTGTTAATATTGTATAAAACATTGTAATTTTTTACTTCTTGTTGGTAACTTTGTAAAGCACTTATCAAAGGAAAGGGTACTCTAATAGTACTGCCTTCTGGAATATCAAACTCTAAACCACCATATTCTGGGTTTGCTTGCATGATTAACCAACCGTAATACGGTGAACCATAATAGGTATTTGAAACAATGTCAAGCCTGGTTCTACTAGTGTACCCAATAAAGATGTCACCGTCGGATATTGGTATTTTTATAAAAGGTAATACCTTAACTTGATTATCGTTTCTAAACTGCTGATATCTGTCGTAATATTGTTTTGCCATAATTTTTTATTTTAATTATATTTTTAAAGCAGCGTTTTTAGAGTCTGTATTGTTACTAAAGTACACATACACACTGTACTGTTCACCACTAGTGTTAATAGGTGAAGGTGGAAATATACTTATATTAGTAATTAAAGAAGAAGCTAGAATTGTTTCACCTACCGGAATGTTTTTAATACTATTACTATCATCGTTAAGGGCTAATATATTTACGTTAGTTATGGTATAGTCATTATTTAAAGACGAACTATCTGACGATTCTTTTCTGCCAAAAACTAATTGAATTTCGGGACCGACTTTTTCGGCTGACATAGTTAAACGTTCCATATCTGTACTAACATTTGCTGTCGGTGGGTTGCCACTAGAAGATACTGGTGGTGGTGCTGGTTGGGAGTTACTAATCTGTGTTGTTGCGGTACTAGAAATGGGTGTGTTAGTACCTACCGATGTTGTATTAACACTTTCTAAGTTTTGTTTAACCGAAACGTCTTGTACAACACCTAAACTAGAATTTATGTTTCCGTAAGCAGTTTCAGCGTCTTCAGGTGACATAAATGCCCCATATATAAATCTTTGTTTTTGGTTTATAATTTCTTCTGTATACTTCCACGGTTGGTAAACTCCAGTGTTAGCATAAAAATTATATGAAACCGCGTTTTGTAATTGTTTTATTGGGCCTCCTAATGAAGAACCACCAATAAATTTAAAACTCATAGTAACCTTTGCTAACATAGGCTGTACACCAATACCTTCTGGATTTAAATCCCATTGTAATGGATCATAACTTATATTCACAGAATCAACCACAATTTTGGTGTTATAAAAATCACCAATTCTTAATACACAAATAGGTGGTCTACCAAAAACCATGTTTTGTGGTTTTGTTGAATCTAATATTTGTGGTCCTTGTCTAGTACACTGGTTTAAAAAAGTTAACCTACTATTAAGACCTTCAGGTGTCATTGAGTGGAAAGCAGGATGGAATCCTTTTATTTTTTCCTGTAAAGAAGTATAAACAAAGGGTTGATCTCTTTTTATTGCTTCAAAGTATTCACATTCGGTAATAAATTCTTTTGCGAACTGGTTTACCAAATCGTTTCTTTCATTTTGAAACTTATCTGTTGCAACTTTTTTATTGTCCTTTGTAATACCTTGTAATAAATTATTTTGTATTGCCTTGTTTTCTTCTAAAGTTATTATTGCATATCTAGCTTCTTTTGAAGCTCTAGAATTTGGATCGTTAGTACCTAAACTATTACACGGATTACCGTAAGCAACATTTCCTGTTAAATTTTGTGAACCAGGATTTGCCTCACCTTTAACATCCCATCTATCAGGATTATTTACCAAATCTTTCTCTGTTGGGTAAGAAGGGTAGTTTGGGTTTCCATACAATGGTGGTGGGTCGGTTTCGAGAGCTATTAATTTAGTATACAAATACTCTTTAGTATTAGTAGCTCTAGCGGTAGCTAATTCTTGGTTATAAGTAGAGGTTGGGCTATCTACCGATGTGTAAGCTACAATTTTTATTTTATAATTTTTCCCATCTTCGGTTAATAAAAAAGAAACTAACTGGTCTATTTTATCCTGTGATACCGTTTCTAAATTTAAATAACTGTAAGTGTTTGCAGAAGCAGGACCACAAGGGTATAAAGAAGCGTTGTTAGGCCATTCACCTTGGTTAACCCCATCCAACGAAATGTTTGGATAAACAACTTCGTACAAATCCAAATCAACAACTCTACCCACATTTGTACTAACGTTTCTAGAGTTTTCAAAATATATTTTAATATTATTAAACGGTGGTTGTGTTACATCACAAGGTTTTGTTTGTAAAGTGCCATCCTCGTTAAAGGTTATCTCTGTTTTTGACACTTCTTTATCTACTAAACTTCTTAATGTATCGATATCACAACCAGCGAAAAAAGAATGATACGGTTCGTCACTAATTATTTCACTGCTAAATCTATCCCTAATTTGATTTAAAACAGCAGGATGGTCAACAATAATAGTAAAATCTAAGGTACCACTTCTTTCAGAGTTATTATAAGTATATATGTTTTCTCCACGACCAACAAAAGAAGTACTTTCCCAGTTAACACTATTGTTTTCACTGAAGCTTATGTCGTAAGGTGGAAACCACATAATCCTACCACTATTAGGTCCCTTTTCACATTCTGGTAGTTCAACGTACTGTGGAGCATCTTTCCAGGCTAAGTTTTCGATTGAAAACATATACGGTATTGCCGCACCCTGTGTCCCACTTTTTAATTTTTTTAATATTTCCAGATCTCCCTTATCGAAAGATATCTTCGGTGTCCCTTTCGGGTCGTCACCCCAATTCATGGTCATATTTTTATTACTTTCCTGTCCTCGCCACCAATTACCACTCTTCCTTGTTAAATTATTCCAAGTATGGAATTTTTGACGTGAAGACCAAGAACGACAATAGTAGTCACCACCACTGTCAGTTTCAAAATTATAGTTTCTTGCTGTGTTACCTCTTGACGGTCTTTCAGGAACAAGATCAGAACTTTCCACTCCTGATTGGTGAAATCCAGTTTCATTTATGGCCCCAGTTTTTCCTATGGAATCAAAGTACCCGATATAACCTGCCGCATCACCTAATTTAGATTTGTTAACTAAATTTTGCGTGTACTGTAAAATACCTTTAGTAAATTTATTATCACCTTTCCTAATTCGCCAATCAAACTTTTCGTTTACAGTCCCATAGTTGGCAGACCTTGCCATTATTTCCGATGGTGTACCAAGATATGTGGTGTCTGGTTTCTCGTTGTCATTTACTGTATACTCATTTATAGCCAATTCTTGACCTAATCCAATAGCCGAAGAAACGGACTTATTAACAATACCTATTGGTTCGTATTTACCATAAAAACCACCATACTTATCTCCTGTCACACCTTCTAAAGGTGTCTCAGGAAGTGGTGTTAAATAAGTACCTTCATTTTTAACTTCATAATCTTCGTCAAAATTAGGACCGTATTTATTATTTTTTATGTTATCGAATAAAATTTCTCTGGTAGCTTTCCCCGTTCTATTCAATAAACTAGACTTAATATCTATTTCATTTAAGTTATTAGGGTCAGCTTGGTTACTTAAAGTACCATCTTTGTTGAATATACTTAAATTAAAATCAAAATCTTGTAGAATACTTACTGGTAAACTAAAACCTCCTAAGTCGGATAAAAATTGTGCAGCTCTTCCAATGAATTGTGCTGGTCTGGTTATTGCAAAGTCTCTTTGAAATAAATCGTTTCCAGTTAATAAACTTAATGGATTTAAGTTTACACTTCCAATGGTTTCGTCAATAAAATTAATTCTAACCCTTTCTTTAACCTCAAAACCTCTTCTTTCTCTAGCAATTCTATCTAACTCCGATATGTTTTCACCGTCAGGTTTGTAATTAATACCTGAACCTATTGTACTAAAAGGAATAATCCCAACACCAAGAGTTCGGTTAAATATTTCATCTCTAAAATCATTTTGAATCCCTGGATTATATTGTATTAACCCTGTGTTTGCTTTAACTAAAACTTCTTGAATATCAGAATCATATGACACTAATGAGTTGGGGCCATACTTATTTGTTTTCTTTTCGTTGTTTATAATCTCGTCGTTTCTATTAACAGATAATCCGTCTTGAAACCACTTTTCAACATTACCAACAAATCCTAACTGTAATGTTGCCCCAACACTGTATTGGGTTTTATAATCATTAAACTCTTGATCAAAAACACCGTAATAATTTGGGTACCAACTAGCCAATTCTGCCAACGTTGGATTTTTTGCCAAGTTGTCGTCTAAGGGGTTTGTAAAGTTATTGTATACCGAAGGTGTTTGAGATACCGTTGTAACGTCTGGCGTATCTACAATGTTGAATGAAGACTGACTAACGTCGTACTCGGTTCCTCTACCAGCTTGTACTGGGTTTGTAATCCCTAATGTATTAGCGATTGCAGGTTCTATATTTTGAAGATTATGTGAAACTAAATAATTTAAAAAATTACTGTCTGTGATAGGACCTAAGTTGACACTATCAAAATAATCTATGGTATAATTAAACGGATTTATTGGCATTTTTTAAAAATCTTTTTTTAATAAATATTTACATTCAAAAAATTTGCATATAATATTAATGCATATCCGGTTTTTAATAAAGCATTAATTTTAATAAAGCATTAAATAATAAATAATGCTTTTAAGCAAATTTATTAGTAGCACCGGCTTTGCCACCATTTCTATCTGAATAACTTTTGCCAATAATAGCATCTTTAAGTTCGGATATCCAGTTAGACTCGGCTAATAGTTTGTCTTTAACACCAGATAAGGAACCTTCACCTTTGATTGTTATCTCACCGTCTACCGTTAAACTTTCATCGAACTTGATTGTTGTGGTTCCACCTAATAAGGCCATCCAAGTGGTTAAAGATTTTAAAGCATCTAATTTATCTTGGTCAACTGAGTTAATAGCCTTAATAGATTCTTTTAAACCGTTGGAACCCCCAACAGCATTTAAAGATTCCGCCGTATTGACTAACATACTTGTAACACCACCTAATATTAACAATCCAGGTAACGCTAATAGTGATGCCGCACCCATCGCGACTAATGAAAGTGTTAAAACCCCGATACCGGCTGCCATCATTAGAAATCCAGCACCTGCCATCATAGCACTAGAACCATTTTCACCGACAACCGCAAATAAATTAGTGAAAGAATTAACCAATATTGCCATTCCTGTTGCCGCCAAAAACACCGCCCCACCAATCATTAACATTCCGGCACCCAACCCAAGTAAAACTAATGCCGCGACCTCACCAACACCACTCATAGCTAAAATAGTTAAAATTGCGACAAAAGCCCCTAAACCTACGGCTACGTTATATAACAAATCTTTATCAACTGTCTGTAGTTTTATCAAAGCATCAGCAAAAATATCTAAAGCTTTTGCAACCATCATTAACGCCGCACCAACTGCCAAGATTGTTGCTGCAGTACCTAAAGAACCCATGAGACTTCCCATACCACTAGCTTTTGCTGCGTTACCAGTAGCAGTGGTCATTGCCGCGTTACCTTTCGCTTGAGCAAGTGCTTGTGAACCCGTATTCATACCTCCACCGACCACACGATTTCCTGCCATTGCGGCAGATATTTGTCCTGCTGCTGTAGCCCCTCCAGTGGTCATAGAAGTTGATATTGTTCTTCCTAAGAAAAGTGATTTTGCCACCCAAAAAGCGGCACTCGCCAATCCACTTTTAGCGAAAGCAATTAACCCTATAGTAAGTTCTGGGAATTTGGTAACAAGGTTTCCTAACATCACAAAAAAAGGTGAAACACCCTTAATAAAATCAGACAAACCTGTAATAAATTTAGTCATGTTGGTGGAAATTCCATCAGCAGCTGGTTTAAAAACGGCCATCAACTCTTCCAATAACGGATATGTTGCTAATATAAATTGGTTGAATAAATTTTCCCATTGTTCTTTAACACCTGTTGCTTGTTGTGCCGCCTCTTCTGCTTGTTTTTTCTGTTCTAAAGCTTCTAACAATTGTGTCTTACCTAAAGATTTAAGGTCTTTCATATTAGCTTTACCATCGGGAGTGAAACCCATTTGTATTTGTGCTGTCCCGTCTTTACTAACCTGAGCCATCATGGCGAGAGCTTCCTTTTGTTCAGGGTCCAAACCTTTTCCACCTAACATATTTTCAAAACGAGATATTTTCGCGGTTTGTTTTGCCGTTTGGGCTAACTCATCATAACTTAACCCAAGGGCATTTGCGGCCTCTTTTAACCTATCCAATTCATATGCACTAACCTCAAACTCACCTGTTTTTTTATTAAAGGTAGCTGATGCGGCAGCAGCTTTCGCTAGGTCTTTGGTTAATTCTTCGGGTGCGTTTCTGGCTTTATACATTAACTGAAACGGGTCACCCATTGCGGCTAAACTTCCACCCAATACTTGTAACTGTGCGGCAGCCTCAATAGCACCTTCAGGTCTGAAAACTTTATCAGCAACGGCCGCAACCGATTGCATACTAAGTTTAAACTTTTCCGAATATTTTGCCATCTGCTCCAAACCTTTAACTCCAGCTTTAAAATTTAATTTATTTAAAAGACCTAAATTTTGTTGAAAACTTTTAATAACTTTAGTAGAATTAAGACCCATTTGGGCTGAAGAAGAGTACATTTCAAAAATAAACTCTGACGATTGTTCAGCACCAAGACCAAAAGCCTCCATTTCTGCCGTTAAACCTGCCATACCTGCCATACCAAGACCGGTTGCTTTACCTATTCTTGACATATTGGTTAAGGCCTGGTCACTCAGGATAACTGCACGACCTAGTTCGTCAGAATACGCTTGTTGTGCTTCCAAAGCCTCTGTTGTGGAAACACCGTATTTTTGCATTTCAATACTCGCGGAAATAACATTATTTCGCATGATTTGCATTCTTTGACCACCAAGACCTATTTGAGCCGCAACGTCACGAGCTTTTTGGTCGAAATCTAAATATTTGGTTGTTGCGTCACCTAGAAAACCAAGAAGAGCTTTTCCTGCCGCTAAAGGGGCTTTTTTAGCCAGCTCCTTATTAATTTCTCGTATCTGTTTTGTTTTCTTTTCTAACTCCCTATTTTCTTGTTCTAATAGTGCGGCCTGTTTTTTATCTTCTTCATTTTCAGATTGTTTAAGTTGTAAAATTAATTTTTGATTCTCTTTAATTCTAACATTTGTTTCTTGTAAGTCTTTAAAGTTATCTACAATGGTTTTACTGTAATTACCTAAATCACCGAAACTTTTAACGTTGTCTTTAACGGCTTCATTAATTTGTTTCTGTAACTTGAGACGTTCTCTTTGGTCGTCTAAATTGGATTCGAAATTATCTGCCATGGTTAAGAAACTAATATTTTAGCTTTTATAGGTTTATCAAAAATATCTTCTCCGGCAGCGTTGGGTTGTATATCAATAGTTTGTCGTTTTTTAAGGGTAACACCTTGGTTAATTTTACAAACTAGAGCGTTATTATTAAACTCTACAATAAAAACTGTGTTATCAGTAATTTTTTTACTTTTTCTGATTTTTGTTTCTCCATTGTAACTTGTGCCTCCGATAATATTTTTTATTTCATTAAAAACCGACTGTTGTTCAGGATCTAAACCAGAATCATTTAACTCTAATTTTACATTAGCTAGTAAACCATTTTCAGGTAAAGTGTTTATTAGTCCATTCCATTTAGTTGAATCACCACCTTTTTTACTGCCATAATTTTGGATATCTCCAGCTCTTCGTGCTTTTGCTTTAGGTCCTAAAGTAATATCTTTGATATAAATTCTGCCTTCATAACCTTTGGAATCGTCAGTCTTCTCTTCTGTGGGATTAACATCCACTTCTAAAAGTAATTCTTCTATTTCATTAAAAATATTTTCTTGTGTTTTACCAGGATTCGGTTTGGTTGCTAAAAATTTTTTATTGTTAACAACAAATTTAAAAAACCCGTTTAAATCATTGAAAAGAGTTTCTTTGTTAACCTTCCCTCCACCTTTTCCCTCTTTTTCTTTATCAACATCTTTTTCTTCTTTACCATTTTCATCATCAGAACCTTTTTTCATAACACCCAATAAATCACTACTTAGAATAACATTATAAAATTTACCTTTATTACTTCCAGATTCAGCTTTTAAAGCTCTGATACTTTTTTTAGTACCAGGTAAATTGGTGACCACTTCTTTTTCATCGAATTGAATTGTAAATGACGTATCACCACCCTCTGTTTTAACCTCTAATATAAAAGGTGAATCACTTATAACTCTTGCTAACGTACTAAATTTTGGTGGTTTGGGGATATTAAACTCTTCCTGTAATTCCGGTACCTGCAGTACAAAATCAAATTCAAAAGGTTCTATAGCTAACTGTTCAGTGGTCATGATGCCATCTAATTCTGGAATGGCGTATACACCTAATTTTTGTAATCTACCCTTAACTCTGTCTAAAGCATCTTCACCTGCCGCAATGTTTGCCGCACCCTTATCACCAGTTATTTCGGCTTCAGAACCACCAAACTTACCATAAGGGTCCATTAGGGCGTCTTTAACTTTTGTACCCCTACTTCTAGGGTCGGACAATGTCGCCTCTTTTAATTCTTGTTTTATTATTTTTTTAATATCCATGAAAATGGTTTTTATTATAAATATCGTGTAAACAAAAAATGGGGTTATTAACCCCATTTTTATTTTTTACTTTTTGATTTAACCTTATCGTATTCTTGTTTTTGTTCCTCTAGTTCTTTTTGCCATAGATCCAAATAAACCCGACGTTCCCAAACTGGTATTGCTAAAACAGCTTCATAAGAAAATCTCATATGTTTAACCATATAATAAATCTCCCTCCTAAGGGCGATACTATATTCTAACGTTAGGCCAAAAAAAGTTGAGTCCGATGGCAACTGGAGCTTGAAAGGTACCTGTCGGCCCCTCCACTTCCACCGACATGTCTATACCTGGTTCAATCGAATCTGAGTATTCTCTAAATTTAAGAGAATCAAAAGCTGGCATCACATTAACGTATTGTTGAATGTAGTTAATATCACGGTTACCATCAATTTCTTTAATTTGTGCTTGTAACCTATAAGTTAACATATTGGAAACTTGTGATTTAGTTGCTTTTTCGTATTTTTCAGCACGAGACATAATCGACTTTTCATCACCAACGGTTAAAAGTTTAAATTTAATTTTCAGTTTACTTTTTGGAAGTTCAAAAGAAAATTCACCTCTTTCGTCTGGTTCAACACCATCAGGGAGTTCTTTATTTTTAAGTTCACTTAAATTGATCTCATAATCAAATTCAACACCACTACCTGGGTCGGTTAACTTAACTGGGTACATTTCACCGTAACCTGTGGCTCTCAACCAAATCATGATGGCATTTCTATCACCCACCAAAAGGTCTTCCATTGGAACTGGGGATTCTTTAATTTTTCTTTCTAAAAGATATTCTAAAACCTTCCCACTTTTAATTAAATTTTGGGAGGTTAGGATGTTTTCGTCCATTGCGGTAAGATACTCAACTTTTACCATACCATTTTGACCTGGGTATAAAAGCCCTTTTGAAGGTAATGGAATAACATCGAATGGAACTTGAATTTGAAACTCTTGGGTTTGTTGTTTTGACATTTTAAAACTTTTTTAATATACTTATTATTTGTAACTAACTTTAAACTTTATGCTTTAATAGTAAAGTTTATAAAAATAAATAGTTATTTTTTGATTTTTTTTTACTATATTTAAAAAAAAGTTTAATGGAGACTGAAATATTAAAACCTAAGATAGTACTTAACCCTGAACAACAGTTAGCGGTTAATCAAATAACAGAATTTATAAAAAAAGGAAGTTCTGATGAATGGTTTATGTTAGAAGGAAAAGCTGGGGTTGGAAAAACAACAGTGGTTACCGAATGTTTAAAACCTTTTCTTTCTAAAAAAAGAATTATACTTTCAGCCCTTTCACATAAAGCAAAAAAAGTTATATTAGGAAAAATCAAAGAAAACTTTGATGAAGCAGAACTTAGGGGTCTTTATGCTTCTAGTGTTGCTTCCATGTTAGGTATGACGTTTGATTTGGAAACGGGTAAATTCGTTAAAATATACGGCAAGAAAAAACCAACCATTAAAATGGTAGATGTTATTGTTGTCGACGAAGCTTCTATGATTAACGAAGAAGGTTTGGCTTTAATAATGTCGGAAAAAAAGAAATCAGCGAAAGTTATTTTCTTAGGGGATATTGGACAGTTACCACCAATTAGAGAAGTTGATGATGAAAATAGTGGAAAACCTAGCTCAACATTTAAAACAAAAAACAAATATAAGTTAACCAAAAGGGTTCGACAAACAGAAAATAGTTCCATATTACCTTATTCAGATTATTACTGGAATAATTCCGTTTTAAATACAGAACCTGAAGAAGACCCAGTTCCTTTAGAAATCCGAAAAAACACTTCTGAAATTATTTTTACAACCAATTTAGAAAAAACAATTATTGAAAATAAAGAACACTTTTTAAAGTTAAAAGAAGTTCAGAATCAAGATTTAATTAAAGTTATTGTTTATAAAAACAAAACCAGAGAAGCAATTAATTGGTATATTAGAACTATTATATATGGAGAACCAAAAGAATTTGAAATAGGTGATGTTCTTATTTTTAATGATAACTACAGTGAAGGTGATGAAATTATGGTGGAAAACGCAACCGAAGTTACAATTGTTGGCATCAAAAAAGAAAAGTTTAATGCAAAATGGGATGGTTATAAATTAGACGTTACCGATAATGAAAGTTTTTGGACCGTGGATGTTTTATCAAAAACAAGTTTAGAGGTTTATAATAAACATATTTCAGACCTTTTTAAAGCCGCAAAAAATCTACCCTTTGGAAAAGAAAGAAACCGACAATTAAAAAAAGCTTGGGATTCCAAAAGAAGGTTCGCAAATTTAGATTTTGGTTATGCAATAACATCACATAAAAGCCAAGGGTCGACATATAAATACGTTATTGTTGTTGAAGACGATATTTTATCGGTTTCAATGATAAATGAAGTTGAGAAATCACAATCGTTATATACAGCAATAACCAGGGCGTCAGATAAGGTTTGGATTGTTTCGGAATTAAATGCATAATTTTAATTTATCACAAAAGCCTATGGCCTAAAGACTTGCTTTATCCCAGTTAAGTTTCTTAAAAGATGTCGTTTTATATGTTGTTAACACATTTCTTTTATGGGTTATCTCCAGCATATACACGCATAAAGCCATGGCTTCTTCATAACTTAAACCATAATCTTCGTTTAATTTTAACCAAATTTGTTGATGATCTATCCATAAAAGAGGAACTTTTCCACCTTTGTTAATGTCATCCGCCATTAAAGTTTCACCCATTTCATTCTTATAAAGCATCCATCCTGAGTGTTTTTTTGATTCTACCATCCTTAAACTGGACATTAAATCATATAAAAATTTGTACCTTTCTTCTTTTTGTTTCTTGGTGGGTACATAGATTCTTTCTAAACCTGAGTCTCCGTATGTTTTTGGGTTTATACAATAAAAACCTGTAGCATCCCCGTTAATTTTTTCTAAAATAGAATATACCGTAGATTTAAATTCAGGCCTACCATTTCCATACATGCTATTACTAGGTACCAAAACAAAATCATCAGGATTTTTTTCATTTATATATGGTTTAATATTTAAAACAGCTAAAGGATTATTGATATTTTTATCATTTTTATTAATTAAATAAGAAATTAAAGAACCTTCTTTAACTTCATGGATTAAATATTTAACATTTTCACCCTCTTCTTTTCTATCTTCAATTTCAGATTTTAAGTTTTTTATTTTTTTTAAAATATTAACATAATTTGGGTCTTCTTTTTGTAAAGAACTTAATTTATTATTTAAGGTGTTCATTTGGTTAAATAACACCTCAACTCTTTTAGAACTAGTATGACCCATTGTCATACAGTTAGTCCAATTTCTATCGGTATCAGAACCCGCAATATCATAAGGATGACGAGAAATAACAACCATTAAATTATCGATATCAGAGGTTAAAGCTTTTCTTGCTTCATCGGAAACAAACTTTTTCATTAAATCATCAGCTTTTAATCTAGTTAAAACTTTACCGATCGAGGTTGTGTTTTTAGACTCACCAAATTTAGCAATACCTTTAATATAATCCAAAACTTGATATCCATTTTGAGTTAAAAAATCAGTAACTTCTTTTTCAACATTAGAAACAGGGCCAGATTTTTCTTCTTTTCCTAGTGGTATGTAAATACGATAATAATTTTTATCATGTTCATATTCATCACCTAATTTTTTAAAAATATCGGTATATCTTTCACGATTAAAAGCTTTAACATATTTTCTAAATTGGGATGGTTTTAAGGCTTCTTGTAATAATATTTTATGGATTATGTTTCTCATAATGAAATCTTTTTTAATAAATATTTAGTTTTCAATAAAAAAATTTGCCAAATCAAAAAACTTTCTTATATTTGTATACTAAAATTTATACAAAATGAAAACAACAGAAGAAAAACTTAACCGATTAAAAGAAGTTCTTTCAATACCAACATACTCACAAGATGAAAAGTTAATGATTGAATACCTCCAAAAAGTTTTAACCGAAAAAGGTTATGGCCATTACACAGATGTACACGGTAATGTTTACGTTACTAAAGGTCAAACAGAAAGTTACCCTTGTTTTATTGCCCACACCGATACCGTTCACAAAGTTAATTTAAATTTAACCGTTGTTGAAAGTTACCATAAGGGAGAAACCATTCTTAAAGGTGTTGATAGTTCTAACGGAAAAGCAACTGGTATTGGTGGCGATGATAAATGTGGTATTTTCTTGGCACTTGAAATGTTAGACACATTACCAAATGTTAAAGCAGCTTTCTTTGTATCTGAAGAAATTGGGTGTAGAGGTAGTATGTACGCTGACCCTGAGTTTTTTAAAAACGTTGGTTACGCCATTCAGTATGATTCGCCAGAGGGTGATTCAATGAGTTTGACTTTAATGGGTAGATATCTTTTTAATCAAAAATCGGAGTTTGCTAACAAAGTAACTGGGTTAATTAAAGAACACGGTATTAATGATTGGGCATACCATCCTTATACCGACGCATGGCAAATCGTTGAACAGTTTGAAATTGCTTGTTTGAATCTTGCGGCAGGATATTACCAATATCATACAGCAAATGAATATGTTTCAATCAAAGATGTTGAAAACGGATTCCAATTGGGATTAAAACTGGTTGAAACTTTGGGTGAGAAAAAATATGGTAACAAAAAAGAAAGCAAATATCAAATTTTAAATGAAGGTTATAACCAGAGAAAAAAGTTAGATTACGGATATAACGATTAAAAAAAGGGACTCTAGGTCCCTTTTTTGTATTATATAAAATACGGTAATTTAATTTTTAAGATAAAGCCATTAACACCCTTCGTTTATGGGTCATTTCCAGCATACGGTACTCGCTGGATTGCCGATTATCGGATGTCAATACCTTTCGTTTATGTGTCATTTCCAGCGTTTATTCACTCGCCAATTATAAATCATCAGTTGTCAATACCTTTCGTTTATGGGTCATCTCCAACATACGTAAGCATAAAGCCTTAATATCTTCCGTTTTTAAACCATAACCTCTTAATTTTACCCAGATTCTGTCATAATCAACATATAAACTAGGGTTTTTGGTACCGGTATTGATATCATCTGCCATTAAATTTTCCCCATTTTCATTCTTGTACACCATCCAATTTTTCGATTTTTCTGATTCTGATTCTACCATCTTTAAACTGGACATTAGATCATATAAAAATTCTTCAGCAGGGGTAAATTGTTTAACATTCTGTTGAACCCATTCAAAATTTTCAGGGTCAAATTCTTCTTTTAATATTTTTTTAATTAAGTTTTTCATTTTAAAGTTAAAAGATATTTTAACTTATTTATTTCTCCAAGCATTTCATCACGAATATTTAACAAATCGGTATCTTTTTGTGGGTCTAAAGAATTACTTAAAGACATTAAAAATTCTAAATTTTGATTTAAAAATTCGTTTAATCCCAAGTCATTGGTATTTTTTAAAACAATGGTTCCTTCACCTGAAGCAAATTCAACACGGCCATATTTACCCATGTAAACTTCAATAAAGCCGTCAATAAGGCCGTTTAATGCATCATAAATACCGCCGTAAGCGTTATGTCTTGCATATGATTTTGTTTGCCAATGTAAAACTCTAAATTGTTCTTGTAGAGTTATAAAGTTAATCATTAATTGTTCTTTCATTATCTGTAGTATATTCTTTGTTTGTTATAATCTATTATTTGGTTATTATCACCGTTATAGATGTTTTTAAAAACATCAACAGAATTCGGTGATTCTATAGGTAGTGCTGCTTTTAAGGCTTTAGTGAATAAAGTATTTGAATATTGTAATTGTACATCATCACAACCATGTACTTGACAATAATTTGCTTCACATAATTCTGATATTACCATACCAGTATAAAAACCATGTAAATCATGTGGTACAACAAATTTATCTGCATTACACCAAACAGCCACAATCGGTTTTGTTTTTAAAATATTTAAAAAGTCATAACCAATGGAGTAATTATTATATTTAACATATTGACCATTATCGTTTAACTCAACACCATTAACACCACCAATCATACTTAACATTAAACCACCTGGTGACCCATGACCCATCATTATAATTCTTCGGTGATTTTTCACGGTTTCCTTTAAATTATACATATCTTCTTTAGTTGTTAAAACTGTTGCGTTTAAACCGGCATAAGATGCTTTTAAAAAGTCAGTAGTTCTATCATCTGGGTGTATGATTAATGTGCCACCTTTTTTGACGTTTCTAGTTAACATCTCTTCTAACTCTTCTGGAGTATAAGATTTAGTGTCTATTGTGTTATCATAAGTGCCGTAACCACCATAAGTGCCGTAACCACCGTAACCACTAGAAAAATCTTTTTTGTTTTTAATATGAAAACATAATTCTTCAACCGCATACAAAGTGTATACATTAATATTTCTTGGTGACTTTAAAATTTTATAATATATCTCATCTGGAACATCTCTTAACGATTCTAAGACATCACGAACAACAAATCTGTTAATATGTTTAAGATTTTTATGGAAACATTCGGCAGCTGAAACTACGGCTTCTAAGCTTTCAACATCAAACCCACCTAATTCATTAGCTTCAATAATCATCCATTCCAAATATCCATTATTACCAGAAGGATCTGCCATGGATAAATCTCTTATGGCAACTTCTGGGACTTCATATTTAGAGTATTTTTTTATAATATTCTCTAAGTGACTCTCATTTAATATGGTTTCTAAAATAATATGTTTAAGATTCATTATTCCTCCTTTCCTCCTGTGAGTAACTTACTTAATTTTTCTTTTAAATCAGCTATTTCTTCTTCCATTTCTTCAACCTCAGTATCTCTATCACTTAATTTTTCTTTTAGGTCTGCCACTTCTTCTTCTAGATCTTCAACCTCACCATCTCTGGAATCACGACCTTCATCATAACCTTCTTGCCTCGCATCGTTAACTCGTTCTCTATGGTCTTCTTCCCAAATATAATCATCACAACAACCATCACAAGAACAATCATTGCTAGAACCATAATCACGACCCAGATCCCAAGCTACATTAAATTGGCTATATAATTCATCAGCAATATCGTTTAAAATATCTAATTTTGTAATACCGTTATCGACCAACAATTCAAAAGTATCATCCATGTCAACACTCCATTCACTTTCAATTCTACGCCAACTTTTTTTAAACTGTTTTTCACCTCTACTGACATCCAAATCATTTACCCAAGAAAATTCGTCACCAACATCTTCCTTTATGATTTTAACAACCAATTTTTGGATGTCGTTTTCCGTTAATTTAATAATTTTTTTCATTAAAATATTTATTAATAAATATGCATAATTTTTAAAAAATTATTTTGCCAATCATATATTTAAAAGTATATTTGTATCACAAAATTAAAACACAGGGTTGAATCGGTTAATCCCTTAAGCTTAATCGACGTAATGTGACGAAACAACATGGTGAAAATCCACAATCTTTAACAGATATTAAAGATGAAAAATAAAAAACCCATCGGTCAGAATACTGGTGGGTTTTTTAATTGCCAAACAATTGCAATTGATCACGACCAATTTCAAAATCTTTTTTATTCATTACGGTAACAATATTTAATATCCATTGATAAGGGTCAACCATTTCGGGCTCAATAACAATATTTAAATAAGGGTATTTGGTGTCGGAAATAATAAATCTAACCTTATCCTTAATCTCATCGACAGCAATTTTAAAAGCAATATCATCCAAAACCTTTTTAACCAAATTAAGAATGTCGACATCATGAATAACAACACCTTTTTCTGCAACGTGACGCCATTGTCTTTTTTTGGAATGTTCACTTGGATCGTGTCGTAAATTAAAATTAATAAAAATATTAGCTTTTAATTGTGCAATTCTTCTTTCCAGAATTAATTGTTCTTTAATAAGTTTTTTAATCATAATAATAAATATTCTAATAATTGGAAAATTGCCATCTTATATGACCACAATCATATATTCGATATATTTTACGATTAAACATTATTTCTTTTTCGGTTTGTTTAACATCAAAGCCTTGTTTAATTAACTCAGATTTTTTGAAATTTAACCTATGGTATCTAATACCGTTATGGATATACCAATAATTTGGTTTTGTTGACCCACAATTTTCAAACCCTAATTTTGTGTAAACACCACCGTTAAACCAACGGTTATCTGAGTATGATATAATTTTTTTAACCCTAAAATTTTTGGTAAAAAAACTAAATAATCTGGAGGCCGCTCCCACCACAATCGTATTTTTCTTATTACAAAATCTAATTAGTTCCCAATCGATATTATTACCAACACCATTTCTTTTTCCAAAAGTCATCAAAGAAACTAATTCGTCTTTATAGTACAATCCAAGTTTAACAGTAGAAGACACATTTCCCTGTATATGGTTTTCAGATAAAAAAAGTTTACTTTCATTAGGTGTGACTTTTTTTATTTCACAGTTTCTGGAATATATTTTAGTTGAAATTAGTTTAAGTTTATTTTTTAATATGGATAAAACAATCTCTTGTTTAAACAACCATTCATCTTCGAAAATATGGATTAAATCAATATTAGATTTTTTACATAAATTAGTTTTTACTAAATGGTAATCATTTGCCACATATAATTCATTATGCCAATAAATTCCGTCAAACTCAATAGCTGTTTTTATTGATGGGATATAAATATCAATTTCAAGAGAAGAATTTGGTATTCTATTGTGTCTTTCATATTCGATACCCCAATCATCTAATATAGAACATAGTGAATCTTCATGCGACGACGAAAAACTCATGCCAATTGGGTTACATTTTGTGCATAGAACGTAATTATGTTTTTTCCTTTCTCGTAATAAATTTTGTGTTATAGAATACACATCGTCACATTTATTACATTTAATATCGAGCATAGATAAATCGGTGGTAATTTTTTGGATTTCTAACTCTGGGTATCGTTCAATAACCTTATTGCTTAATAAATTTTTATAACTATCCGATTTAGCAAAGTTATCAACCCCATATTTTATATTACAAGTTTCTTTATACTTTTCAAAATTATTATACATTTTACTCCCATATAATTTTAATTTTGTTTGTAACATTTTTTCAGTATTGTTATAGTTTTTATCACCATAACACTCAATTTTGGTTTTATCACGTTTTTTAATGAAGTCTTTGTGTTGGGTGTAAAACTCCACATTATGGTTTTTTAAGTTAGATTCTTTGATTTTATTAATCAATAACCCACTGTTATTTGCACATTCTAAAGAACAAAACTGATTGTATCCACGGTCAAATCTTTCCGAAAATTTAACTTCAGTATTACAAGACTGACATTTTGGTTTTTGTGTTAGATTATTGAAATAAAACCATATTTTTTCTTTAAAAGAAGAATCTGGTTTTAAATACTGTTGACAATACGATATTATATCAACGTATTCTTGAGGGTAATTTTTTGCAAACCACGCCTCTTTGGTTTTGTGACCAGATTTATTATCTGTTGTAAAAAAAGAAAAGTCCATACATTTATTTATTAATAAATATACGGACTTTTCGTTGGTTGTCAAGTATGTACTTATTTAAGAAAAATAAATATATACAGAGAAAACAAAGTTTGTATTTGATAGAGAAATAAATCAGAACACACTAATAGCTCTGTCAAAACGGAGCGTTGCAGTGATTTCAGCAATTTCAGATGTACTATAATCTAAAGAACCGAAGTCAACATCGTTCAACATGGTTCCCTGAAGAATCCATTTTTCGATTACAACACCCGTTGGGTCTAACATTTCTAATTCAATGTCTTTCTTGTAACCAGCAGCATAACCTTGTCTGCCCGTCACTGATTCTGAATGTAAACGTACCCACTCCATAAGAGCTTGGGTAGCCGAAGGACCAATCGGGTCACGGAAAGTTACACTGATAGTTTCCCATTTAAACCTACCAACCACAAAGGTAGAGGTGTTAAGGAATTGAATTTCAGTTTCTTCCGATGTGTATTTAGGTCTAGAAGCTGATTTTACATACCACTCCTGGATCCCAAGCGGAGATGGAAATCTTAAAATAAATCGGTTTTGTTTTTTTGGTTCGTAAGGAATGGGCATCCTCATCAATAAATCTGCCATTTTCTATTGTTTTTTAATTTTTTATTATTATACTTAATTTCATACTTATAAATATATGATAAACGAATATTTTTTATTTTTTATGGATAATAAATCTGGTTGGAAAACCAACGAAAAAAAATTATCCAAAAAAGAACCAAAAATTTATGAAGAGGTTAAAATTTTTATTGAAAAAAATTCATTAAACTATTTACCTTTTCAACAACAAGTTTGGCACTTTATTAATAAATATATCGAAATACCAAAATGTGCAGAATGTAATAAAAATTTAAATTTCAAAAGAAGTTTAAAAGAAGGGTATGGGAAGTATTGTTCTTTAATTTGTACCAATAAAAATAAAGATCATATTCAAAATGTAAAAAACACTAATAATAAAAAATACGGCGGTAACGCACCAATAAATTCTCAGTCTGTTAAAAACAAAATAGAAAAAACTAATTTACAAAAATATGGTGTTGAGAACACTTATAATAGAATCGATTTAGTTGAAAAAGGTTTTTTACAAAAATACGGTGTTAATCATGTTTCCAAAGTTGAAGGTGTTACCGAAAGGAAAAAACTAACCAATATCGAGAAATACGGAAAATCTACAATTTTATCAACCTCAGAGGTCTTGGGTAAAACGCATGATACTAGAAGAAAATATTTTATCGAAAAATATGATAAATTTGATTTTATAACATACACAGGTGACACCTTAAATATTATTTGCCAGGTATGTAATAAAAATTATGATATTCACCGTAATAGTTTTAGATATCGTGTATTAGCTAATGTTAATCCTTGTACATTGTGTAACCCAATAGGTGAATCGACTTCTATCCAGGAAAAAGAATTACAAAAATTAGTAGCAGAAATAACTAACGGTAATTGTTTGCTTAACGATAGAAGTTTAATCTCGCCAAAAGAGTTAGATATATTTATCCCAGATAAAAAACTGGCAATAGAATTCAATGGGGTTTATTGGCATAATGAATTTTTTGTTGAGAAAGAGTACCATTTAAAAAAGTATTTAAATTGTAAATCTAAAAATGTTGACTTAATACAAATATTCCAAGATGAGTGGGAGGTTAAAAAAGATATTATAACCTCTTTAATAAAAAATAGGCTGGGGATTAACGGTAAAAATGTAATATACGCCAGAAAATGTGAAATAAAAGTGGTAGGTAATAAAGAGCATAATGATTTTTTAAATAAAAACCATATCCAAGGAAAGGTTAACTCTTCTGTTAAGTTAGGTTTATACTATAACGATGAATTAGTATCTTTGATGACGTTTGGCAGGCTTAGAAAATCTTTAGGATCTAAACATGTTGAAGGTGAATGGGAGTTAATAAGATTCTGTAATAAATTAAATTACAATGTTTTAGGCGGGGCTTCTAGGTTATTTAAATCTTTTATAAAAACGTATGACCCTAAAAAAATATTATCTTTTTCTGATAACAGACTTTTTAACGGTAATATGTATAAAGTATTGGGGTTTGAGTATGAGGGGTATTCGAAACCGTCTTATTTTTATGTTATAAACGGAATTAGATACCATAGATATAATTTTAGAAAAGATGTTTTAGTTGCTGAAGGGTATGATAAAGATAAAACTGAACATCAAATAATGCAAGAAAGGGGTATCCCTAGAATCTACGATTGTGGTAATAAAAAATGGGTCTGGAAAACCCAAACCCATTTTAATGATGTTTAATTTTTTATTAACTTATTTTAAACATTAAAGATTTAATCTTATTAACCTCTTCTGTTAATAAAGGATTTCTTTTTTTAACTGATTCTTCTTGTGTTGCAGGGTTTTCTTCTTTTGGTTTACCTTTCTTCTCTGTAGTACCACCACCAGAAAGTTTACCTTCTTTTTTCAATTTATGCATGTATTGGAACATGTTCATAAGTTCAAAAATAAAATTATTTAAATGCTTTTTGAAAGAACCCCTATCTTGTGCATCTTTTAAAAATGATTTATTTGGTTCATCGGCATTATACCCTTTTTCTTCGTAGATATAAGATTCCTCCATTTTATTAATGTTACCACCACCTAAAGTGGCCATCTTGTCAACCATACCAACTAGTTTTTTGTTTTTACCAGAGTAAATAACATTAAATAATTCATCAATAAAGCCTTTCAATGATTGAACGCCTTTTGGGTTATCTGATGGTACGTTGAACATTTTAACAAAATCTGTGGCTATCAAAGGGTTTGATTTCATTTTTTTCACAAAATTATTAATAACCTTATCGTCTGTATTACCCATTTTTTTAACTTTATTTCGGATAATTTCTAGACGAGTTAAAAGCTCTTCAAATTTCTTAATTTTATCTACACTACTTTTTTTGGTTAAATACTCTAAAGTTCTTTTGTCCTTTATAAATTTACCTTCTATTAATATTGTATTATTTTTCATAATATTTTCATTTATTTTTTCTACTTTTGAACAATTTATTGCAAATGGAGCGTCATTACTATCTTTTTTCTTTATCTGAACCAACCCATTGTCTAATAATTGTGTAACAACATGTACAGATTTTTCGCCCCTTTTTGATGTATATGAAACTTCTGTATTAACTTTTAACCCGTAACAAGGGTTATCTCTTTCTTTTTTTGATACTAAAGCGTCACCAGATAGAGTACCTTTAGTGTTTAAAAATTTTTTATTGTTAACGACAAATTGGAAAAATTTAGATAGGTCATTAAATAATTGTTCGTTATCGGTTTTCCCACCACCTTTTTCTTCTTTTGGTTGTTCAGGTAATACTGGTTGGTTTTTTTCAGAACCTTTAACTGGTTGAATTGAATTTAATAAATCTTGGAGTGTTTTTGCTCTAGATTGTTTTAGACCTTTCATCCTCATTAATTTAACCGTGGAACCTGCCGCAAATAAAGCAATACCCAAAGGAGCTAAAACAGAACCTACGGCTGCAATTTTACCGGCTAAAACAGTACCCGCGGTACCACCAGCGACAGCTTTAGTTGCTTCTCTTATTAAAGTTTTTGAAACAAAAGTGGCTGCTTTAGAAACACCAAATAAGTTTCTACCTTGTTTCATATCTCCAAAAGTATCACTCTTAAAAAGATCACTCACTGATTTACCAGCTCCATCACCACCAACTAACTGTTGTAATTTACCAACTTGATCCATTGAATTACCAGCACCGTTACCGTCAAACATATGACTGACATTTTCAGCACCGTATTTGTCAATAAAAGAAGTTACGTCAGCACCAGTTTTCATATCCTTACCCATTATCTCACCCATCCAGTGTAACATACCTTTTTCATCAGCATCACCACCTGTAATGGTTTGATAGATGGCATCACTGCCTTCTTTACCTGGGGTATTCAACCAAGACTCTAATAAGGTTTTAAGCCAATTACTTTGAGCCATCCAACCTAAAGCTCCTAAAGAAGCTCCTAAAGCTGATAAAATAAGTGGTAACTTATTAGATTGAAGTGTTTTAGTTCTTTCTGATTCTCTATCTTTACCTTCACCTTTTTTTGCTTGTAGTTGTGCTCTAACATCTGCCGCCCTATCTTCTTTAATATCCTCAACTTCATCTGTTAACAACTCACCATCTTCGTCATCTTCATCGTCATCTTTTTTACCTTTAACCTTTTCTTCCTCAGAATCCATTACCGAATAAGCTGCGGTTATATCAACATCCAAGAATTTTTGAACGTAAGCAGCCAAATCTTCAATCACGGTATTTGCGGCATCTACAAGTAAAAACCCTTCTTCTTTTGGGTCTTTTTTGGTTGCCGCAACAATTGAATCGTAAACGACAGCAATTTCCGTAACGGTATTTAAAAACTGTTCACCTTTTTCGTTGTTTGGGAATTCAGGGTTTTTTTCTTTTATATCTGAATTTAATTTTTTAATAACCTCATTACCTTTTTTATCTAAAATTTGTTGAATTTTAGCACCAGCTTCTTGGTCTATCTTACCCTTACCTAATATCTTACCACCCGCTTTATAACGACCTAGTTTAGACATATAGTATTTAGCCTTTTCCCAAAGACCTTCGTTTAAGTTTGTATACTCAAATCTCGATAGTTTATTTTCTGACAACATTTTGTTACCTTTTTCATATAAACTACAAACTTCGAGTAAAGCTTTTAAATCTTTTTGGAAAGATAAATCAATAGCCTCCTGAATTTCGTTTTTAGTTACTTTCATTTTTTATTTTTTTGACTTTTTATTTTTTAATAAATATCTTTATTTTAATTAAAAAATAAAAATTATGACAGAATTCGAAAAATTCGCAGTTAAAGACCAAGGAATTAGTTCTAACACCTTACACGGGTACCAAAAATTCCAATCTTCAGTACCGGTAAGTATTGAAAACAGTGTTACACCTATGGTTGTTGAGGAAAGAGAAATGAGAGCAACAGTAATTTCAGTTTTCGATCGACTTATGATGGATCGCATTATTTGGTGTGCAGGTCCAGTTTCTGATAGAATGTCACTTGTGGTACAAGCACAGTTGTTATTTTTATCACAACAAGACCCAAAGAAAACGATTACTATGCACCTAGATACCCCTGGCGGAAGTGTTTCAAACGGTCTTTCTATTATAGATGTTATGGAATACATTAAAGCACCGATTGCAACAATCAATACTGGAATGGCAGCATCAATGGGTTCAGTTCTTTTAGGTGCAGGTACCAAAGGTTTAAGATCTTCACTTAGATTCTCCAAAACAATGTTACACCAATCAAGTGGCGGGGCAATGGGAAATATTCAAGATGCAAGAATCACAATGAAAGAATGGGAAAAAACAAATGAAATTCTTTTTAATCTTCTTGGTGGGTATTGTGATAAAGACCCGAAACAAGTAATGCAAGATGCAGAACGTGATTTATGGTTAAGTGCTGAAGAAGCTTTGGCTTACGGTATTATTGACGAAATCGTTAAACCAGAACCAAAAGGTAAAAAATAAAAATTAATAATATTTTTTGCCAGATATATATTTATCTATATATTTGTAATCTAAACAAACAGAAAATGAAAAGCTTCGAACTTCCAGAATCAGAAATTGAAAAAATGTCAACCGATGAATTAATGGGATTACAATTAGGTGAGTCTATGGATTCTATTAATGAGTCTATTGAAAAAACCAATAACAGGGTAAAACATTTTATTGGGTTGTTAGTTTTTAGTGTTGTTGTTTTTACAACCTTTTCTTTTTACGTTGGTTCGTTTTTATTTTTTATTTCTTTTATTGTTTTAGTTTTAGCTTACAGAGCAAATGAAGAACTTAAACTTAAACTCATGTCACACAAGATGTTAATATTGTTTCTTCAAGGTAGAGGTATTGTAAACAATGGTAATTCATATCTTTTAGAAAAATACAGCATTAAAGAATTTAAAAATAAGGCATAAAAAAACCCCTCAATCGAGGGGTTTTCTTTTTTCATTAATATTATATCGCTTTACCGCCACCAAAAACGTGACCACCAACCGCACCCCATTTTACTTGACTAGCGGGCTTATAAACAATTTTATTCTTAATAACACCAACGACACCGTTATAATTATCAGCCTGAGCCTGGTTCATGAATTCAATTAATTCGGCGTCACTCATTTTATCAACACCTTTAGAACTCCAAACTTTATTTTTTTGTTTCACATCATCCATTAATTTTTGTTTTTTAGCGTTTTCACTATCACCAAAAATCATATCAAAAATACCTTCATCCAGTTTTTGAGAATTTCCTTTTACCGTTTTTGGTTTACTCATATAAGAAGTTTTTCCTTTTGCCATATATTTTTTAGCTTCAGGAGCTTGTGACAATTTTTTCTTCATTGGTGATACCGAAGGTATATTTTCACTTTGGTCTACCATTCTACCACTAATTTTATTTTTAACATACTTCTTAGCCTCTGGACCTTGTCTAGGGATCATGTTCTTTACTGGAGTCTTACCTGTGTTCATCGCAGATTCCATTACAAAATTTTCAACAACACGTTCAAGTTGTTCTTTGGTTACTTTATATCTTTTGTTTGCCATTTTTATTTTTATTTTTTAAATGTGTAATTTATTAATTTATTAAAATTGTTTAATTCTTTTTGGATATCTTCGTTGATTAAAGGTTTTTTTGTTGATTTGGATTCCATTTTCATTTGATACCCAATACCTTTAAGAAAATCAGCTGTATTTTTAAATATTTTTGTTTTCCTAGTTTCTGAATCCGTAACGTGTATTTTACCAGTAGAATCTGATTGAACATTGTCACCTTTTTCAAGTACATAAGGGGTTAATTTGTTTAAATCACCAACTTCAGCTTTTAATTCGGCTGCTATTACATTATCATAATTAACACCACCCACGTATTCTTCCTTAATTAAAGGTTTTTTAATACCCGCTTTTGACATTGTACTTTCGATAAGTACATCAAGGTCTTTCTTTTTTACAATTTTTGACATAGTATTTTTTATTTAATAAATATGCCTATTTTTGATAAAAATTTATTTTTTATAAATAAATTTCATTGTACCACAATCCCATATTCTATCAAAGTTTCTTTCTTGCATTATCTCCCATTCTGTTTTGTCACTATCATAACCTTCGGAAACTAATTTTGCTTTTCTAAAGTTAAAACGATGATGTCTTTTAAGTTGAGAAGAGGATTTAAAATACCAATAATTAGGTTCTGTCTTACCAACAAAGTGTAACCCACATTTACTGTAAACAGTTCTATTTGGGTCCAATCCAGACCATCTAGAATCGGAATAAGTTATAAAAGATTCGATAACATTATTACTTAATATGTGTTTGAGTAATTTATTGAAACCGCCCCTAACAGAGTAATTATTTTTATTACAAAATCTAATCAACTCCCAATTAGATTCTTTACTCCTGGTAAATTTTCTTTTTCCAAAAGTCATTACAGACACTAATTCTTCATTATAAAATAAACCATACCTTAATGTATCTTTAACATCACCTTGTAAATGATTTAAATTTAAAAATTCTTTTTTTATTTTAGTATCAATTTTTTTTACTACACATTTTCTGGCATCTATTTTAACAACAGAACTTAATTTTAATTCGTGACTTAACTTGGATATGACAATCTCTTTTTGTAATAAAATCTCATCTTCAAAAATTTGAATTAATTTTATACCTTTTTTTTCTGCCATAACAGATTTATTTAAATGATATTTTTTATCTTTACCCATAGATTCACCGTGATAATATAAACCATGCGTTTCAATACCAATGTTAAAATCAGGTAATAAAAAATCTATTTCTAAAGGATTTATGGTATTCCTATCGTTTTGTATATATTTTATGTTATTATCATTTAAGAATTCTTTAATAAAAATTTGTATTTTAGAATTTACATACGATGGGTTGCATTTAAGACATCTTGGGATTATTCCACAACCTAATAAAGTGCTAGTAAACTCATAACCACAAACGGTGCATTCATATTGATAATGCATTGATGTGTTACCGTTTTTATTTGCTTTATAATCTGATAATAATTTTAAATTATTAGATTCTAATCTTGGTAGTAGATTTTTTAAAGTTTTCTGACGAACAGTTTCTTTTTGTTTTAGTATAGATAATTCTTTATCTGTATTATCTATTGTTTTTTGGTGAATTTCTTTTACTTGCCAAACATGGTCAACACCATATTTTTCTTGAACTGTATTTTTTATTTTTTGTAATCTTTTTTCTTTAACATCAGTTTTATTACCCCATTTAATTCTACATTCATCAGAACACAATTCTTTAAAATGATTTTTTTTGGTTTGGAATTTAGTCCCACAAACCTTACATTCTCGTTCTTCTCTTATTGTTTCATCTTTACTTCTGCCAATTTTTATTTTTCCTTGACGAGCATTTTCAAAATAACAATTTCTGGAACAAAATTTTTTATCCCTAAATTTATATTCAGTCTCAAAATTTTTATTGCAATGTTGACAATTTAATTCTATTTTCATGGTAAAATGTTTTTATTATATATTACTACATATATAAGTATATTACAATAATAAAAAAAACCCACAATTATTGTGGGTTTTTTTAAAAAATTAACACTAATTTTAGATATTGTCAAATGAAGCTCCAGTCGGAGTCACATTAAAGTCTATATAAATGTATTCTAACGTAGGTATTGGTTTTAAGAAAATCTTACCACGTAACTCATTTCTGTCAATTTCTTCTGGGTCACTAGAAAGTTGAACTCTAAAATCAGCCAAACCTCTTTCTTTTCTAATGTTATCCAAAATTGGATTTACAGAGTTTAAGAATTGGTTTCTTACGATTTGATCGTTAGGTTCAAATAACAAACGAATACCAACAGCTGTAATCAACTTACGAGCTTGTAACAACAACCTTCTAATGTTAAGTCTGTCAAGAACAGAATCTTTAACTTGCATATTCTTGTTACCCCAGATAACAACACCAACATCAGAGAATGTCGCCATTGGATTAACACGACCTTCGTAAAGGGTGTCTCTATCAGCTTCGGTTAATTTGGTTCTTGCTTTAATTGCGTTTGTTAAACCTCTGTTATAACCAGCAACTGCGTACCAAGGGAATGAGATGTTATCAGTTAAAGCGATATTTTTAACAACTTCTAATGTTGGCGGTAACCAAACGTTAACAGTGTTTTCTGTATCTCTTTCTTGAATCCACGGCCAGTATGTAGCGGTGTAATTAGAATCAATATCAGCTGCATCTAACAATGAAATCAAAGCATCTGCGGAATCAATCGTTGCTTGATTAAAACCAAATGCGGAAGTAACAGTTGTTGTATCATAAGTTACATTATCTGGTGAACTTACAATATAAACAGAATCTGCTCTTTCTTGTTCCACCATGTCAATGGTTTCTTGAACCAAGTAATTGTTAGCTGACCAATTAATGCCTGCTGTTGTTAAAACGTTAATGTTAACTGCTTCAGGGTTTGCGAATGTTCTAATTGCGTTGTTGTAAGCGTACAAGTCAGAAGTACCGTCTTGTGGTCCTAATTGTTGAAACTGACCACTTGCTAAACCTGCAGTGAAACCGGCTTTACCAACACGATATCTATCGGTATTAGTTCTAGAAGTACGGTAACAATCCCAACCATCAAAGCCCCAATAAGGAACAAAAGTAAACTTTCTTGCTGTTGTGCTTTCATAATCTGTATTTTCGGCATCTATAGAAGTTTGGAATTGTGAAGAACCAACTTCAAAATTACCTGCGATTGTTGCTCCAGAATCCATATGGAAACCCTTTGTGGTTGCCGTCCAGTAACCGTCAGCATCAGTTAAACCTTTCCAGTTAAACATGTTTTGGTCAATACCAACAGTGTTTGAAATACCTAAATAAACTTTTCTTACTCTTTCATTTTCTAAGTCATAAGAAGTTTTGTAATCAATGAACGGTGCTAATGCTGAACCATAATCACTTACACGGTAACCTTCGAAACCTGCTGCAAATGCATCTATTGGTGCCTCTTCATTAACAACTGCCATAATAAACCTTGAGTTTAAAATATACTCACCATCAGCAGTTCCGATTACTCTTGCAATATAATTGTTTGACGATGGGTCCATGCTACATTTTGGGAATGATTCCAAAATTGAAGGATTTGCATCGGTGTCACCCCAAGTTCTAACAATAACATCAAAGTCTTTAGTATCAAAATTTACATTTCTAATTGAAATTTTGATTTCTTGATTTGCTGCAGTACCATCAGATATTGAGATAAACTTAAATAACTTAAATACTTGATTACCACGAAGTTCAGAAACAATCCAAGGAGTTTCTGGTGTTTGGTAACCTTGTTTGTAGTTATCTAAAGTGCTTAAATGTGTTACAGTAGAATTAAGACCTAAAATATAATTGTTATCAATTAAATCTTGTAACATATAAGGATAAATTTGTTCAACATAAATTTTGGTGTTTCTATCTTGACAATCAGTTCCTAAGACGCCTGCAATGTAATTTTGTGAAGTTCTATCTAAAGAAACTTCATAGACTGAAGTTGTTGCGGATGATGCTGATAAAGTAAACTGGCCTAACGGGTTTGTTT